>OLRP01002026.1_pt1 | contig 14653 bp, 9 predicted proteins | sample 1672401 | NCBI WGS metagenome assembly OLRP01 (sample SAMEA3136682, study PRJEB25190) | human gut metagenome | reverse complement strand
AGCATTTCCCGCGCCGTCATGTGGGGGCGTTCCCTGTACAGGAATATCCAGCGCTTCATCGTCTTCCAGATGACCATTAACGTGGCGGCCTGCCTCATTGTGCTCATCGGCGCATTCCTGGGCACGGAATCCCCCCTCACCGTCACTCAGATGCTCTGGGTGAACCTCATCATGGACACCTTCGCCGCGCTGGCGCTGGCCTCCCTGCCGCCGGACGAACGCGTGATGCAGGACCCGCCGCGCAAGACCACGGACCACATCATCACCCGCCCCATGGGCCGGAACATCCTGGGCGTGGGCATCCTGTTCGTCGCTTTCCTGTTCGGCCTGCTGCAATATTTCAAGCATGCGGACATTACCAGCCTCACGCAGTTCAGCCTCTGCGGCTACATCCGCAGCTACCTGGATTTTTCCGCCCCGGAACATGAACTGACGGGTTATGAACTGTCCCTGTTTTTCACCATTTTCGTCCTGCTCCAATTCTGGAACATGTTCAACGCCAAGGCATTCAACACGCACCAGAGCGCCTTTGCACGCATGGGCGCCAGCATTGGCGGCTTCGGTCTGGTAGCCCTGCTTATCCTGGCCGGGCAGTACCTCATCGTCACCTTTGGCGGAAAGATGTTCAACGTGGTGCCCCTGAGCTGGACGGACTGGGGCCTCATCTTCGCAGGCACCTCCCTTGTCCTGTGGTTCGGAGAACTGGCGCGGGCATTCACTCCGGATAAATCCGGCGCCCGCTCCTGAACCGTCCGGGGGAATTCCCCCCGCGCATGACGCGGACGGCGACGCCGCCCGGAAAACCTTCTTTCAACAAAGGCGCCCGCAGGCGTGTCATTCCCAGCATGGACTTGACACGCCTGACGGGCTCTATCTCCAGCCCCGCCGTTTTCCTCTTCCTGCTTTCCCTCTTTTTTGCCGGGTGTAAAAAGACGGAACAGGTTCCGCATGAAACGCCCACGCTTATTTATGAACACCCCGTCACCATGGATATTCCGGTGACGGGCAGCTGGGTGGGCCACCTGGACGGCGTGGACAACGCCTCCATCGTCCCCCAGATTACGGGCTACCTTCAAACGCAGAATTACGCCAATGGCGCTATTGTGAAGAAGGGGGAAGTACTCTTCCGCATTGACGATTCCACGTTCAGGGACCAGGTATCCAAGGCCAAAGCCACCCTGGCCCAGGCACAGGCCCAGCTACAGCAGTTGAATTACGACGCGGAAATTTACAGGCCCCTGGCTGCGGAGAATGCCATTTCCAAGCAGAAATACGAGGATACGCGCCTGTCCGCCCTTGCCGCGGAAGCACAGGTGCAGCAGGCGGCGGCGGCCCTGGCCCTGGCTGAAAAAAATCTTTCGTATACGGTGCTGTACGCGCCTTTTGACGGAATAGCCGGCATCTCCAGGACAAACATCGGCGACCTGGTCAGCCCGGAAAGCGGCCCGCTTGCCGTCGTCTCCTCCGTCAATCCCATCCGCGTCAATTTCGCCGTCACCCAGCAGGAATGGATTCAGCAGGCGGGGAAAAACGGGAATGAAGGCGTCCAGACGGGCAGCAAGCTGGACATTACGCTGAAAGACGGCACCAAATACCCGGAACAGGCCACGGTAGTTGCCATTGACCGGGCGTTCAATCCCCAGACAGGCACCATCCGCGTACAGGCCAACCTTCCCAATGCGGACTATCTGCTGCGCCCCGGCATGTTCATCATCGCCTCGGCCCGGCTGGCCACCGTCAAAAACGCGCTGACCGTTCCGGCAAAATCCCTTCTTTCGACACAGGGGCGCTTTTTCGTGATTGTTCTGGACGGGAGCAACCACCCTTCCATCATCCCCGTACAGGCCGGGACGCAGCTTGGAGACCGGCAGCAGGTTATTCCTCTGAAACCGGATTCCCTCACCCCCCAAAGCAAAGTGGTCGTGGACGGTCTTCTCCAGGCGGAAGCAGCCTCCAGAAATCCGGCCGCCCGCCTGAAAGCGGCACCCGCCAGCAACCAATAAGCTCCTCCCGCCATGGCTGATTTCTTCATCAAGCGCCCCATCCTTTCCATCTGCCTCTCCGTCATCATTGTCCTGCTGGGGGCCTTTTCCATTCTGCGCCTGCCCATCTCCGAGTACCCGGACATCATCCCCCCCTCCATCCAGGTGACGGCCACTTATCCCGGAGCGGACTGTGAAACGGTGGTCAAGTCTATCGCATCCCCCATCGAACAGCAAATGTCCGGCGTGGACGGCATGTCCTACATGACTTCCGTCAACACCAACAACGGGCAAATGAGCATGATGATCCTTTTTGAAATCGGCACGGAAGCCAACATGGACCAGGTGCTTTCCTATCTGCGCTACGGGCAGGCCACCTCCCAGCTGCCGTCGGAAGTCAGCGCGCTGGGAGTCTCCCTGCGCAAGACAAGCGGTCTGCCCGCCCTGGTCGTCAGCCTGTATTCGCCCCAGGGGACTTATGACGGCCTCTGGCTGGCCAATTACGCCTATATCAATATGGTGGACGCCATCAAGCGCGTGCCCGGAGTAGGAGACGTGCAGGTGTTCGGGGCAGGCCGCTACGCCATGCGCATCTGGCTGAACCCGGAAAAGATGGCCGCTCTGAATATTACGGCCAGGGACGTGATGCTGGCCGTTCAGGCCCAGAACGCCGTGAATCCTGCGGGCAAGATAGGCGCACAGCCCGCTCCGCCGGACCAGCAGCTTTCCTTCACCGTGAAAGCTCCAGGCCGCCTGACCAGCGTGAAGGAATTCGAAAATATCGTGGTACGCGGGCAGGACAGTTCCATCGTAAGAGTGGGAGATATCGCCCGCGTGGAACTGGGCTCGGAAACCTACAGCCTCAGTTCTTCCGTAAACGGCATGCCCGCCGCTTCCATCGGCATTTACGAGGCTCCCGGAGGAAATGCCATCCAGCTGGTGGACAATATCAAAGACCTGCTGAAGGATACGGATATGCCTCCCGGCATGGATTACCTCGTTTCCCTGGATTCCACGCTGGCCGTCCGCGCCGGGATTGAAGACATCGTCAGCACGCTGGTGATTGCCCTGGGCCTGGTGGTGCTGGTGGTTTTCATTTTCCTCCAGGGCTGGCGCGGTACGCTGATTCCGGCATTTGCCGTTCCGGTATCTATCGTGGGCGCCTTCATCGCCTTTCCATTATTCGGTTTTTCCATCAATACCATCTGCCTGATGGGGCTGGTGCTGGCCATCGGCCTGGTCGTGGACGACGCCATTGTGGTGGTGGAAGCAGTAAAGAACCATATTTCCAATGGAGAAAAGCCCCTCCAGGCCACCATTGCGGCCATGAAGGAAGTATCCGGCCCCATCGTCAGCACGGCGCTGGTGATTTCCTGCGTCTTTATCCCCACGCTGCTGTTGCCCGGCGTCACAGGCAAACTGTTCGAACAGTTCGCCGTGACCATCGGCATGTCCATCATCATTTCCGCCTTCTGCGCCCTGTCCCTCAGCCCCACCCTGTCCGCCGGGCTGCTGAGAGGGGGGAAAGCGGACTCCATTCCCCTGCTGGGGCCCTTTTTCAAATTGTTCAACAAGGGTTTCAACAAGGCGCGCGACTGGTACGTGGAAATCTGCGCCAGGCTTATCCGGCACATGTGGCTGTCCATCCTGCTGCTGGCCGCCATGACCGCCCTTCTCTTTCCCCTGGCCAAACTCATTCCCAGCGGATTCCTTCCCAATGAAGACCAGGGCTACCTGTTCGGCGGCGTGGAACTGCCGGATAATACATCCCTGAACGTCACGGCAGACACCGCCGCGCGGATTGAGAAAATCATCAGGGAGGATCCGGGCGTGGACGTAGTGACTACCGTCAACGGCTTCAACCTCATCAGCTCCGTCCAAAGCTCATCCAACTCCTTCTTCTTCATCTCCCTGAAACCGTGGTCCGAACGGACTGCTCCGGGCATGACGGCGGACGGCATCGCCGCACGCCTGAAAAGCAGGCTGAACGCGGAAATTTCCTCCGGCGTGGCGTATGTGGTTCCGCCGCCGCCCCTGCCTGGCGTAGGAACGTCCGGGGATGTCACATTCCTGCTGGAGGACCGCCAGGGCATCGGGGAAAAATTCCTGGCCGCCAACACGTCCAAATTCATCGAGGCAGCGGAAAAGAGGCCGGAAATAGCGGACATCAGCAATTTCATGTCTCCCTCCAACCTTCAGTACAACCTGAATGTAAACACGGAGCAGGCCACTCTCCAGAATATGGACGTGGATGAAATTTACGCCACCATCCAGGCATACATGGGAAGCACCTTCCTGAACAATTTCAATATTTACGGACAGGAATGGCAGGTGTACATGCAGGCGGACGCACCGTACCGGGACAGCATCGACAAGCTTTCCATGTTCTATGTGCGCAACAATGAAGGAGACCCGGTTCCCCTGGATTCCGTAATCAACGTTACGCACGGCTGGGCCCCGGAATTCCTGATCCGCCAGAATATGTTCAACAGTTCCCAGCTCAACGTCACCCCGGCTCCGGGCTATTCCTCCGGCCAGGTCATGAACGCCCTGGAAGAAGTTTTTGCCCAGACCATGCCGTCCGGCATGGGATACGACTATTCCGGGATGAGCTACCAGGAAAAACAGGCGCAGAAAGGTATCACCATCGGCATGATCTTTGCGGCATCAGCCGTGTTTGTCTTCTTGATTCTGGCATCCCTGTATGAGAGCTGGTCCCTGCCCGTAGCCGTCTTCATGACCGCCCCCATTGCCATCCTGGGAGCATTTCTGGCCCTGTGGATAACCGGGCTGGACCTGAACATTTATTCGGAAATCGGCCTCATCGTCCTGATTGCTCTGGCGGCCAAAAATGCCATCCTCATCGTGGAATTCGCCGTTCTGGAACTCCGCCAGGGCACGGACCTGCTCACGGCCACCCTGGATGCGGCCAGAATCCGCCTGCGCCCCATCCTGATGACCAGCATCGCCTTTATCATGGGCTGCCTTCCTCTGGCCGTAGCCACGGGAGCGGGCGCAGCGGCGCGGCAGGTGGTAGGCGTCGGGGTCATCGGCGGCATGATTACAGCCGTCTTCATCGGGGTATTTTTCATTCCTTCCTTCTTCTACCTGATTGCCAAACTTGCCGGGCTGGACAAAAAAGCGGCGCGGAAACTCCAGGAAACGGAACAGGGAACTCCCACCCCCGCGAAGCAGGCCGGATGACACTTCCGAAACGGGAAAACGGCTCCCGCACAGCTTCCCATTCCCCCTACATCCAGAATATCCAGGCCCAGAAAGCCTTCACGAAAACGAGCACCACATTAATCAGCAGCCCCACCTTCACCATGGTCATCTGAGGGAATTTTCCCGTCGCGAAGGCCAGAGCGTTGGGAGGAGTGGAAACGGGGAGCATGAAGGCGCAGGAAGCACCTATGCCTACCAGAAGCACCAGCGGCGTAGCAGACATGCCCATGGCGGAGGCTACCGTGACCATCAGCGGGGCCACCAGGGCCGCACTGGCCGTATTGGAACAGAATTCCGTCAGCGACGTGATGAAGAGGCTGATGATGAGCAGGATGACGTACTTGTTGCTGGAAACGCTGATCAGTGCGTTGCCGATGGCGCTGGGCAGGCCGGTGAAGCTCATAACAAAGCTCATGACGTTGGAGCCGGCGATCAGGAACATGATGACAGCGGTGGTCTCGCAGGCGTCCAGCAGGATCTTGGGCAGATCCTTGATCTTGATGCTGCGGTAAACAACGATGGACAGGAACAGGGTGTAGGCAACAGCCACGGCAGCGGACTCCGTTGCAGTGAAGATGCCGGACATAACGCCGCCGACGATGATGACGATCAGCAGCAGGCTGGGGATGGCGTCCACGAAGTACTTGAAGAAAACGGAAGCCGGAACCTTACCAGCAGTGGGATAGTGGTTTTTCTTTGCAATGACATACGCCACGACCATGCAGGCCAGTGCCCACATCAGGCCGGGGATGTAGCCGGACATGATCATGCCCACCACAGAGCAGCCAGCCAGCACCGGATAGATGATCAGAATGCCGGAAGGAGGAATGATCAGACCGGTAGGTGCGGAAGCGATGTTGACGGCAGCGGCAAACTTTTTATCGTAGCCTTCCTTCTCCTCCATGGGGATCAGAACGCCGCCGATAGCAACGGAAGCTGCGACGGAGGAACCGGACAGAGAGCCGAACAGCGTGTTGCCCAGAATGTTGGTGTGCGCCAGACCACCGGGGATGCGGCCGACCAGAATTTTTGCGAAATCGATCAGTTTCTGTGCAATGCCGCCGGTGTTCATCAGAACACCGCAGAGGATGTAGAACGGGACAGCCAGCAGCGAGAAGCTGTCAACGCCGCCCACCATGCGCTGGCTGGCAACGAAAGTGCCCAGATCCAGAGACAAGGTGGAGGCCATGGTCACGACCGACGAAATGATGATACTGACCGAGACCGGGACGCTCAGCGCCAGCAGCAGCGCAAACGTGCCGATCAGGAGCAGACCGACTTGAAAAGTACCCATTTTAGGTTCGTCCTCCTTTTTTATGCTTCTTTGGCAGACTCTGCCTTGGGGCCCTGCTTCATATCGCGCAGATCCTCACCGATGAAGATGAGCGCGTAGAAGATGAACAGGATGGCACCCACAGGGACGCTGGCGTAGATCAGGGGCATGGGCAGCTGCAGCGCAGCGCTCAGCTGATCCGCAGCGGTGTTGACAAGGCGCGTGCCGCCGCCGATCATGACAACAACGCAGAACAGGATGACCATAGCCTGCACAAAGATATCCAGGATCTTCTGGCCCTTGAAGGACAGACGCTTGCTCAGCGCGGTGATTGCCAGATGCTTGCGGCGGCCGTATGCGTAAGCACCGCCCACCATGGTCACCCAGATCAGCAGATAACGCAGCGCTTCTTCGGTCACGGTGCTGGGGTTGTTCAGGATGTAGCGGGTGATGACCTGCCAGCAGACAGCAATGACCATGACACCCATGATAATGGTGCTGAGGACCTGAATGATCTTATCGATCAGGCCGCGGAATTTAACGATCAACATGGTATGCTTCCCTCCTCATCAAGCCTGTACATAGGACAGGAAGTCCTCGTAATAACGAGCATTGTCGGCGCTCTTGGCACAGAACTCGTCGCGCAGGGACTGGGTAGCCTCGATAAAGGCCGTCTTGTCGATAGTGTAGAACTGGACGCCCATCTCCTTGGCACCGTCAATGTTCTCCTGCACCAGATCCTGCCATACGGCCTCGTGTGCTTCGTTGCCCTGCGTCATGCCGTTTACGATGGCACTCTGCTCGGTCTCGTCCAGACTTTCCCAAGTCTCGGTAGAGATGATCACGATATCGGGCACCATCTGGTGCTGGGTGTAGGTATAGCTCTTGCAGACTTCACCGTGGCCGTCCTGCACCAGAACTGTCTCGTTGTTCTCTGCGCCGTCAATAATGCCCTGCTGCAGACCGGTGTAGGTCTCGCCGCTGGACATGGGCGTTGCACTGCCGCCCATGGCACGGATCATGGCAATGGACGTGGGGCTGTCCTGGGTGCGGATCTTCAGACCCTTCAGGTCTGCGGGGCCTTCACAGGGGCCGTCTTTGGTGGTGTAGATGCTGCGGGAGCCGGAATCGAACCAGCCGATGGCAAAGAAGCCCTGATCGTAGGTGCTCTTGAAGATCTCCTGCACCGCTTCGCTCTGGTTCATAACGGCAAAATACTGCTCGGTGCTCTCAAACACATACGGCATCGAGAAGATGGCGTATGCGCTGTTGAACTGCTCCATGCTGGAAGCGGAGACCTTTGCAATATCCAGAACACCAGCCTTGACCAGCTGGATCATTGCTGCGTTGTCGCCCAGCTGACCATTGGGGTAAACGCTGAAGGTCAGGTCGGATTCAGCAGAAGCAACTTCCGCCATCTTCTGCAGTCCAACGTTGACCGGGTGGGCTTCGCTGTGGCTGTGTGCCACCAGCAGATGCTTGGAGCTCAGGCCGTCTGAAACCGAGCCGCTGCATCCGGTGAGCGACAGGCTTGCGCCTACGGCAGCAAGACCTGCAGCAGCCAGAAAGCTGCGGCGAGTAATACGTCTTGTTCCTATCATGATTGACATCTCCAGTTTTCTTTGTTTGATTGACTGCGTACAAAACCGGTTTTGATCTCCTGTCGGTCAGAGTGAAATTTATCCCTTCCGCAAAGGGCTTCGGGCTGCGCATTCCCTACCATTTCTGTTCTGCCTTGTGCAACAGGCTTTCTGTCAACAAAAATAGCGCAAACGCGTTGTAATGTACAGGCCTTTTTTGGCAAAAACCTTGCATTTCTTGGTATAATCCAGCCTTTTCTGCAAAATTGTTGGCATTTATTGGTTAAAACATTGCATATATTGGTACATCGTGTTATGATGAACTAGCCCAAAAGAATTTTTTGACTGGAGGTATTTTTCTGTGAAAGTCGTCAAAACCGATAAACATTACATGGCCGAGCCGGATTTTGAGATCGACCATTACAAGGATGCCAGCTATCCTCCGGTCGCTTCTCATTACCATGAGTTCTATGAAATTTTTCTCTTTGTCAGCGGAAATGCGGATTATGTTGTCCACGACAAAATGTTCCGGCTCAAACCGGGAGACCTGCTAATCATCCCACCTGCCATTATGCACCATCCCATCTTCCGGGACTTTGAGATCCCCTATGAGCGGTATGTGTTGTGGCTCAGCCCTCCGGCTTTTGATACCATGAAAAAGATCGACCCGGACATCGATTACTTTCTCCGTCCGGGTCATGCAAAAACATTTTTGATTCGGGATAGCGTGGACAGTTCCCGCGCCCGGTTCGGGCAGTTTGAAGCCCTGACCCACGCTTACCGGGAGGAAAGCCTGTGTTACCACAGTGAGGGCATGGCCGACATTCTCCGCATCCTGATCGGCATCAACCGCTCCTTGTATAATCGGGAACACGTTTTTGCCAAGGCGCAGAAACCAAGCATCCTGAGCAACGCCCTGCATTATATCGATTTGAACCTCAGCGGCGATCTTTCACTGGACACGGTGGCAAAGGCGCTTTTCATTGATAAATACAATTTTTCCCACATGTTCAAGCAGAATATGCAGATCAGCTTTTACCAGTATGTCATCCAGCAGCGGCTGCTGGAAGCCAAACGGCTGCTCATGAAAAAAGAGCCGATTTCTTCCATCCCGGCCAAATGCGGTTTTTCTGATTATAACGCCTTTTACCGCTCCTTCAAAAAGAATTACGGTGTCAATCCGCGCGAATATGTCGCTTACCACATAAAGGCCATCCACGGTGAAGTTGGCGGCTTGTCTCTTGATATCGACCACCAGAGCACAGAATTCTGATAGGTTCCTCTGATTTCCGTCCTTTTTATAGAATTACAGCCTTTTTCTTCTTGGCGGCAGCAGGCGGCCTTGCCGTTTTATCTCCACCGACTTGGCGGCATTGATTTGCGTGGCCGCACACCAAAATCAAGTCCAGGTCCAGGAGGACACTACTATGATAGAACTGCTTTCCTGCCGCTACAACATGGATACCGCAATTCAACTTTTTAATGTAGCAGCTCCATCGTTGGATTGCATATCGCCAATATACTATTTATATATTGCACTGATTTTTATCTCGTTACAGTTTCGCAATAAGACCAAAGTGGCGGGTATCACGATGATCCCCCACCACTTTAGCCAAGTAAATTTTTATTTTTGAATCGTAAAACGGAACGAGGTTCCCTTCTCCACCGCAAAGCAGGCGTCTGCATGGGGCTTTGCGCCCCAGCTGTTGTCGCCGCCCACGCCGCGCTGGAAAGCAGCGCAGCGGACGACCGTCTTATTGTCGTCCCGGGGCAGCTCGTAAAGGTGGCGGGCGTTTTCCAGTTCATGGGGCGTGTAGGGCAGCGCCGAGAAGGTCATGCCGTCCCCTGCAAAGCCGATGCCTATATTCAATCCGCTGCCGGTGACAGTTGCACTGTACACGCCGGTGCGGCTGCCGCACTCCTGCGGGTAGACCGGGGTGTTCTGGGCAAAATCCTGCCGGACGTTGTAGTTCCACGCACCCATCTTGCCGCCTGCAGTGCGGTCGGCGGTGGTCTCCCGGGGGCCAAGACCCAGATAGGAGACTTCCGTCAGCTCCCGACGCAGCGGGAAGAGCAGACCGAACTCCGGCAGCTCAGTGCGCGTGCCCTGCCATGTCATGGTGATATCACAGCGGCCTGCGCCGTCAATGGCAAAATCAATGGGCAGCGTCTGCCCATCTGGCAGGGTGTAGTTTGCGCGGGCGATGACGAAATCGCCCTTTGTTTCAGCGGTCAGGTTATCGCAGCGGGCGTAGAGACCGGCGGTTTTCCAGAAGGCAAATGTAAAAGGTTCTGCGCAGCCCTCGTCGTTGTTGGTAGGCGCACGCCAGAAGTTGGGACGCACGGTATCGTCCAGCAGCTGCACGCCGTTATAGCGGATGGACACCAGCCCCTTGCCTCGGCCAAAGATGTACTCGAAGCCCTCGCCCTTTACGCCGACGTTGCAGTCCATCTCCACCAGCTGCGGGGCGGGCAGGGTCAGCCGGGCGACGGCGTAGTTGTGCCATACCTGCCCCAAAGCGGCTTCATAGCCCGCCGGGATGCCGGGCAGTGCAGCCCGCTGGATGGCGGTAACGGTCATGCAGGCAAGCCCAGCCTCCGGTAAGGCAAAGGGAAACGGGATGTGCTCCGTCCCGCCCGGCTTGCAGTCTGCCCGCAGCACCGCCCGGCGCTCCGGCTTGCCGTTGACCGAGGACGCAAACACAAGGTCGTAGGCGTTCAGGTCGGTAAAGAGATTCCGGTTTTCAATCACGGCTTCCGTGTCGGTCAGGGTGATCTTCAGCGGTGCATAGGCCGCCTTGACTGCGTCCATTTTGGGAGTGTTACGGCGGTCGGGCAGCACAAGGCCGTCCACGCAGAATTCCCGGTCGGTGGGGCGGTCGCCGAAGTCGCCGCCATAGGCAAAGCCGGGCTTGCCGTCCGGGCTTGTCACTGCAATGCCGTGGTCCATGTACTCCCAGATAAACCCGCCCTGATACAGGGGCTCTTCGTAGGCATACTCGGTGTAGTCGGTGATGCCGCCGCAGCTGTTACCCATGGCGTGGCTGTACTCGCACATGATAAAGGGCTTTTCCGGGTGCTCTGCCAGAAACTTTTTGATGTCTGCCACCGGGGTGTACATCTGGCTTTCCATATCGGAGGTGGCGGGGTACTCCCGGTTCCAGAAAATGCCCTCGTAGTGCACAAGGCGGCTGGGGTCGGTGTTGCGGAAATACTCGCTCATCTCCCACAGGGTCTTGCCGCCGTGGCTCTCGTTGCCGCAAGACCAAATGAGGATGGCCGGGTGGTTTTTGTCCCGTTCCAGCATGGCTTCGGCGCGGGCAAGCACATTTTCCCGCCACTCCGGGCGGGCACCGGGCAGCGTCCACTCGTCCGAGCCGTCCGCACCCAGCTTCTGCCATGTGCCGTGGGTCTCCAGATTGGTCTCCCCGATGACATACAGGCCGTATTCATCGCAGAGGGACAGGAAATAGGGGTCGTTGGGGTAGTGGCTGGTGCGCACGGCGTTGACGTTGTGGGCCTTCAGATTCTTCACATCCCACAGCATCTCTTCCCGGCTGACGGTGCGGCCGGTGCGGCAGCTCCACTCGTGGCGGTTGACGCCCTTGAACACAATGCGCTGGCCGTTCAAAAGCATCTGGCGGTCTTTCAGTTCAAATTTTCGCAGACCGACTTTCAGGCCAGTACGCTCCACGAGAGCGCCCTCGCGCAGCAGAGCAATCTCGGCCTCGTACAGGTTCGGCTGCTCGGCGCTCCACAGGGCGGGATGCTCCACCGTAAAAGTGAAGGAAACGTCCTGTACGTCCTCCTCCACATCCGGGTCGGACTCGCCTTTGCCAAACACCACGCCGCTGTCGTATTCGGCAGGCTCCCCCACCTCAGCGGACTGCTCCTCGCCGTCAAACACCACCGACACCGTTCCCGCGCCGCTGACCTTGCAATCAAAGGTGACGGTGGCACTGGAAAAGTCCGGGGCAAAATCCTGCTTCACAAAGACATCCTCGAGGTGAATTTCCGGCTTTGTGAACAGCTCCACGGAGCGGAATAAGCCGCTCATGCGCCAGAAATCCTGATCCTCCAGCCAGCTGCCGGAGGAGAAACGGTACACCTGTACCGTCAGGGTATTTTCGCCGGGGTGGACGGCAGCAGTCATGTCAAATTCAGCGGGAGTGAAGGTATCCTCGGTGTAGCCGATGTAAACGCCGTTGCACCAGACGGCGGCGGCACTGTCGGCACCGTTCAGGCGCAGGTAGCAGCTTGCCCAGCTTTCCGGCAGGGTGAAACTACGCTGATACTCCCCGATGGGGTTATAATCCTGCGGAATCTGGCCGGGGTGCAGCTTTTCGTGGCCGTCCCACGGGTACTGGGTGTTGACGTAATGGGGCGTGCCGTAGGGCTGGCCGGGCTTTTGCAGGCTCTGCATCTGGATAAAGCCGGGCACAGTCAGGGTATCCCAGTCCGTAAAGGGTGCGGTCAGGTTTTCCGCATAGCGGAAGTTCCACTCGCCATCCAAGCTGACGGTCAGGGGCAGTTCCAGGCTGGTCTGGTCGGTAAAATGGGCATGGAAGGGCAGACGGTTCTGCTGGAAAATTTCCGGGTCGGCCAGAAGCGCCGAGGTAATGGGATGATTTAACGGCATAAATGTCACCTCGCAGCATTTTCTGCTCTCATTATAGCACAGAATATAAGAAAAACAGCCGCATAAAAACGACTGTTTTTCTGGAGAGAAGCGGCATCAGTCCGCTTCGTCAAAGACCTCGGTGTCCAGTCCTGTGTGCCCCTTGGGGATGTGGTACTTCACGGCGGGCAGATGGACGTTAGTGAAGTACAGGCTGGTGTTGGGGTCGCAGCCGATGACCACTGCTTCTCCCCTGCCGCGCACGGTGCAGCGCAGGGTGTCGCAATGGGCTTCGGCGGTATCGCTTTCCACGCTTTCGGCGTAGCCCGGTGCAAAATTGGGCACGGCAAAACCGCAGTCGTAGGCTTCGCAGTCGAAACTGCTGTCAATCTCGTGATGGCGGCAGTGGCCGGTGGCCGTGGGGGTGATGGTAGTGGTCACCTCAATGCCGGGGAAGGGCGACCACTGCGCAGTCACAACCCCGGCTTCAATTTCCCACGTTTTGCTCACCTTGCGTACAAACACGTTATCGTCGATGACAAAGGCCAGCATACTGTCGGGAGCCGCCTGATTGAGCACCTCCCGGCTGCGGGAGGCGCAGAAGCCAAAGCGGGTATCGTAGGCAAATTTTGCATACTTTTCCGGGAACTGTCCGTGGCCGTGCCCCTCGTTGACACCGGCAGCATAGGCCGTTACCCGCCCCGCCCGGCGCTGCACCAGCATATTGGCGTATGGCATGGGCTTGAGCCGCTCCAATGCGGGCATGGGCGCGGCTTCGGCAGACCAGAAGGGGTGGTCATCCGGCAGAGCAAGCAACAAAAAGCTCTTCATGCCCCAGTAGGGGCTGCCCGGGGCGTTGTACCGCTCGGCCATATACATCTGCGGGTAGCAGTAGCCGATGGTCAGGATGCCGTCCCGGTCGAACATTTTCTGCCCCAGCCACCAGTTGAAGTTGCGGACGATGAGCCCTTTCATCACCGGCAGGGGCAGCGGTTCCAGCCCTGCCCAGATGCAGGCCGCCCAGAAGCTGTTCTGGGCAAAGCGGTAGGTCAGGCTGCGGCCAAAGGGCAGCGCCGCGCCATTGGCATCGAACCAGTAGACGAACTGCTGCGCGAACAGCTGGGCGCGCTGGCGGTAAAGGGCAGCACGCCGGGGGTCGGTGTCGGCGGCAAATTTAGAGTAGAGCAGCCCGTAATACTGGATGGCCCACGGGATGTAGTAATCCTTCTGCACCGAGGCGCCATCGGTGGACCAGCCGTCGCCGCTGTAATAGCTGTCGATTTTGCAAAGACCGTCCTCCAGCAGCTCCGGGCTGTAAGGCATCCCCACGCTTTTCAGGGCAAGGTTTACAAGGATGCGGAAAAACTGCCAGTTGCAGTCCGGGATGGTGTGGGCGTTGATCTGCCCCAGCCATGCAGCAAGGTTCTGTTTTTCGGTGTCAGAAAGCGGGGTCCACAGCTTTTCCGGTGCGGTGAGGATGCCGCAGGCAATAGCCGCCATCTCCACATAACACTGGTCGTACTCCCCGGTGGTGCCCCAGTATTCGGGGTTTTCCGGGTCGGCGCCGGTGGCAAGACCCTTGCGGTAGATGGTTTCAAATTCCGGCTCAGAGCCGCCGCCCACCCAGAAGGGCACCAGCGCCCACAGCGGGCGGCTGAAGGCTTCCAGCTCAATGGCATTTTGGTTGTAGGTCACACCCGTCTCGCCCAGATGCAGCCGGGCACAGCCTGCGGAATAATAAGGCTTGAGCGGGTCGAGAAATTTGTGCATCAGTGCGGTAAAATCCGCTTTGGTCTGCAAGTTCATCACCAGTACATCTCCCAATCTTTGGTCAGGCGGGTCAGCGCCTCCATGTAGAAATAATCGCCCCAGCTCGTGCATTCATCCACACCCTCCGGGGTGCAGGTGTTGTAGGGGCTTTTTTTGCTGTAAGTGCCGTGCAGCAGCTGGCCGGAGCCGAGGGTGCCGGGCTTTA
>OLRP01002023.1_pt1 | contig 14665 bp, 10 predicted proteins | sample 1672401 | NCBI WGS metagenome assembly OLRP01 (sample SAMEA3136682, study PRJEB25190) | human gut metagenome | reverse complement strand
GCAATGCAAAGCAACCGGCTTTTGCTTAATATATCGCGCATGATGTGAATGCTAAAGCATTGAACAGAGAATCAGGCAGCAGGATGCTGAACATAACAGACAAAAACAGGCTGCCGAGAAGAAGATCAAGGCAGCCCAGTATAAGCAGCAACGCTATGAGGACGAAGTTCTGAAATGTTTGGATGGAAGGAGTGCATTCTCGCAGGAGATGCTGGCCCGACTGATTGCGCAGGCGGAAGCGGAGGTCAGACAAGCAAAAGATGAATACGCCACCTTATTACAAAACAACGACCATCGAGCTACAGTCCAACAAATCCGCAATTACTATGATGAATTTCTTGGGTGGGCCAACGAGTTTGACCTGGCCGCTGTTCCTCGAAAGCGAGCTATTTTAGCGGAGCTGTTTGAAAAGGTGGAAGTTGGTAGGGGGTATAAGGTGACGATCCATGTGAAGGGGAGTTATAAGCAGTTTCTGAAGAATGAGTAAGAACCAGACAATGATGATGGTGGCTTTAGCCCCATAAACAGCAGATAACTACCTATTATTGGCGAGTCCAATGGAAGATATCTGAAAATTCTTCTGCTAAAATGAAGAGGTATTCACTTTATATGTTGTGGAGCAAAGATTTGAATTTGGGTGTGACTGTGATTAGTTTGAATCGTTTGAGCGAAAAAAATATAAAATGTGAAACGCTATTGATTGCGATTGCTTAGTATGATATTATGTATGCCTTATAAAATAGAAAAAGCCGCGAACACTACTGTGTTGCGGCTAAATATATTTGTGAAAAATCATAATCAACCTTCTGGGATGACCTTAAGATGGTGGTAAATTTTGACACGATGCCTTGGGAGCCGATTCTGAACGCAGGTCATCCGGTTCGACTTCACACTCCCAACATGGTTGGAGCGTGAATCGTTCAGTTTCGGCGTGAGCCTTATTTTCTTCGATGTCGAGCTTCCGGGACTCTATCTCGTCATCGGCCAGAGCTTCTTCGTGTGCCCATCTATCGCGTGTGTATTCATTATCCAATTCCCGCATTCGCTGGATATGAAGGAGGACGGAGGGAATCGTGAATGTAACACATACAAGGATAGCGATGAATATGACTACGCCTTGCGTAGGCTTAAATTCTTTGGTATACGGTTCCAGAAGCTTCGATAGCAATCCTATTAAGTCGAAATCACGCGGAACACCTCCTTTGCATTGAAATTTCAATTTGGAAGAACGGTTCAGCAAAGATAGCGCTTTCTTTGTTATAATTATATCCTACCTGTGGCGGCGTGTAAAGAGCATTGCGTATTAGAACTAATAATATATGTATAGAAAATATAATAAGAAATTTGTGTAATAACTACAATGTAAGCACAAAAGGGCGAAATGCGATTCAATTAGACGGAAAACAACCACCCTGCGCATCGGTAGATGGACCGTGCGTGGATGGTTGCCTCTTGGATGGTTGATTTTACTAAAATTGTACGTTTATATCGTAGCGTGCATAAAATGCATACATTGCAGCACCGATTGCAGGTGAACAGATGCCTTGCTCAGAAATTTGAAGTTTGTAGCTGTCAAAGACATATGGCAATGCAGAGAACTGGTATGAGTAGATACTATCTAAACAAGTACTTGCTAATTCTGAGAGTTTACCTGACAAAATAATTAAGGAAGGGTTAAACAGAGTTGCCACGGTATTAATGGCATATCCGAGCGCTTGGGAAAAGTGCTTTTGAGCCTCGACAGACTGATTCAATATTTCTCGTAACTGTGATAGTTTCATTTTGCGGTAAGTGTCAAAATCAGATTCGCCAAAAACATAAATGCGAATGTACTCCTCCAGCGTGATAGCTTTGTTGCTTTGTATAAGTAGAGGAATATGCCCAAGTTCACCACTATAATTTTTGGTACCTGTAAATAAACGATTATTTAAAATTAAACCGCAACCAATACCGGTACCTAAATAAATACTGACGATGTCTTCGGATTCACCAAGTGGAGAGTTGTTTTTCTGCAAATAATATTTTTCAGCAATGGCTACTGTTTTGGCATTATGCTGAAATGAGACAGTAATATTTTGACTTTCGAGGTATTCACGGTTACTTGGTGAGATTAAGGTTTTGTAGCTTATGCCTCGCAAAAATGGCAAATTAAATGATTCGGTGACTGTTTTGTTTTCTACATCCACAGCACCGGTGAATGCGAATCCAATACCCAGCAGATGTTTTGCTGTGGAGGGGGATTGGTTTTGCTGATTTATGTCTGCAGCAATCAATCCATTAACTATTTGATTGATAGTCGCACTGAAACGCTCTGCAGATTCTGGAGTAGGAATTTTGATGTAACCATTAGTTGTAGCGTCGCTCTGCATTAGATATTTTCGCCAATCAAATACAACTGGGTTTCCCTCTGACTCAGCATAGAAGCATAGATAATCTTGTAATGAAACTTTTGACAAGGGATCAAAATTAAAATCGAGAACAACAAGTTTGATTTCTGATGAACCAATCGAAATGCCAACAAAATAGCCATAATCAGGATTTACCATTAGGGAATAACTACTTTTTCCACTTCCAGTTTCTGATACAGCCTCTTGTGCGACGGTACGTAATGCGCCGATTTTTTGTAATTTCTCTGCGGTATTTGAAGCAGTGGGCCAAGTTACACCTAACCTTTTTGCCAGTTCCATACGATCTAGGCAAATTGCCCCACGTAATAGGTATAACATTCTTGCAGAGTAACTAATTCTTGCGAGTTCAGAATCATGATCTTGCCAGATGTTGGTATTTAACAAACCCATTCTATCACTCCTAAAGGAAATCGTATGAAAGAAATAATATATAATAAGTATACGGTCTTTAGCAAAACAACGCAATAGGTAAGATGAATGAATTGGCGTATAATATGTGTGAAAATTGTGGATTGGAACAATTAGTCAGCATGAGAGAGATAAAACTGGTAATTCCGATCAAAGTATGGGGCAAAAACCTTAGTATTAGCCACTAAGGAGAGCAACTGACTCTTAATCAGTGGGTCCTGGGTTCGAGTCCCCGATGGTGCACCAAGAAAAGCCGCAACGAATGTTGCGGCTTTTTTGTTGCACCATTCCCTCCGGGACGGACTCACACTTCGCGCAAGCGCTCGTGTTCGTCTCGCGGGGACTGGTCGCTAAATTCAGTCCGCAGGACTGAATTCTTAACGCGCCCACTGATGGTGCACCAAAGAATGCCTTACACGAAAGTGTAGGGCGTTTTTTTGTTGATCTATATACTAAAGGCAGAAATAGTCAACGACGGCAGAAAGGAGGCGGAGCGCACAAACAGCAAGGTACAGGAAGCTTTTCCGGCAGGGCAGTGGTTTCAAGATGCGCATCGATTTCCGTGATGCTTTTCCCGCTGATTTATTGCTCCGTCACTTGCAGCACACAGGCACAATAGCCGGGTTCGGGCTGATAGCAATGGATGATAAGATTTTTGTTTATCTCGGGACTGTAATCATGGAGGGTGTGCTTTGTTCCGTTTAACGCCACATCTGCATTCGCAACGAACCTGTATATTTGTGGCATGCCAGGGCTGGCCTGGTCTGGCAGCCCCGACCGACAAAACGCTTTGAGGGCAAACAAACTGCTTCACTCCGCATTTGCTGTGTATGGTTGTATGTGCTATACTAAAAACAATCGATGGTGCAGCTGAAAAGTCGAAAATATCGTCTATTTCTACAAACGCAGCGGGATTTTGCGTTAAAAAGCCTTGGAATCCACAAAGGATTCCCGCGGCTCTTTGCCTTAAATCCGCCTTGCGCTTGTGAAATATCCGTCATTTTCTTTGTTTTCAGATACACTTTAAGAAACCACACCAGATGTGGACTGTGCGGGGCCGCAGTGTGGTGTTGAGAAAGGGGAGCAGCAGATGACCCGGATTGCGATTGTGGAGGACGAGGCGGCGGTGCGGGAACAGCTGGCGGGGTATGTGCAGCGGTACACCCGGCAGTACGGCACGCCGTTTGAGGTAACGGAGTTTGCGGATGGGATGGAGATTCTGGAAGATTACCGCTCGCAGTTCGACATCATCTTTCTGGATGTGGAGATGAAGCACCTGGACGGCATGGAGACCGCCCGCCGCATCCGGGAGCGGGACGGCGGGGTGCTGATCGTGTTCATTACCAACATGGCGCAGTATGCCATCCGCGGATATGCCGTTGGGGCGCTGGATTATGTGCTGAAACCGGTGCCCTACTTTGCGTTTTCGCAGCAGCTGCAAAAGGCGCTGGGACAGCTGGAAAAGCGGGAGCGGCATTATCTGGCTGTGGCGGTGGACGGCGGCATGCGGCGGCTGGACGCGGCAGAAATTTATTACCTGGAAAGCGAAGGCCACAAGGTGCATTTTTACACCGAAAAAGAAGATTTTGTGGTGCCGGGCACCCTGAAAAACTATGAGGAAAAGCTGGTGGGCCGGGCGTTTGCACGGTGCAACAGCGGGTATCTGGTCAATCTGGCGCAGGTTTCCGGCGTGCAGCAGGATATGGTGCAGGTTGGTCCGTATACGCTGCAGATCAGCCGCCCGCGGCGCAAGGCCTTTATGGCGGGGCTGGCGGATTATATTGGGGGTGCGGGCTAATGACGACATTGCCGGATATTCCCCGCCTGTACACCGCTTTGGCGGAAGTGCTGGCGGCGCTGCTGTATGCGCACAGGCTGCCGCCGCGGATGGACCAGCGCGTGATCTGGGGCGTGGAAGCCGGTTGGGCGGTGCTGCTGGGGGCGTTTTTGCAGGCCACGGGGGAAGTTCCGCTGGCGTGGTGGATCCCCTGCATGGCAATGGCGATTCTTTCCATGCTGCTGTTTTTGTGGGTCACACGCAGCATTACGCTGCTGGAAGCGGGTTATGTGTGCGCGCGGGCCTTTATTTTGGCGGAGCTGGCGGCCAGCATGGAATGGCAGCTGCACTGCGTGCTGTGGCCGCAGCGCGGCGGGACGGAGCCGCTTTCGCTGCTGTTGTTGGCGGCGGTGTACGGCGGCATTTTTGCCGCGATGCTTTTTGTGGAGAACCGCCGCCCCGGCCCGGCCGGGAAGCTGAAAATAACGCCCGCAGGAACTTTTGTGGCGGTGGTCATGGCGCTGACCGCATTTGCCGTGAGCAATTTGAGCTTTGCCAACGGCAGCGAAGCCAACATGAACATGTTTTACATCCGCACGCTGGTGGACCTGGCCGGGGTGCTGATTTTGACGGTGCAGCATGAGCAGCTGCGCGAAGCCGCCCTGCACAGCGAGCTGGCGGAGCTGGACGGCGTTTTGCACCGCCAGTACGAGCAGTACAAGCAGAGCAAGGAGAACATCCGCCTGATCAACCGGCGCTACCACGAGCTGAAAATGCAGATTGCGGCCATCCGGGCGGAGCGGGACCACGCCAAGCAGGATGTGGCGCTGGCGGCCATGGAAAGCGTCATCCGCCAGTGCGAGGCGGAGAACAAGACCGGCAACCCGGTGCTGGACACCCTGCTGACGGCCAAAAGCCTGTACTGTCAGCAGTACCACATCACGATGACCTGCGTGGCGGACGGACATTTGCTGGACTTTTTGGAAACAGGGGAGATCTGCACGATTGTGGGTACGGCGCTGGACAATGCGACCGAGAGCGTAGAGACCGAGCCCGACCACGAAAAGCGGCTGATCCGTGTGGCGGTGTACGCCCAGAATGGCTTTGTGATGCTGCGGTTTGAAAACTACTGCGCGCAGGAAGTGGAGCTGGGCGCGGACGGCCTGCCGCGCCGCAACACCCATGGCGGCAGCGACCTGCGCGGTGTGCGCGCCGCAGCCGAAAAGCGCGGCGGCACCATGACCCTGCACTGGGAAAATGAGTGGTTTACGCTGCGGGTGCTGCTGCCGCAGAAAAGCTGAATGGATGGCTGGGGGTCTAGGATAAGGCACCCGGCCATTTTTGGTGTTTGGGCGGGGTGCACAAAACAGGGTCGAGATGCTTTGTGAGAGATGCACAACAAAAAATGAAATGTTTTTGAAACTTTTGCAAAACATGCAACGGAAACAACAGTTTGTGCAAAAAATGAGCCGAAAGAAAATTGTTTTGGTACAATATCATCAATAAAAGCGGAAATCCCGTCAGCCGCCATCCGGAGGGCGGCACAATAAAAGGAGGAAAACAATGAACACCCTGCTTCTTACCCTGGCAAACATGGGCGTCAACCTGGACGACGTTGCCGATGTGGTCAATAACTGCATCCCGCAGCTCATCTTCTTTGGCGTTGTGGTTGCCGCCGCCATTATCGTACTGATCGCTATGGCGGTCAACAAGAAACTGGCCAAGCCCACCAAATTCATGGTGCGCGCCCAGTCTGGCCTGGCCGTGCTGGTGGCTTTCGGCATCATGCTCAACCTGGTTGCCTTTGGCCCCATGAGCACCATGCTCGACCTGGTCACCGGAAACGGCACTATCACCGAGGAATCCAGTGACGAGGCCAACGCCCTGTGCACCGAGATTGCCGAGGAAGGCATCGTCCTGCTGCAAAACGATGACAACGAACTGCCCCTCGCTTCCGGCAGCAACCTGAACGTCTTTGGCTGGGCTTCTGTCGGCCCTGTCTACGGCGGCACCGGCGCTGGCGCGATCTCTGCCGACCGTCCCACCGTCAGCCTGCTGGATGGCCTGCACAACGCCGGCATCAACACCAACACCGAGCTGAGCGATTTCTACACCGCTTACTGCGCCGAGCGCCCGGCGCTGGGTTACAGCAACCATAACTGGACCCTGCCCGAACCCACCGCCGCCAGCTACACCCAAGAGCTGATCGACAACGCCAAGTCTTTCTCTGACACTGCGATGGTCGTCATCAGCCGCGTTGGCGGTGAGTTTGCTGACCTGCCCACCGATATGAGCACCGTCAACTACACCGACAACTCCACCGAGTACAAGGACTTCGAGGACGGCCAGCATTACCTCTCCCTGAGCAAGACTGAGCGCGACATGGTCGACCTCGTCTGCTCCAACTTCGACAACGTTGTGCTGGTTTACAACGCTGCCAACACCCTCGAGCTGGGCTTCGTCGATGAGCACCCCCAGATCAAGAGCGTTATCTGGTGCCCCGGCACCGGCCAGACCGGCTTCAACGCCCTGGGCGAGATTGTTGCCGGTGAGGTCAACCCCTCCGGCCACTCTGCCGACACTTTCGTCTACGACCTGACCGCTGCACCGTACTTCAACAACATTGGCGCTTTCGCCTACACCAATGCGGATTCCGTTGGTTACACCGCTGCCAGCCTGTTTGGCGGTGATGCAACGCTGGTTCCCCCGCACTTCGTCAACTATGTTGAGGGCATCTACGTCGGCTACAAGTTCTACGAGACTGCCGCCGCCGAGGGCCTGATCGACTATGACAAGACCGTGCAGTATCCCTTCGGCCACGGCCTGTCCTACACCACCTTTACCCAGAAAATCGACTCCATGACCGAGGCTGACGGCACCATCACCCTGGATGTCACCGTCACCAACACCGGCAGTGTGGCCGGTAAGGACGCCGTGCAGGTCTACTTCAACCCGCCGTACACCGATGGCGGCATTGAGAAGGCTTCCACCAACCTCGTCACCTTCGGCAAGACCGACTCCATTGAGCCGGGCGCTTCCCAGACCTTGACCCTGACCTTCAACACCGAGGACATGGCCAGCTTTGACAGCAAGGACAAGGGCTGCTATGTGCTGGAAGAGGGCGACTATATCATCAGCATCAACGAGGATTCCCACACGGTGCTGGATTCCAAGACCTACAACGTCGCTTCCACCATCGTCTATGACGAGTCCAACCCCCGCAGCACCGACGCCGAAGCTGCTACCACCAAGTTCGACTTCGCTGACGACAAGCTCGTCACCCTGTCCCGTGCAGGCCATTTTGCCAACTATGCCGAGGCTGTCGCCGTTCCCTCCGACTTCACCATGTCTGAGGAGAGCATGAACACCCTGTACAACGACCACAACTGGACCCCCGAGGACCACAACGACCCCAACGACGAGATGCCCGTTACCGGTGCCAACAACGGCCTGAAGCTGGCTGATCTGCGCGGTGCTGACTACGACGACGAGCGTTGGGATACCCTGCTCGACCAGATGACCGTCACCGAGATGGACGACCTGATCGCCCTGGGCGGCTACCAGACCAAGGCCGAGGCCAGCGTTGACAAGTACGCGACCATCGACTGCGACGGCCCCGCTGCCATCAATAACAACTTTACCGGCGTTTCTTCCATTGGCTTCCCGTCCGAGATTATCATCGCTTCCACCTTCAACACCGACCTGGCCCGCCGCTACGGCGAGAGCATCGGCCGCATGGCCAGCGAGATGAACGTTACCGGCTGGTACGCCCCCGCCATGAACGGCCACCGTTCCGCCTTTGACGGCCGTAACTTCGAATATTACTCTGAGGACAGCGTCCTCGCCGGTTACATCGGTGCCAGCTCCATTGCCGGTGCCCAGAGCTACGGCGTCTACGCTTACATGAAGCATTTTGCCCTGAACGACCAGCAGATCAACCAGAGCGAGATGCTCTGCACCTGGGCTGACGAGCAGGCTATCCGCGAGATCTACCTGCGTCCCTTCGAGATCAGCGCCAAGGTGGGCGGCTGCAAGGCCGTCATGTCCAGCTGGAACTATATTGGCAACCAGTGGACCGGTGCCTGCAATGCACTGCTGAACGGCGTGCTGCGCGGCGAGTGGGGCTTCCGCGGTATGGTCATCACCGACGGCTTCCACTTCACTGACTACATGGATTCAGATATTGCCATCCGCAACGGCTGCGACCTGATGCTGAAGAACTACGATGTTGCCACCAACCACCTGACCGATACCACCAGTGCTACCAGCGTTAAGGCTATGCGTCAGGCTTGCAAGAACATCATGTACACCGTGGTCAACTCCCGCGTTTACGACCCCGCCAACACTGTTTCCACCCCCATCTGGCGTACCGCTATGATCGTGGTCAACGTGCTGCTGGCTGTACTACTGGTCGTGCTGGAAGTTCTCACCTTCAAAAGCTACAAGAAGAAAAAGGCACAGTAAAGTGTAATTTGTAAGCTGTGCAGCTGCCCTGCGGTCCATCGCCGCCGACTTTGCGCGGTTGTGCGGTGGGCCGCAAGGCTGTTTTTAAGAAAAGGAACCACCTTATGCAAAAGAAACAACTGCAAGCTTTGACGCTTGAACAAAAATGTGCGCTGCTTTCGGGCGCGGGTACCTTTACCACCCGTGCGTATCAAAAGGCTGGCATTCCGGCTATCACTTTGTCCGATGGCCCCAACGGCGTGCGCAAGCAAGCCGGGGCGGCGGACCACCTGGGGCTGAACCCCAGTGTTCCGGCCACCTGCTTTCCCACTGCCGCCACCGTGGCGTGCAGCTGGAACCCCGCCCTGGGCGAGCAGATCGGCCAGGCCATGGGCGAAGAAGCCGCCGCGCAGGAAGTTGCCGTGTTGCTGGGGCCGGGCCTGAACACCAAGCGCAGCCCCCTCTGCGGACGCAACTTTGAGTATTTTTCTGAAGATCCGTATCTTTCCGGCAAAATGGCCGCGAGCTATGTGCGGGGCATCCAGTCCAACGGTATTTCGGCCTGCCCCAAGCACTTTGCCGTCAACAGCCAGGAACTGCGCCGCATGGCGTCGGATTCCGTGGTGGATGAACGCACTTTGCGGGAACTGTACCTGACCGGGTTTGAGATCGTGGTCAAGGAAGCAAAGCCCAAGACCATCATGAGCAGCTATAACCTCGTCAACGGAACTTACGCCAACGAGAACCGCCACCTGTTAATGGACATCCTGCGCGGGGAGTGGGGCTTTGACGGCGCTGTGGTAACGGATTGGGGCGGCAGCAATGACCATGCCCTGGGCGTGCAGAACGGCTCCACGCTGGAAATGCCCGCCCCCGGCGGGGACGCGGTGCGCGAGCTGATGAAGGCTGTGCAGAGCGGCAAAATTACCGAAGCGGATGTGGACGCCCGGCTGGACGAGCTGCTGACGCTGGTGTTTGATACCCATGCCGCCGTGCAGTCCCACAGCCGCACCTTTGATGCGGACGCTCACCACGCCCTGGCCCGCCGCGCCGCAGCCGAAAGCATTGTGCTGCTGAAAAACGAGAACGACCTGCTGCCGCTGGCCGAGGGAGCAAAAGTTGCCGTGATCGGCGACTTTGCCCAGACACCGCGGTACCAGGGCGCTGGCTCCAGCGCGGTCAACTCCATCAAGGTGGATACCTTTTTGGACTGCCTGAAAGAGAGCGGCCTGGCCAGCGTGGGCTTTGCCCCCGGCTTTGACCGCCAGGGCAAACCGGATGCCGCCAAACAGGCCGAGGCTGTAGCCCTGGCCCAAAAGGCCGAAGTGGTGCTGCTCTGCCTGGGGCTGGATGAAATCAAGGAAAGTGAGGGTCTGGACCGCGGCGATATGCGCCTTGCGGACAACCAGATCGAACTGTTAAAGGCCGTGCAGCAGGCCAACCCCAACACCGTTGTGGTGCTCAGCGCAGGGGCTTCGCTGGAAACCCCGTGGCTCAAACACTGCCGTACCCTGGTGTATGGTGCGCTGGGCGGCCAGGCGGGGGCGGGCGCCATGCTGGATGTGCTGACCGGCAAAGTGAACCCCAGCGGCAAGCTGGCCGAAACCTGGGTCAACGCCTATGCGGATACCCCCGCCAAGGATAACTTTGCCGGGCCGGGCCGCATGGTGCAGTACCGCGAGGGACTGTATGTCGGCTACCGCTATTACCAGACCGCCGGTGTGCCGGTGGCATTCCCCTTTGGCTATGGGTTAAGCTACACCAGCTTTGCCTACAGCAATTTGCAGGCCGCGTCCAATGGCGTGACCCTGACCGTAACCAACACCGGCAAGCGCGCCGGAGCAGAGATCGTGCAGCTGTATGTGGCAAAACCCGGGGCAGAAGTGTTCCGCCCCGCACAGGAGCTGAAAGGCTTTGCCAAGGTGCAGCTGCAGCCCGGCGAAAGCAAGACCGTGACCATCCCGCTGGACGACAAGGCATTCCGCTACTGGAACACCAAGACCGACAGCTGGGAAGTGGAAGGCGGCAGCTATGAGCTGCGGGTCGGCGCGTCCAGTGCGGACATCCGCCTGACCGCCGTGGTGGAAGTGGCCGGTACCGGCGCACCCAACCCCTATGCGGGCAAGCATCTGCCGCACTATACCAGCGGCAAGGTGCAGAGCGTGCCGGATGACGAATGGGCCACCCTGCTGGGCCGCCCGGTGCAGCAGGGAAAAGTTAAAATTGACCGCAACATGACCCTGGGCGAGCTGAACCACAGCCGCAGCCCGCTGGGTTGGCTGATCTGGCTGGTGCTTACCGCACTGCTGAACGCCAGCTACAAGCGCGGCAAGCCGGACCTGAATGTGCTGTTCCAGTACAACATGCCGCTGCGTGCCCTGGCCAAAATGACCAGCGGTGCCATCAGCATGGGCATGGTGGATGGCATTGTGATGGAATTACAGGGATTCTGGATCATCGGCCTTGTGCGGGTGATCATAGAAGCCGTGAAAAACCTGGTACTGAACGCACAGCTGGAACAGCGCCTGCGCAACAGCTGAGGAAAGAGAGGGGCTATTTATGCAGCTATGGAATAATTTTGCGGCAAAACACCCCGCCGCAGCCAAGTGGGTGCGCGAAGGCGGACTGTTTGTGATCGTATCCAACCTGGTTACGGTGTTCAAATACCTGCTGCTGCAATTTTTGCCGGCGGCGTTCAGCAGCCTGCCGGTGGTGGATTTTGGCTGGCCGGGCATTCCGGTCACGCTGTTTGGCGAAACCTTCCAGTGGAACATCCTGGGGTATGATTCCGCCCATGGCGGTCTGCCGTACTTTTGCGCCTACATGGTTGCCATGGTGGTGGGAGAATGCATAAACTTTCCCATCCAGCGCAACTTTGTGTTCCGCAGCAAGGGCAACCTGGCCAAGCAGATCGCCTGGTATGTGGTGGCGTTCTGCTTGATCACCTGCATCGTCAACTCCATCAACTGCGTGTGGGTGGCGGTTGCGGGCCTGCTGGTGCCGGATTTCATCTACAACATTGGCACCACCGTGCTCAATGGCGGCATTTCCATGGTGATCTTCTTCTTTGTGAACAAGATCATCTTCCCAGAGGGCGCACAGGCAAAATAAAGCCCGGCAGGATCACGGGTGCTTTTCCCGGTACTCGAACAGGGCGGCGGCACGGTACAGGAAAGAGTCCTTTGGATGGTATAAAAATGTGATTGCCAGCAACGGCGAAGATCTGAACGGATAAAGAAGAATGCTGCCTTTCCCTGATGTGGAGAAAGACAGCATTTTTATTGCGTTTTTCGGAAAGAGGTGAGCAGCGGCCTCTACAAATGGGTAACGGCTGGCCATAAAATGGCGCTATTACATGGTGTGCTTTGTGAGAAAGCGCTGTAGTGTGATGATACAAAACGGATGGGTGCATGGTGTGCGCCCCCTACGGAATTACAACAAAACGCCCCCGCCCGTGCGGTAAATGAACTGCATAGGGCGGGGGCAATGTTATTTTACAAAGAAAACGCGCAGAGCGGAGACTTTACTGTTCCACGGCACCGGTGGGCAGCTGGGGAACAGCGGTCAGGATGCGCATGAACTCTTCGCCGGTGATGGTTTCTTTCTCGTACAGGTGCTTGGCGATCTCGTCCAGCTTGCCGCGGTTTTCAATCAGCATCTGTTTGGCTTTTTCATGCTGCTGCTTGACGACTTCCACGACCTTATCGTCCACGGTGGCGGCTGTGCGCTCACTGCAGGCCAGGCTGGCATCGCCGCCCAGGTAGGCGTTGTTCACGGTTTCCAGGGCAACCATGTCAAAGTCGTCGGTCATGCCGTAGCGGGTAATCATGGCGCGGGCCATCTTGGTGGCCTGCTCGATATCGTTGGATGCGCCGGTGGTGATGGAGTTGAACACCACTTCTTCGGCGGCACGGCCACCGGTCATGGTGGCAATTTTGGCCAGGATCTCTTCCTTGGTCATCAGGGTGTGGTCGCCGTCCTCTACCTGCATGGTGAAACCCAGCGCGCCGGAAGTGCGCGGCACAATGGTGATTTTCTGCACGGGGGCGGAATGGCTCTGCAGGGCGGCAACCATGGCATGGCCGACTTCGTGGTAGGCCACGATGCACTTTTCTTTGTCGCTCAGGATCTTATTCTTTTTCTGGGCACCGGCCAGGATGGTATCCACGGCTTCCTGCAGGTCGTACTGGGTAACGGCCATGCGGTGGTGGCGCACAGCGCCCAGGGCGGCTTCGTTGATGATATTGGCCAGCTCGGCACCGGAAGCACCGGGAGTCATGCGGGCAACCACGGCAAAGTCACAGTCGGGGCCGATTTTGACCTTTTGAGCGTGCAGGCGCAGGATGCTTTCGCGGCCTTTCAGGTCGGGCAGCTCCACGGGCACACGACGGTCAAAACGGCCGGGGCGGGTCAAAGCGGGGTCAAGGGATTCAGGACGGTTGGTGGCGGCCAGAATGATAACACCCTTGGCGGCGTCAAACCCGTCCATTTCGGTCAGCAGCTGGTTCAGGGTCTGCTCGCGTTCATCGTTGCCGCCCATACCGGAAGCACCGTCACGCTTTTTGCCGATGGTATCGATCTCATCAATAAAGATAATGCAGGGGGCTTTTTCGTTGGCCTGTTTGAAGAGGTCGCGCACCTTGGAAGCGCCCATGCCGACGAACATCTCGACAAATTCAGAACCCGCAATGGAGAAGAAGGGAACACCGGCTTCGCCGGCAACAGCGCGGGCCAGCAGGGTTTTACCGGTGCCCGGGGGGCCGACAAGCAGAACGCCCTTGGGCATTTTGGCACCGATATCCTCGTAACGCTTGGGGTTATGCAGGAAGTCAACGATTTCCTGCAGGCTCTCTTTGGCTTCGTCCTCACCGGCAACATCGGCAAATTTGATGGACTTGCCATCCTCAACGACATACTGTTTGGCACCGGATTTGCCGCCGCCAAAAATCATGCTGTTGGCGCCGCCGGTCATTTCACCGACCCGCTTGCGCATCATGCGGTTGAACCAGACGATCAGGATGATCATGGGCAGCAGCGAGATGACCCAGCCCAGCAGGGTATCCACCCAGGTGGTCTGGTTGTACACCTTGCCAAAGGAAACGCCGGCGCTTTCCAACCGGTTGACCAGCTGCAGGTCCTGCGCAATGGAGTTGGTGCAGTAGGTGGTATCGTTTTTGTCCACAAAATAGATCTGCTGATCCTGAATTTCAACGGTGCTCAGTTCGCCGCCTTCGAGCATGTTCAGGAAGGTGCCGTAATCGACCTGTTTGACCTGGCCTTTCATCATGGCGGGGAAGGCCCAGAAATTGAGCAGCAGCAACACCACAAGGATCACGGCATATACAATGCCGGTCGTCTTTTTGGGGTCGCGCGGCTGTTGGGTTTCGTGCATAACAATTCCTCCAGTTGGGGGCGGTAATAGTGGCCCCCGATAGATTCTATCATGAAGAATAAAAATGAACTGCGGATGAACAAGGCATGAAATAGCTGGAAATTCCGGTAAACTTTGCGTGAACAAGGGCAGTTTGTGGGCAAAAACAGGAATGCAGACCGCGTAACGACAGAGAAAAAGTGAAGGCAACACCGCACAATTCCCGCCTGACGGCTTAAGCACCGCTCCGGCGGCTGC
>OLRP01002018.1_pt1 | contig 14690 bp, 7 predicted proteins | sample 1672401 | NCBI WGS metagenome assembly OLRP01 (sample SAMEA3136682, study PRJEB25190) | human gut metagenome | reverse complement strand
GGATGAGACTGCGATTGAAAATTTCCGTTCCAACTGGATCGAAAAAAGCGGCAATAAACAGCTTGCAACACGGTCAAGGCATCAGATTCTCATTGATTGTGGTGCCATCACGGATAGTGGCGTGACCTATGCAGCTCTGATTTTGTTCGGCAAAAATGAAGCGCTTACTCGTTTTTTACCGCAGGCTGAAATTGTTTTTGAATATCGTTCTTCCGAAGCATCTGGCCCTGCAAACCAGCGGGAAGAATTCCGGGTGGGCTTCTTTGCGTGCTATGACCGCATCTGGGAGCTGGTCAATTTGCGGAACGACAAACAGCATTATCAGGAAGGTTTTTTCGTATTTGACATCTTTACGTTCAATGAGCGCGTCGTGCGAGAGGCCATTCTGAATGCAGTCAGCCACAGAAATTACCAGTTTGGCGGCAGCATCTTTGTGCGCCAATATCGGGACAGACTTGTAGTTGAAAGCCCCGGTGGCCTGCCCTTTGGCATTACGCTGGACAATATACTGGATCGTCAGTTGCCACGCAATCGCCGTATTGCAGAGATTCTTTCCCTATGCGGCATGGTCGAACGTTCCGGGCAGGGCATGAATCTGATGTTCGAGCTAAGCGTACAGGAGGCAAAGCCGCTCCCAGACTTTACTGGTACGGATGAGTTCTTTGTCAGCGTTACGCTGAATGGGCTAATCATTGACAAGGCGATGCTTTCGGTGATCAATCGCATCAGTGAAAGAAGTACAGAGCTGCTGTCCACGGAAGACTTCTTGGCCATTGATGCGCTTTACCACGATCGTCCGCTCAATGGAAAAATGCAGGCGCGGCTGCCCCGGCTGGTCGAAATGGGTATTGTGGAGCATATCGGCCGAAAGAAATATGTCCTTGCAAGAAGCCTGTATGCGGCAACAGGAAAGACCGGCGTGCATACAAGACACGTTGGTCTGGACAAAGATACCAATAAGGCGCTACTGCTGAAACATATCCGGCAGAATAACGATGTTGGAACTCCGTTCAAAGAGTTGCAGCAAGTTTTGCCGGGTCTTACTCGTGGACAGATACAAAGGCTGATGCAAGAATTGAAAGATAGCCATCAGGTGTATCCTCAAGGAAAAACAAGCGCGGCACGTTGGTTTGCCAATGTTTGATGCAGAGGGCATTTGGATGCATGTTTAGAACCAACTTGCATCAAACTTGCTGCAAACTTGCATCAAACTTGCCGCAAAATTAAAACGGACTTGCAACCTGCCGGGTAGTAGTTGCTGCTAGACAGAGAAGGAATAATAAAATGGGAAAACTGATAAGCGATAAATTTGCCGCATGGCAGGAAGAATGTGAGCAGCGTTTCCAGCAGCTCAAGGCCAACGAGGAAGAACTGAACCGCATCTTTATTGATATTTACGGTTTGCAGGATGAGTTGACCCCGGAAGTGGAAGACAAGGATGTGACCGTGCGTCGCGCCGACCTGACCCGCGAGATCAAGAGCCTGCTTTCCTATGCAGTGGGGTGCCTGTTCGGGCGGTACTCGCTGGATGTGGATGGGCTGGTGTATGCCGGCGGCGAATGGGATGACAGCAAATATGTAACCCTCAAGCCGGTAACAGACAATGTGCTGCCGTTGTGCGATGAGGAATACTTTGGCGAAAACGACCTTGTGAACCGCATCGTGGAGTTTGTCCGGGTGGTGTACGGTGCCGATACGCTGGAAGAAAACCTTGCGTTCATTGCAAAGGCGCTAGGCAACAAGGGCAACACCAGCCGCGAGATCATCCGCAACTACTTTTTGAAGGATTTCTTTGCGGACCACTGCAAAATCTACCAGAAGCGGCCCATCTACTGGATGTTCGACAGCGGCAAGAAAAACGGCTTCAAGGCGCTGGTTTACCTCCACCGCTGGGATGCCGATACCACCGGCCGCGTCTACAACAACTATCTCAGCCCCCTGCTGCGCACCTACGCACAGCAGATCGTGCAGGAGAACAATGTCATTTCCAGCAGCAACGATGCCCGCACGGTGTCCACGGCGCAGAAGCGTCTGGACAAGCTGAAGCTCCAGCAGGAGGAGTGCGAGAAGTACGAGAAAAATATCGCCCACCTTGCCGCCCTGCGCATCACGCTGGATCTGGATGACGGCGTAAAAGTGAACTACGTCAAGGCGCAGACCGCCGCAGATGGCAAAAATCTGAACGTACTTGCGCCGATTAAATAATGTGAAACCAATACACCGGGGTGTTGCAACACCGCTCCGGTGTATTGGTGTTTCTACGATATTGTAAAGGAAAGATGAAAACCCATGGCTAAAACGACACTGCGCCAGATCGAAGAACGTCTCCGGGGAATGTTTACACCGGGAGAGCAGCGCAAACTGGTATTCTGGTACGATGAATCGGCCAGCTTTGAGAACGAAGTGAATCAGCTCGACCTCCCCGGTGTGACGGTATACCGCATGGAGCCCCGCACCCAGTTTGCCACCAAGTGGATGCTGGAGATCGACCACCCGGACGAGAGCTTTCTGATCTATGCGCCCTTTGCAAAGCCCCCACTGGAGGAAAACCATCTTGCGGATATGCTGTGCTACTCGCAGGAATACTCCACCGACAAGGCGACCATGATCGCACAGGACTTTGATCTGGATGAAAGAACCCGGCTCTTTGTGCAGGAACATATCAACTTCTTTGCAGCGCAGGATCGCACGAAACGGTTCTACGATCTGGGTACGCCTGCCTATACGGAAGAAACCTTTGCGCTGGCCATGATGGCGGTGCTGTGCAAGTGCCCGCCCAAGCCGGAGGAACTGGTACGCCATGTTCTGCGCGGTGCGCTGGATGCCGGGAACGAATCCTTGCAGCTTTTTGAGAAATTCGGGCTAGCAACGGATTTCTGGTTGGTCTGCAAACGGCTGTTTGGCTACAATCCGGCCGGGAAGAACCTGAAAGATCTGGTCACCTGCCTATTTGCCACCTATGCTGCCCACGCAATGGACATTGATGCCCCGGATGAATGGCTGGATCGCAGCCTGCCGCAGGAGGGCGAGGTTCTGAATTTCCTTGACAGCATGATGAACTATCTGCCAGATCAGCCGTATTTTGAGCGGTTCTCAGCAACGGCTGCGCAGGAGCTGAACGTCATGCAGGTTCTGGGGCAGTTGCAGCACACGAATCCCGACTTATTGCTGGACTGTACGGTGTTCGCTGCGGCAGAGACACAGATCAGCAGCTGGATCATGAATCGCCTGATGGAAGAAAACACATCGGCAACCCTGAAGGGGTACAGCATCCGGCAGATCTGCGAGGAGCGCAGCAAGAGCTACTTTGGCGCAAAGGATGCCCAGAAAGAGCTGTATTGCCTGCTGGCCAATGCCTGCACCGTTCTGGAGGCAGTGCATTTCGTCCCGGCAGATGGCGTTGATGCACTGGCGGCGCAGTATAGTGGCAGCGCATGGCAGGCGGATACGGCTTATCGGAAGTTCTACCTGAGCTATGGAAAAGTCATCCGTACACAGGAGATTGAAAAGCTGCAAGCACTTGTGGAAAAAGTGTATACCAGCTGCTTCCTCGATCCACTGGCGGTGCGTTGGTGCCAGAGCCTGTCCCACGATCTGACCACCTTCCAGACGGAGCGTCAGACCCATTTTTACAGCAAGAATGTCAGTGGGACACGGGAGCGCGTGGTGGTGTTTATCTCGGATGCCATGCGGTACGAAGTGGCACAGCAGCTTTTTGAAACGCTGGCGATGGATGCAAAATGCACGGCAAAGCTGACCCCGGCTGTCAGCACAGTGCCCTCCTATACACAGCTCGGCATGGCAGCACTGCTGCCTCATGTCAGTCTGGAGCTTCAGCCTGACAGCACCGTAACCATCCTTGGAAAGAAAACGGTGGGCACTGCTGCACGGGAAAGCATCCTGCAAGCGGCAGAGAAAAACAGCAGCTGCATCCAGTTCGACCAGATGCAGAATATGCGCCGCGACGAACTGCGCAGCTACTTCTCTGGCAAGACGCTGGTGTATGTTTACCACAACCAGATCGATGCCCGCGGCGATGAGGCCCGCACGGAAAACGAGGTCTTTTCTGCCTGCGAGGAGGCTGTGGAAGAACTGTACAAGGAAATCCGCCGCCTGACCGACAATGCGAACATCCGGCACTTTATCGTAACGGCAGACCATGGGTTCCTGTATAAGCACGACCCAATTATGGAGAGCGATAAAGTCATCAATCTGCCACAGGCAGAAATCAAAAACAAGCGTTTTATGATTTCTGATGATACGCAGCCGGTGGCCGGAGCCGTGGGCTACCGCTTGGGGGATGTGCTGGATACAGCGGATAACCGCACGGTATACACCCCGCTGGGCAGTTCTATTTTCAAGTGTGCTGGCGGCGGGCAGAACTATGTGCATGGCGGTGCCTCTGTGCAGGAGATGCTGGTGCCGGTGCTGGACGTCCGCACGCAGGCCGGGCATGTTGAGACCCAGAAAGCCACCGTTTCGCTTCTGCCAACCCCTGAAACGCTGATGGATGGAAAAATCACGTTGAAGTTCCTACAGACAGAACTTGTGACGGATACTGTTCTCCCGGCGGTGTATGAGGTCTTTGTCGTCAACGCAATGGACAATCAGGTGTCCACCAAGCGGACGATCCGAGCAGACAAGACTGTGGGCTGCGCAGATGAAGAACGCCGCACAGAGGTCACGCTGACTTTGAAGAAGCTCCCGTATTCTCGTGAAAATGACTACTATTTCCTGCTGACGGACAAGGATACAGGTGCTGTTGTGGAAAAAAGATCTGTAAAAATTGATATTGCTGGGGCCAAAAAGGAGGAATAAAAATGAATATTGCTGAAGTTGTGGCAAAAATGAACGTTTACCTTCTGAATGCGGCGGATGTATGTCGCAAATGGTTAGAGCCACGTCTAAAGAGCCTTGAACCAAACGATTGGTGGAGTATGATCGTTCTCCCCAGCTTATCAGAACTTCAGCAACAGAAAGTGAATGAAAGAGGCATTTCGACGCTGCAAGGACTGGATTTACAGGCTGTTTTGACTGTGGCAAGAAAGAATATCTATTCATTCCGTAATATCGAATTCTACACGGATTATTATGGAATGAAGGATAGCATCCGAGCTATGTTTGAAGTACGGAATGACTGGGCGCATCCTACTCCAGAAGAAGTAACTTTGACTATGACGAAAACCGATTTGTCAAGGTACATTGATTTTATGGAGCGATTTGGCGGTGATCGTGTAGAAATAAACGAAGCTAAGGAATTCAGGGCCTCGGTAGAAATGCCAAACTATGGAAATCCCATTCGGATTCAGGAACCGTCTCCTTGCCCGGCTGACCGGCCTGCTGCTGCGGTCGCAAAACCTGCTCCTGCAGCCAAAGTGCTGGCAAACCCGTTTGAGCTTGGAGTGATCGTCAAGAAAAAGAGTGATCCGAGTCAAATTGGGCCAATCGTTGGCATCCAGGGCAGTGGCGAAAACACAGAATATCAGGTTTGGATTGGGAATTCACGAGAAACGCTTTATGCGGATCAAATTCTTCTTGCGGATGCTTCTCCAGAGCGCTGCAATGTCACCATCGATGAATTGAAGATTCTCCTGACTGCTCAGCAGCTCTGCAGCCCCACCAACGACCAGCTGTACTCCCTGAACGCAGCCCGTGTGGATTTTGTTCCCTATCAGTTCCGCCCGGCCCTGAAGATGATCCATGCGGAACGTCCGCGAATTCTTGTTGCAGACAGCGTCGGTGTTGGTAAAACCATTGAAGCCGGCCTAATCCTCCGTGAATTGCAGGCGCGCAACGATGATTTCGAGTCGGTACTGATCATCTGCCCCAAGCCGCTGGTTGCCGAACACAAGTGGCGCTCTGAGATGAAGCGCTTTGATGAAAACTTTACGGAGCTGGATGGTGCTTTGCTTCGGGAGGCGATCAACGAGTGCGACAAAGATGGAGAATGGCCGGTTGCTCTGCGGAAAACGATCCTGCCGTATTCACTGATGACCAAGGAGTTGCTTACGGGCAAAGGCCGCCAGAAAGGTCTGCTTGATCTGGAAGAACCGGTTCATTTTGACCTGGTGATCATTGATGAGGCTCACCACATTCGCCACTCGAATACAGGTGCTTACCGGGTTGCACGTTATTTTACAGACAATGCAGATGCCGTTGTTATGCTGACAGCAACACCGGTTCAGACAGACGATGATGACCTGTATACCTTGCTGAACACTCTCCGCCCGGATGTGATCTTGGACAAAAAGACCTTCAAGGAAATGCAGGAGCCGAATGCAGAGATCAATGCGGCAGCAAGATTGATTCGCCATCAGGCAGAAAACTGGCGTTCGGAGGCTGCAGAGCACCTTGCCTGTGCCGCGCAGACCAGCTGGGGACATAGTGTCATCGAAGATAACCCGACCTATAAAAATGTCATGGCAACGCTCAAGAGTGCGCAGCCGATCGACCGCGCAACGCGTGTAGGGCTCCTTCAGGATGTGGAAGGGCTACATAGCTTTGCAGACATGATCAATCGTACCCGTCGTCAGGATATTCAGAACGATTTCTGTGTGCGCCGCCCTCAGAGCGTTTCTGTCCATTTTACCCCGGAGCAAAAAGAACTTTATGAAGCACTGATGGATTTTGAAAGTCATGCGCTCAGCTATCTGCACAACAATGTGCCGCTGGAGTTTATGATGAGCACGCTCATGCGGCAGGCTTCCAGCTGCATTTTTGGTCTTGCGCCGTTGCTGAAAGGTATGGTCACGCGCCGTCTGGGAGATATCCTTTCGGATTGCTGCGATGAAGAAGGAACTGTTACTATTGATGAGCTTGAAAAGTTGAACATGGGTTCGTTGGAGACAGAGTTCCGTGCAATGGCAAATCATGTGATTGAATTGTCGGAAAATCTCTCGCAGGCGGATGAAAAGCTGGACAGGCTGTTGGAAGTTGTGGAGAATAAGAGCCACCAGCAGAACAACAAGATCATCCTGTTCAGCTCGTTCCGTCATACGCTTCGCTATATAGAGCAGCATCTTGCAGAAAAAGGATACCGTGTGGCGCAGGTGAACGGCAGTGTGAAAGACGAAGAACGTCTGGCACTCCGCCAACGTTTTGAACTTCCGGTGGACAATGCCAATGCGCTGGACATCCTTTTGTTCACAGAGGTCGGCTGTGAAGGTCTGGACTATCAGTTCTGCGATTTTATGATCAATTATGATCTTCCGTGGAACCCGATGGCAATCGAACAGCGAATCGGTCGTATCGATCGTCGCGGGCAAAAGAGCGATACCGTTATCATCTGTAATCTTGTAACAGAAGACACGATCGATGCAAAGATTTATCACCGTTGCCTGGAGCGCATTGGTGTGTTTGAAAGCTCGATTGGCGAGTGTGCTGGCATTCTTGGCGATATGACTCAGAAAATCAATGAGGCAGTATTCGATTCCTCTCTTACTCAGCAGGAAAAAGAGGAGAAGATTGAAAAAATCGCCGACAATGAGGTTTCCAGAGCGAACGAAATGAAACGGCTGGAGGACGAAAGCAAACAGCTGTTTGGCATTGACATCTCCGGCTATGTGTTGGACAGAAAGGTTATGGATGCCGAAAATCCGTGGATCGGAGAGCGATACATCCAGGCACTTGTGACAGAATACCTCTATCGCATTCTGGGTGAAAAGAAAAACTATATTCAGGGTGAAGGAGCCCATAAAGTTTTGACCCTGAGTGGTGAAAATCGTGCAACTCTGAAAACAAAGCTGCGCAACTCCCGGATGAAGAAATCGGCGATGTACAATCAGTGGATGGATTATCTGAAAGGCTCTGATACGCGCATCTCTGTGACTTTCAACCAGGAAGAAGCAGCACGGGACCGGAATGCGATCTTCTTTACGGCGGTTCATCCGCTTGTAAAAATGGCAGCCGCTGAACTTCATAAAAAGCAAGAGGTTTATATCAAGCTCATTGTGGATGCCAGTGACTATCCTGTTCCCTGCGGAGACTATCCGTTCCTGATCGTAGAGAGAACAATCGTTGGAATGCGGAAAGAGGTTCGTATCGTTCCGATTTCGGAAATCAATCTGTCTGCGTCGGATTTCTGTGACCTGCTGGAAGCAGCGGATTATAAGGAGATTCCTGATGATTGCACGGATAAACAGTGGGAAAAGCTGTCCCAGCTGAAACGGGAACAGCAACAGCAGGCTCTTGCGCAGCTGACGATCGATGTAAAAGAGAAATGCGATTATCGCCGTGCAGCTGTTCTGAAAAGCTATCAGTTCCGCAAAGAAGATCTGTTGGCCCGCATTGAGGCTGTGGACGACGAGAGCATCAAGCGGATGTATACGAGTCAGCTCAACAGCCTCGAAACTGAGAAGAATTCTTCTTTGAACGATTTGGAAAATATCCAGAATTGCGCAGCGGTCGAAGAAAACGTCATTGTTAGGGGAATCATTACGGTTTGTGATTAAATTAAGGATGGCTTATGGGAGATTTATATTCTGAGATCCGGGAACGTAGCAAACAGGATTATGGTCAGAAATTTGAAGAATGGGCACCCCGCATTCTGGTAGACCAGTACAGTGACCGAACACACTTTATCTTTGAGTTGATTCAGAATGCAGAGGATGCTGGGGCAACCTATGTGGCATTTTCCCTTTACCAGGACCGTCTGATTCTGTGTCATAACGGAAAACTGTTTACAGAAGCAGATATCCAGGGTATCTGCGGCATTCGTTCTACGAAAGATGAGCCGGAGTCCGGGAAAATCGGACGATTTGGCATTGGATTCAAGTCTGTCTATGCCTATACGAAAACGCCGCGGATCTATTCTGGCCAGTATTCTTTCCGGATCTGCAATCTGATCCTTCCTTATGCGGAAGAAAATGAGGCGACCGGGGACGATACGATTCTGATTCTCCCATTTGATGGAGAAGTCAATCCCGAAACAGCTTATAATGAGATCGGAGATGCGCTAAAAAAGTATCTTTCTGCGGATGTTTTGTTTGCTCTTTGCAATGTCAGAAATATAAGCTGCAAAATTTATCCGGATGAAAGCGAATGGTCCGTCAGCAAAGAATCCGTTCCAGTGGACAATGGCGTGGATAAAGTCCTGCTGACGCAGAAGCCAACAAATTCCGCAAGAAAACTTCTGGTGTTTCGTACACAAGATAAGCAGCCAATTTTGATTGGATATGAACTCGAAACGGATGACCACGGAAAAGATAGGATTATCCCGACAGAACAGCACTATCTTTATGTTTTCTTCCAGACAGCAGTAGAAACGCATCAGACATTTTACATTCATGTTCCGTTCTCAACGACACCTGCGCGAGACAATGTCAGGCACAATGAAGTGAATCAGCTCCTTGCTGAAAAACTTGCAACACTTTTTGCCGATAGCATCCGCTGGTTGTTGAAAAATGGTTATGTGACACTTGACTTTTTGAACGAGGTATACCCAATCTTGGATACCTGTAAGGAAGAAAATCTTCGAGGCATCCATGAAATGGGACTTGCACTTTTAAGGGACGGTCTTGCCCTTCTGCCGACCGAAGAAGGCGGCTATTGTTCGATCCAAAATGCAATGTTGCCTTATGCTAAAAATATAGCAGATAATATCACACAGTCCATCTTACAGAGAGAATATGGTGACACAGCCTGTTGGGTAAAAGCAGATGTCTGCCTTGGAGTCAACGAACATCTGATGATGTATCTGACCCATCATTTTGGTCTGCCGGTATTACGCTGGAGGGATGTCCTCCCGCGCCTGACCGCAGAAATTCTGGAAGAACAGACGGATGAGTGGCTTCTGAATCTGTTTGATACGATTTATTCAACCTGTACTGGTGTCTTCCGTTCCAAAGAAAAAGTAGATGCCAAAGGAATCCCCTTTGTCCGGCTTCAGGATGGTTCGCACATCCGCTGCCAGTACGATGGTATGGCACAGGTCTACCTTAATAATCCGATGTCCTGCAAAAATAAAATAAGCGCAGCAATCCTTCAGGATCAGCGCGGCAGAAATTTTTATGTTGATGCACTCGGCATTGAGGAATATAATGCCATTCGGGAACTGAAAGATGATGTGTTGTGCTTTTATGGTGAAGATTCAGATGATACGGATATCCAGTTTGAGGATAATCTGGAACACTTTGAACTGATCGAGCGTGCATTAAAGGAGAATGCAGCGGAGGTGCAACGTATTCTGGCAAATGTCCCAATCGTTTGGGATGGACAGCAATGGAAGAAGCCGGGGGACTGTTATATTCCGTTTGCATTTCTCGATCATTCAGACCTTACAGGACAGGCGGTGCTGAGCCAGCTGAATGTGCCATGGGTGTCGGAAGATTACTATGGGAAAATCCCGGCGGAAGTGTTTGAAAAAATCGGCTGTAACATCGGAATTAAAGATATACTGGTGGATTGTTGTACATATGACGATAGGCTGCAAAGAGCAGATGCCAGTTTCTTTGAAATGCTACAGAAGCGTGTCCTTTACAAGAGATGTCAAAGAGTAGACTACCCGGAAACATGGGATATGTACCATTCTATCGACCATTTACAGGATATCTTGTGTAGTAATTCCGTTGAAATGTCAGTTAAAGCGGTGGATCTTATAAATGAAAAAGTGAAGAAACACCCATTATACGGAAAAATGACCGGTTCTCATAGTAAGGCGTTTAACACCACGACAACTGACAGCGTGAATCATATTCCTTCAATGCTGGCGTTGGAGCTTAGCGGTACAAAATGGTTGTACGATAAGACTGGAACACTTCAAAGTCCCGCTGACATAAAAAAGTCAGACCTAGCTGTGCAGTATTCAGGTCACGGAGCAGAGATATTTGCACAACTTCCCTTTAAGGCAGAAAGCGAAGCTGTCGAGACTGTAATCCAAAGCGTAGAGGAACCATACCAGGCTTTTATCAGTGCTATGCTGAAAAGACCTGATGAACTGCGTCTAATGTGCGAAACATACCAGAAACTTCAGAAAAAGCGACAGAAAGAGACTGACAAAACACAATCTTTAACGGAGTTGCTTGAGAAGCAGAGCAGTGCGCAGACCGAGGTAGAGACAGAGCCAGCTCCAGATGATGAGACATTGGGCGAGTACGGTGCTGTGCGGAACCTGAAACATCGCGAAAAAAAGTTGGAAGAAAACTTCCAAGAGGGACTTGAAGGCCAAAAAACAGTTGCGCCGCGACTGCGGTATACCTGTTCTGAAAGCAACCACGAAGAAAAGGCTTTTTTGCAAGCGCAATATTTTGGTAAGTGCCAGATTTGCGGCAAGCAGATTATCCGATATGATGGAAAACCATACTTCGAGGCGTGCAATATTCTGCCGACGGATTCGATTCCGACAGCGTACAAGCAGAGCATATCAGAGGGATGGAACTCGCTTTGCCTTTGCCCGAACTGTGCAGCAGAATTCAGATATGGAAAGAAAAATCTTTCTGAACTTGTCCGAATGATTCAAACATACAACGTTGAGGAAGAAGATGAAAACCTGATCGTTTGCGATATCGAGATGCAGGGAGAGAAGCGATCAATCAAGTATACTGGAAAACATTTTCTGGCACTGCAAAAGGCAATCGGATTTTATGATGACTATATTAAGAAAAAAACTGATACAGTGAAAGATGAATCCGATGGTTGAGATAACTCTGGCAAGCAGTGCATTCGTGCGCACAAATGCAAATTTTGCGTTGCAAAATGCTTGTTGGGAAATCCCAAACCCTTTCTGATCTGCACCGTTCCGGTGCAGGCTGCGCGTTCTTTCCGAACGTTATTGAATGTGTCAATGCACACTCTCTCCGAAAATCCGGGGCGCTTTTTGGTGCAAGCGTCAATGGCATAATTCCTAAGTTCATGATAGAATAGGTGCGTTGTGTGCCTGACACATGAAAACGGAAAGGACGATGCAGAAATGGAGCAGCTTTATCTGATGCCCGGTGAGGAACGCTACACAAAGTTTCGGGATGAGAACGGTGTGCCCAAAATCCGTTACACCTACTGCTCCCTGCACGGCAAGCTGTTCAATTGCGTGTGCCGCTCAACAGATGAAGCCCAACGGCTGTGTGAAGATTGGCTCGTAACGCAGGATCGCTGCTACATAAACTAAAAAAGTCGCCGAGGATTCCGCCCCATGAAAGGGTTAGAATCCTCGGCGACTTTCGTTTATCGGGTCTGCTGCTTTTCCTGTGCGTCTTTTTCTTCTGCGAAGAACAATTCAATATTTTTCTGTGCCTTTACCAACTCCTGCATTTCTTCTCGTGCCTTGCGATAGTCCGGGTAGCGTACTTTCTTTTCTGTCAGCAGCTTGGAATATTCCGCATCCAACTCCTTGACCTTGGGGAGTTTTTTCAAGTTGGCTTCATCAAACGCCGCTTTCGCTGCCTTGTGCAACGTGATCTCCGTGCGGTGCGTTTCCAGAAAGCGCTTGCTGTATCCGGTCTTACGGTAGGCATCATAGACCGGTCGCGTTTTGGCGTAGTTGGTGATATGCGCTTTCAGCACCGCAATTTCTGCCAGCCGATTTTCAGAGGCTTTAATGGAATCTCCCAGCTGGTGATATTTTTCTGTTGCCGCCGCTGCGCGTTCATTCAGTTCATCTGTGCTGCCAATTTTGTGCTCCTGCAAGAAAATCAGCGTCTTGGACATTTCTTTCAGATTATATTTTTTCGCCCATCGTGCATAGCCTTCGCTTTTGCCCTCGGAGAGCTTTGCCTGAATGTTAACCAGCAATTGGAACGTTTGCTCTTGGGGCGGCTGCTTCTGGTGGGGATGGTGTTCTGCTTTTCCTGCAATCACTGCTTTCAGTTCGTCCTCGCTATAGCCTGCGCCCAGCGTTTTGAATCGGATGAACCGTTTTTGTCGTGCGCCCTTGACGGAAGTGTATTTTCCGCGCTTGACCTCATAACCCTGTTGTTCCAGTTTTTGCAGAAAATCTTCGTAATCCTTGGGCTTTTCTGTAAGGATGCTGTCGATGATGCCACACAGCCTATCACGATTGCTTTCTTTGGGTGGATAGAGGGTACGTTTCTGCCGTTCCCGGTAGGGCTTTATTTCAATAACAGAGAGCTGATGCTCCAGACAAATCAAGTCGCTCAACCGCTGCACTGCCAACGCCGAAAAGAAAAAATCCCGGAACTTTCTGGTGCCATCCAACGCTGTGGAGTTGAAAATCACATGGTTATGGATGTGGTGACGGTCCGTGTGCGTTGCCACCACAAAGGCGTGTTTGCCCTTGGTAAAGCGCATGGCTAGTTCGTAGCCCACCTTGTTGGCTTCTTCGGCGGTGATCTCGCCGGGTTTGAACGACTGCCGGATCTGATAGGCAATCACGTCACTTTTCTGTCTGCGCCCGGTAGCAAGTTCATACTGCCGCTTGGTAAGCATAAATTCTTCATCGACTGTCAGAGGACTGCACTCGTGGCAACTCACCAATTCACCTTGCTCGGTCTTATCGGGGTTCTGCACATAGTCTGTGCGGCTTTTCAGACAAGCCGCAACCGACTTGCCCTTGTTTTTGTGCAACGCGATCAGCCGTGTCGCGGCCATCCTGAATCACCCCCATAAAAGAAAAATGCCGCCCGAAGGCGGCAAACGATTAAAACTATTTCTTACAGTTCGGTAAGCCACTCACTGAAACGTCCGATACCCTCGGTGATGGCAGTTGCACCGAAAAAGAGGATGAAGCAGATGAACTCGGCCACCAGCAGGATAAGAAACTGATCCCAAGTCTGGCGGCAGGCGGTGTAGATGCCGCAGCCGAAGATGTAGAGCATCAGCGGAGCGACCACATAACTGGACAAAGTGAGCAGCCACTTTGCCATGAGAGCCAAAAACGCCACAAAGAGAGAAATCGGGAAAAGAACAATTTTCTTCAGCATAGACATCATATCAAGCACTTCCTTTCTGTTCGCCCTTATTATAAAGGTATCGACTACTACGTTGCAAGGATGTCAAGCATTATATGTACACCCGCAGTCCTCCAACTGCGGGAATTTTTATAGCTCTGCCAGCTTGGAAAGAATTTGCTTGCCAATGTCAATCAGTTCATCCAGACGCTGCCGCAGATCTTCCATGTCGGCAGAGTAGACCTTGCCGCTTTCGTTGACGCGTTTTGCTACCTGATTCAAGTTGTTGCTGCAATTCTGGAGCAAATAAGCCATGCGCCGCAGCTGCGGAAGGTCGAGATTCAGGCAGTAGCCATCCAATGCCATTTTGCGGATATAGGCACTCAGGCTGTGGATGCCCATGCCATACATCTTATCTAAAATGCAGTTCCGTTCTTCATCAGTCACACGAATAAAGAGACGGTGTTCCCGCTTTTTCAAATTATCGGCCCTCCTTATCCAGATAGCTTTTGAACGGCTTAACAGGCTCTGGCTGATTGGCTTTTTCTTCCAGTGCAGACAGCACAGACGGACGAGTTGCGGGTGCTTCGGTTTCCTCTGCTTCTTCGGGAGCATCCTGCGAGGAACTGCGGTCACGGTCGATATTCAATAGAGCATTCAGTTCGGCAAGGCGAGCAGACTTTTCAGCCAGTTCTTCTTCCTGCGCGAACGGTTTTGCCACTTCAATCTCTGCGGCCTGTTTCTGCTGTTCCAGATTTTGCAGAGCATTTTCGGCGTCTGCAATACGGTCAGCAAAGTTGTCGATGGCATTGTCCAGACGAGTGATATTGCCGCGCGCATCATCGCCCAGCG
>OLRP01001995.1_pt1 | contig 14865 bp, 6 predicted proteins | sample 1672401 | NCBI WGS metagenome assembly OLRP01 (sample SAMEA3136682, study PRJEB25190) | human gut metagenome | reverse complement strand
ATTTGACGCTGTTTAGTAAATACGATAAATTTGATGATATCGACTGGCAGTCGTGTGTACTAGTCATTCAGCAAAAGCAAGAACAGAAACGACAACTGGAGGAAGCCAATAATCGGGTGAAGATTTTACAGGAGCAATTGGCGGGGGTGAGAAAAGAAATCGGTTTACTTGATGATGAGAACAATGAAGCTATCAAAAAGAAAACATTATCGGAGAATCGTGAGAATAAGCTCAAAGAAAGGAGAAACGAAAGTAATTCAGCTTTGGCTCAAATAGGCGTAGTTGATACGGATACTTTTGAGTCGCAACACACAGATTTACTGAATGTGGCATTGGAGGATTTGAACGGAAAGCGTGACACGTTACAACATGAGATCGATTTAGCTTTGCAGAAACAGCGTGAAACGAAGAGTCGCAAGAATAGCGATTTGAAGAACCTGATTTATCGCTTCAAGAATCCCGCAGAGGAAATTACCATGAAGTATCACGATTGGCGTTCGGATGTGAGCCCGTTTGCCCGAAGCCGTGGAGTTTATGGGCGAATATCAGGCCTATTACCAACGATTGCTTGACGAAGATTTACCAGGGTTTGAATCGCGCTTCAACAAGTATTTGCAGGAGAATATCATCAACAAAGTCAGTGCATTCAATGTATTCTTCCAAAACTGGTGTCAGTCTATCACCAAGACCATCGACCAATTGAATTCGTATCTTATAGGCATTGATTTCAAAGATGCTCCAAAGACTTATATCCAGTTGGTAGCAACCAAACGATTGAATGTGGATGTGAAGGAGTTTCAAAACCTGCTGAGCAGTGCAATACCTAATATTCATGAGATGAATTCAACAATCGATGGAAGCAAGATTCATTTCGAACAGCACCTCGAAGTCGAGGCCGGTCTCCATCAGGAACGCCCCGGTGAAGGTCTTGCCGTCCTGGGGAATGGGCTTGCCGTCGAGGCTGAGCTCCCTGACGAGGTACCTCTTCTGCGGGTCGAGCCCGGCCATCCGGAACGCCGGCCGGGGCATGTTGTGGTACTGTTCCAGCTTGTAGACGAAATAGGCCGCGTGGTCTTTTTCGGGCGAGACGTACATCAGCGATGCGTACCCGGTCTTGTCGAAGGGCGAGATCAGGCGGTAGAGGTCACCCTGCTGCACGACGGGGCGGATCAGCTTGTAGTCGGCGATGGCGCGTCGGGCGAAGGCCTTGTCCTCGTCGGTCATGTGTGCGGGCTGGAGCTCCATGCCCATGCGTCCGCTCATCGCCACGTCGAAACGCAGTTTGAGGGGCGTCTTGCGGCCGGTCTGGTAGTTGGTGTCCACGCTCACGTGCGAGGCCATCGCCACGGCGGGGAAGAAGCTCGAAACGCCCCACTGGATGAAGATGCGTTGCAGGGCGTCGGTGTTGTCGCTCGTCCAGAATTCGTCGTAGTAAGGCAGCAACCCGTAGTTGATACGGCCGCCGCCGCTGGCGCAGGCCTGCATCACCAGATCCGGGTACTTGGCATGGACACGCTTGAGGATGTTTTCCATGCCGCGGTGGTAGGCGATGTAGAGGTGCGACTGTTTGTCGCGGGGCAGGTAGGTCGACCCGTAGTTGAACAGCGTCATGTTGGCGTCCCACTTGATGTAGGCGATTTCGGGGTGCTCCGTCATCAGCTTGTCCACGACGCCGAACACGAATTCCTGCACTTCGGGGTTCGACAGGTCGAGCACGAGCTGTGTGCCTCCGCGACCCTTGTGCATCTCGCGGTGGGGCTGCTGGATCACCCATTCGGGGTGCTTCTCGAAAAGCTCGCTCTTCGAGTTGGTCATCTCGGGTTCGATCCAGATGCCGAACTTGAGCCCTTTCTCCCTGGCCGAGGCCGTCAGCCCCTTGATGCCCTCGGGGAGTTTCTCCTTGCAGACCACCCAGTCGCCGAGGCTCGACGTGCCGTTGTTGCGCGGGTATTTGTCGCCGAACCAGCCGTCGTCCATCACGAACATCTCCCCGCCCATGGCGGCGAAGTCGGCCATCATCTGATCCATCACCTCCTGGTTGACGTTCATCGAGACGCCTTCCCAGCTGTTGAGCAGGATGCTGCGCTGCTCGCCGCCGTGGTTGAGCCGGTGCAGCCGCGCCCAGCGGTGGAAGTTGCGGCTGACGCCGCCCTTGCCCTCGTCGCTGAAGGTGAAGGCGAATACGGGGGTCGTAAAGACCTCTTTCGGTTCGAGGATGTATTGCGACTGGTCTTCGTTGATGCCGGCGAAGATGCGTGTGGTGTGGGCATTGTCGTTGTCGATGGCGATACGGTAGTTGCCGCTCCATGCCAGCGTGCCGCCGATGACCATGCCGTGCTGTTCGTCGGGGCGCCCGTCGAGCGTGAGCATGAACGACGGGCAGCTGTTCTGCGTATTGCGTACGCCGTCCTTGTCCTTGATGACCCTCATGCCGTCGGTCAGCGCTTCCTCGTAGAGGTATGCCTCGGCGCCCCAGGGGCCGTGGAAGTGCGAGAGCCAGTTGTCGCCGCGGCGCACGGGCAGGAAGGCCGACGCGAAACGGTAGAGCGTGACGGGTTTCTTTTCCAGGTGGCGGATCTCCGTCCAGGTCTCGATCACCTCGCAGTCGGGATAGGTCTTGTAGTAGATGGTGACATAGAACGGGTAGAATTTGTCTCGGGTCGCGATCGCCGTGACCTGGCCGCCGTCGCGGTTCTCCCTGGTGACCGACTCCACGACCAGTTCGAGCGACATATTGCCGTCGTTGTGGGTTGCCTGAATGGCTGTTTCACGCGAGCACTGGACGCCGAACTGGGGGTATACCGGGTCGTTGAAGGCGCTCCCGCTGTCGAATACGTCGCCGGGATTCGCCAGCCGGGGGCCGAAGTACTGTATCCGGGGCGATTCACCCTTTGGGGCCGTGATCAGGATAGAGCTTTTCCTGTTGGAAATAACGATGTTATCAGCCCGGAGAATCCCGGAACCCAATAACGCGGCGCATAGCAGCGCGCTTGCAAGGCGTTTGTTCATAGGCGGTCTTTGGTTAAATAAGTTTTGGATTGGTAGCTGTTATTGTAAATTTTTGTGGTAAAATTAAGAATAATTATGAGAAAATTTAGCATTCCCGGGCGTTATTTTATCGTTCACGGTCGATATTTGTGCCCGGGAGTATTCCCTGCCCGGGGCGGATGGCCTTGGAACGCGGGTAATGCCCGGTTTCCGGAGGGGCCGGGGAGGGCCGGGAGTCTGAAGGTCGGTTCCGGGAGCGGTGGTTTCAGAGATGGTTCGAGAGTTGGTGGTTGCAGGGATGGTTTCAAGGCCGGTTCCCGGGGGTGGTTTCGGGGGCGGGTACGGGCATGGCGGCCGGCCGTCGGGCGGGGATGTGTGGGCGGGATGGTTTGGGGCTGCCGGGAGCGGCCCGGAGATGGGAGTATCCGGACAAAACAAGGGGAGGCCGCATCGGCCTCCCCTTCACTTGTTTGCAGCCTGCCCGGATCAGTTCGGGCGCAGTACGACCTTGCGCGTCTGCGGCTTGTTGATCTCGTAGATGGTTTCCACGAGCAGTTCCATCTGCAGCGCGCGTGCCTCGCGGACATGCGGGAGCATGAGCTTGGCGTAGTTTTCGCGGTGGATCTGGAGCCAGATGTTCTTTCCTTTTTCCGCGTCGAGCACGCGCACGGCATGTGCGTCGTTGGCGTCGAGCAGCCCCTTGTTCTGGAAGAAATCGTACTGCACCCAGGCGTAGTCGCGGAAGTTGCGTTCGATTTCCCAGCGGTATTCGTTCAGGTGCATCACCTCCATCGCCTGCCGGTACTGCGGCGTCTGCAGCTCGGCGAGGTTGATGCCTTCGCCCAGTTGTTTGCCGCTCCAGGTGCCGATCCGCTCGCCGTCGATGTAAAGCGTGTAGTCGCCTTTCAGCCCCTTGACGGTCAGCATTTCGCGGTTCATCTCCTCGATGAAGGGAACCAGCTTCGTGGCCTCGGCCTGGCTGCGCTTGGATCCCATCCCGTGCGTCAGGGTGTCGAGCGGGTAGGGCAGGGCTTCGGCCAGGTAGTCGAACGAGATTTCGCGGCCGTTCCTGCGCAGGCCGGTGATTTCGCAGTTGCCGGCCTTGAGAACCTTCGCGTTCGCCGCGTCGATCTGCACGTCGGCCACCTCCCTGCCGGCAAAGCCCTGTGCCTTGAGGTAGAGGTAGGCCATCACCATGTGCCCGTCGTTGTCCGGGTGGATGCGGTCGCCCATCGACAGCGAGAACGAAGGTTGTCCGGCCTGCACGCGCCGGCCGATTTCGACCATCGGGGCGCTGAAATCCACGAACTCCCAGCCGTTGGCTGCGGCCGACTCCTTCTGGAACCCGACGACGCGATCCATCACGGCGTTCTTGCCCCGCAGCGGGGCGTTGTTCTCGATTTGGGCCGTTTCGTCGTAGGGCGAACCCCCGAGCATCACGACCCGCACGCCGTCGAGGGTTTGCAGGCGCTTCTCCATCTTCTTGAAGTTGTCGTAGCACTCCCGGTACTTCTTTTCGCCGAATGCCCCGGCATCGTCGCCGTTGTATTCCATGTAGCCCGTGTCGTTCATGCCGAAGGTCACGGTCAGCACCGTGGGGCGTTTGCTGAAGACGTCGCCGTCCAGGCGCTTGTACATGTCGCCTGCGGTCTCGCCGCCGATGCCGGCGTTCATCACCCGCAGATCCATGTACGGGAAGCGGGTCATGTAATAGAGCCAGATGTAGGAGTGGTAGTGGCCGCCGTCGGTGATGCTGTTGCCGAGGAATACGGCGCGGTCGCCGTCCTTGAACGGCGCTACGGTCTGCGCCGCGGCGGAAGCGCACATGCAGAGCGCCGCCGCAAGGGATAGAAGGATTCTTTTCATGGTTATGCGGTTTGTTGTGTTTTGGTGAGCGGATTTATTCGTACGAGGGCGGCAGTTGTGTCCGGCCCCAGTTCCCGGACGGTTTGGCCGAGGTCGTATATTCCAGCGTCGCGCCGTTGCGGAGCGCATCCCAGCCGATCCATGTGCTGCCGTAGGGTTTTCCGTCGAGTTTGAGCGCCGTGGTGTAGATTTGTTTCTCCGAGCCCCCGGTGATGGTGATGTCGCCGTGCTTGAGGTGGATGACCACCTTGTCGAAGACCGGGGTGCTGAGCGTGAAGCCGCCTACGCCCGGGATCATGGGGTAGAGCCCCGTGCATGCGAAGACGTACCAGGCTCCCATCGTGCCCAGGTCGTCGTTGCCCGGCAGCCCGTCGGGGGCGCTCGTGTACTGCTCGTTGAGGATGCGGTTGATGACCTTCGAGGTCTTGTCGGGTCGTCCGAGCCAGTTGTAGACCCACGGGATATGGAAGCTCGGCTCGTTGCCCGAGGCGAACCACGGGTCGTTGTACCCCGCGTCGAGGCGCACGAAGAACTCGTCGAGCCGCTTTTCGGCCGCAGCCTTGCCGCCCATCGTTTCGATCAGCCCCGCCAGGTCGTAGGGCACCATCCAGAAATAGTTTTTATAGGTCGATTCGCGCCAGTCTTCGCCGAGCGGTTTCCACGACCCGTCGGCATTGCGCGACTGCAGCCAGCCGGTCTGGGGGTTGTAGAGGTTTTTCCACGAGCGGGCGTAGTGGAAATAGCGCCAGCTGGCGAATTCGTCGCCGCAGGCGTGCAGCGCGAACTGCCCGATGGCGAAGTCCGACGAGGTGTATTCGAGCTGCTCCGAAGCGTTGTAGTACCCCTTTTCGAGGTATTGTTTCAAGCCCGGGCGCTCCTCCACGTCCTGCGATTTGGCACCCGGCACCTCGGCGTTCCTGCGCATGATCTGGAACAGCGGGAAGGGGTCGTAGTCCTGTGCGCCGAACGCCCAGGCGTTTGCGATCAGGATCGGCGTGGGGTCGCCCTGCATGATGCCGGTCTCGATGTTGGCCATCACCCAGCGGGGAAAGGCGCCGCCCGACTGCTCGGCGAAATGCTGGTGCGAGAGTACCACGTCGGACGCCACGTCGGGCGCCAGCATCGAGAGCAGCTGGATCTGCGTGCGGTAGGTATCCCAGTTGCTGAACGAGGTGTACTGCTTCGAGCGGCTTCGGTGCACCCGGAAATCGGCGCCCATGTACTCGCCGTTCACGTCGCTGCATACGTTGGGGTGGATCAATACGCGGTAGAGGTGCGTGTAGAACTGGGTCGTGCGGTCGGGGTTGGTGCCTTCGGCCTCGATCAGCCCCAGGTAGTCGTTCCACCTCCGTTCGGCGGCGTGCTGCACGGCCGCGAAATCCCACCCGGCGTTTTCGGCCGCGAGGTTTGCGCGGGCGTTCTCCACCGAGACGTACGAAACGCCGATCTTGTACTGTACGTTGCGGTTCTCGGTGAGGTCGAACGTGAAGTAGACGCCCGATTCGCTCCCCTCGGCGAAACGTCCGCCGGGGGTGAGCCGATCCTCTTTCCAGATGCCCGTCGTGACGGCCCGCGCGTCGAACTCGGCGACGAAGTAGACCTTGTACGGGGTGCGTACGCCGCAGAAGCTGCCGCCTTCGGCGTAGCCCTCGCAGCTGTTGGGGCCGGTGATGACGACGGCGGCCTGTTCGATCGGCGTGGCGGCGATGCCCGCGCCGATGATCACGGTGCCGAACGCCTCCCCCGCGGGGTATTCATAGCGGGCCATGCCCGTGCGCTCGGTGACGGTGAGCTGCGCCTTGACCGCCTCCTGCACGGTGGCTTCGTAGTAGCCGGCATGGCCCTGTTCGCCGCAGATGCCGACCCGGTAGTCGAGGATGTTTTCGGGCGAAGAGTCGAGTTTCCCCGTTACGGGGAAGGTCGGGAAATTACCCATGTGGCTGCACCCGCCGCCGCTCAACTGGTTGATGACGAACCCGCCCCGCTTGGCGAAATAGGTCGGCGTGAACTGTACCATGCCGAACGGGTAGGTCGCCCCGGGGTAGAGGTAACCCGAGGTCAGCCCCACGCCCCGGGTGCCGATCAGCGTGTTGACCTTGTGCGCGTAGCTGTCGCTTTGCTGCCCGCAGGCGCTGCCGGCCCCGAGTAAGAGGGCCGCCAGCGACAGGGATATTGTTTTTAGGGATTTGAACATGTCCTTCGGAATTTCGGTTGTCGATCGGTTCATTCGGGTCTGGAAAGCGAGAAGGGAGCCGCATCCTTGCCCGTGCCGCGCTCCTTGTTGGGCTCGGGGCCCATTACCAGGCGCATGACGCCGCCGTCGGCGATGTCCTTGTAGGTGATGTAATTCTTGTCGAGCGGCTTGCCGTTGAGCGTCGCGGACTGGATATAGACATTCTGCTGCGAGTTGCCGTCGGCCTCGATGACGAACTTCCGGCCGTCCTCCATCGTGATGGTCGCCTTGCGGAACACGGGGCTGCCCAATACGTACTGGTCGGTGCCGGGGCAGACGCTGTAAATGCCCAGCGAGCTCAAAATATACCACGAGGACATGCCGCCCTGGTCTTCGTCGCCCGGATAGCCGCGCTCCGAGGAGTTGTAGAGCCGCCCGGTGATCTGCCGCGACCAGTATTGGGTCTTCCACGGCTGGCCGGCGTAGCTGTACAGGTAGATCATATGCTGGATGGGCTGGTTGCCGTGGGCGTACTGCCCCATGCCGGCCAGTTCCATCTCCTTCATCTCGTGGATCATGCCGCCGTAGGTGCCCGGACGGATGACGTTCGGCACGGTGAATACCGAGTCGATCTTGGCGGTGAACGCCTCGTCGCTGCCGTAGAGGTTGATGAGCCCCTGCACGTCGTGGAATACCGACCAGTTGTAGTGCCAGGCGTTGCCTTCGCAGTAGGGGCCGCCCCACTCGTAGGGGTCGAAGGGTGCGAGCCAGCTGCCGTCCTTGAGGCGGCCGCGCATGAAGCCCGATTCCTTGTCGAAGACGTTGCGGTAGTTATACATCACGCGTGAGAAGATCTCCTCGTAGAACTTGTTGCCGGTCATGCGCGCCAGCTGGTAGCCGCAGAAATCGTCGTAGGCGTATTCGAGCGTCTGTGCCGTCGAGCCCATCGACTCGGGGTAGGAGACGTATCCCAGCTGCCAGTACTCCTTCCATCCCGCGCGGCCGTTGGCACCGCCCCACGGGCCTTTGTTCATCGCCTCCTTGGCGTAGGCTTCCAGCGCCTTTTGGGGGTCGAACGTGCGGATGCCTTTGGCCCATGCGTCGGTCAGCAGCGAAATGGCGTGGTTGCCGATCATGCCGCCCGTCTCGCCGGGCGCCGACCACGATGGCAGCCAGCCGCACTGCTCCTGTGCCGCCAGCAGGGCGTTCATGTAGCGTCCCTGCATCGTCGGGTGCAGGATGTTGGTCAGCGGGAACTGCGAACGGAACGTATCCCAGAAACCGTTGTCGGTATACATGTAGCCGGCGTGTACCTTGCCGTCGTAGGGGCTGTAATAGTAGGGATTGCCCTCGGCGTCGCGTTCGTAGAACTTGCGCGAGAAGAGGTTGGCGCGGAACAGGCACGAATAGAAGGTGCGGATCTCCTCGTCGGTGCCGCCTTCGACTGCGATGCGGCCCAGCAGGGCGTTCCACGTCTCGGCGCCGCGCTTTCGGGTCGCTTCGAGGTTCTTGTCGGCGCCCAGTTCGCGGTCGAGCGTGAGCAGCGCCTGCTCGGGGCTGATGTAGGACGAGGCGGCCCTGGCCTGCACTTTGGTGCCGGCCTTGAAGCGCACGTAGGCCCCGTAGCCCTTGCCCTCGCCCTCGGTCATGCCCGGGAAGCGTTCGTCATGCTCGTTCTCCCAGAGCCCGTACTCCTCGAACGGCCGGTCGAACTGGATGACGAAATAGTTGCGGAAGGTCTCCGGGTGGTTGACGAAACGCTGGTTGTTCACCCACCCCGAAATCTGCCGTTTGGCGGGGTCGATCTTCATTCCGCTCATGGCGAAATAGCCGTCCAGCACCAGGTAGGCGTCGCCTTTCCGGGGGTAGGTGAAGCGCAGGTGCACGCCGCGCGTGGTGGGTGCCATTTCGGTGGTGATGCCGTTGTCGAGCGTCACCCGGTAATAGTGCGGTTTGGCGATCTCGTTGGCGTGGCTGAATTTCGATGCACGCGCGTCCTCGTTTACGACCAGCTCCCCGACCTCGGGCATGAGCGAATAGACCGCATAGTCGCTCATCCACGGGCTGCACTGGTGCGCCTGTTGGAATCCGCGGATCTTGTCGACCGAGTACTGGTATTTCCAGCCTTCGCCGTTGGGGCCGGTCTGTGCGCCCCAGGTGTGCATCCCGTAGGGCATGCCGGTCGTAGCGTAGGTGTTGCCGTAGCTCAGTTCGAATTTCGAGTCGGTGCCCTGCAGCGTGTTCACGTATTGCACGTAGTCCTGTTTCTGCGCGAAGGCGGCCGACAGCGAGCAGAGGCCGAAGAGGCCTGCCGCGGCGATCCGTCTGAGCGATGACCGCAGCCGGCTGCGGTCTTTGTTGACGGTGTTTTCCATAGGTTTGTCGTCTATTTTTAGTGATATGATTAGGTTCGTCCTGTTGTTGCCTATATGCCCCACCGGGTGTTGGGGGTGTCGCCCATGTAGAGTTCGAGCGTCCCTCCGGCCGCAATGTCGGCGAAGTCGAGGTGCGATGCTGTGTGCTCCCTGCCGTTGAGCACCGCCCGCTGTATGTAGACGTTCGAGGGGCTGTTGCCGTGCGCCACGACGGTGAATGTCCCGCCCGGCGCGTAGGCCGGGTCGAGGCGCAGTTCGATGCGGTCGAAGACGGGGCTGGTGATCTCCATCCGCGTGTCGCCCGGGCAGGCGGGATGCAGGCCCGCGGCCGCAAGCACGTACCAGGCCGACATCTGTCCGGCGTCCTCGTTGCCCACGATCCCCTCGACCTTGTCGGCGTAGGCCTTTTCGCAGATATGGCGCGTCCATTTCTGGGTCTGCCACGGCTGCCCGAGCCGGTTGAAGAGGAACGGCACGAGGTGGACGGGTTCGTTGGCGTGGTTGTAGTAGTCGTTCCAGAGCATGTCCGACGGGGTTTTGTCGAAGAACTCGGTGAGGTCGCGCAGCACGGCTTCGCGCCCGCCCATCAGCTCGACCATGCCCTCGACGTCGTGCGGCACGAACCACCCCTGCTGATAGGGGTTCGACTCGATGCAGCCGTACCACTCGGTGGTGCGGGCGTTCTCGGGCCACGGCTCCCACGCTCCGTCGGCGCGGCGCGGGCGGAACCAGCCTTTCTCCCGGTCGAAGATATTGCGGTAGGCCTGCCCTTTGGCGGCGTACAGGGCGGCGTCTTCCCGCTTGCCCAACTGCTCGGCCAGGCGCGAGATGCACCAGTCGGCATAGGCGTATTCGAGCGTGTGCGAAATGCACAGTTCCGAGGGGGTGTAGCCCAGCGGGTCGTTGCCGAAACGCTTCGAGGAGTTCACGGCATAGCGGTAGGCCTTCTCGACGTCGTAGCTGCGGATGCCCTTGGCATAGGCGTCGGCCAGTACCGACAGCGCCGGGTTGCCCAGCATGCAGCCCGAGTAGGCGTTGACGATCTCCCAGCGCTCGAAATAGTGGCGCCCGCTCTCGTCGGCCATCGTGACGAGCGAGTTCACGAGGTCGCTGACCAGTTGCGGGTTGATGATGGTCTGCAACGGCATCTGGCTGCGGAACACGTCCCAGCCGCTGAAGATCGTGCGTTTGGTGAACCTGCCTCCCGTGGTATGGATTCTGCCGTCCGCCCCCGGGTAGCGCCCGTCGGCGTCGGTGTAGATGCGGGGGTCGATCATCGTGTGGTAGAGCGCCGTGTAGAAGATCGTCTTTTGCCGGTCACTGCCCCCGTCGATGCGGATGCGCGCCAGTTCCCGGTTCCACAGCTCGCGCGCCTCGCGGGCAACCTGGTCGAACGCCTTGCCGGCGATCTCGGCCTCGAAATTCTTTCGGGCGCCCTCCATGTCGACGAACGAGATGCCCGCACGAAGGATGACCTGCTCGTCCTGCCGCGTCCCGAATTCGGTGTAGAAGCCGATGTGCCTGCCTTCGATGCGGTCGATGCCCGTGACGACGGGCGCCGCGGCTACGCGCTGCAGGTAGGGGACGCTGACCACCTCGTCGCGTTTGCGTACCCAGTCGTCGGGGATGTCGGCGCGCCAGAACCCGTAGTTTTCCATCGGCTTGTCCACCTGCGCGTAGAAATAGACCGTATAGTCGGCCTGTCCCTCGCCGTTGCCCCAGCCGCCCGTGGCGGGGGTGCATTTCATCCACCCGGCGATGGTGTGCTTGTCCACCACCTCGATGTATTGCCGCTCGGCCGTGCCGCCGACGCGGCGCGCCAGGTCGATCTGGATGCGCGACTGTTCGCCCTCGGGAAAGGTGAAGCGCAGGATGCCGCAGTGCGGGGTGGCCGAACTTTCGGCACGGATGCCGTAGTCGGTCAGCAGGGCGCTGTAATACCCCGCGCGCGCGGTTTCCGTGGCCTTGTCGTAATGGGAACGGTAACCCCCGATCGATCCGTCCTCCCTGCCCGCGATCTTTTGCAGCGGGCCGGTCGTCGGCATGACCAGCAGGTTGCCCAGGTCGCCGAACCAGCCCACGCCGCTCATCTGCGTGAAGGCGAACCCTTCGATGGTCGTGTGCTCGTAGCTGTACCCGGGGCTGTTGTCCCCGCCCGTGATGGTGTTGGGGCTGACCTGCACCATACCGTAGGGAGTCGTCGCCCCGGGGAAGGTCTTGCCCAGCCCGTGGTAGACACCCGCGGCGCTCGTGCTGGTGCTCGCCCCGATGAAGGGGTTCACGTAGTCGGCCGGCGAGAAGCTGCCCGTGTCGCCCTGCGCGGTCGTGGAGCAGCCGGTGAGCCCCATGGACGGGCAGCATAATAAGAGGAAGAGTAAGGTCTTGGGAATGTTGCGGTAGTGCATGGCTTGGTCTTATTTTGTCAGTCGAAGGGTTTTCAGTCCGAAGCGGGGCATCGCCACCTCGATTTCCGATACGCCGCCCCGCTTGCGGATGGCGCAGGCGGCCGTCGCGTTCCCGTTCAGGTCGGTCTGCTCGACCTTCGAAAGCGGGAAGGCGAACCTGATTTTCTGCGGGGTGCCGTCGCCGTCGGCGTTGAACAGGCGTACGACGATCTGCTCCCCGTCGAGGTAGGCGGCCGAAATCTCATAGCCCGTGCCCGCCGCGTCGATCAGCGAGGCTTCGTCCGCGGCGGCCTGCGCCGCAAACGTGCAGAGCAGCGGTTCGTTCCAGCGCCGGTTCTCTTCCTGGATGCCTGCGGCGTCCCATGCCCTGCGGTGGGGTACGACGGCGAACCGGATGTGCGTCGGGCCGTCGATGGGGTAGTCACGCCCCCAGAGCCCGTTGCCGGAGTATTGCACCGTAAGTCCCAGCGGGGCGTCCGCGCCGTAGGAATAGGAGGTCGTGTGGTCGGAGAGGAGCGCCAAGCCGTAGCCGCCGTTCTGCTCTGCGAGGTCTACCCAGTGTAGGATGATGTTGTGCTTGATGTTGTCCCAGGTGGTGAAGTGGGTGTTTTCCAGCGTGCTTTTGCAGACGTCGAAAGGTGCGTCCTTATACAGCGCGGGGGCGTCGAGGGCGACCGGGAAGAGGATGTTGAGGTTGAAACGGTCGTCGTAGAATGCCCTGTGATTGTTGTTGAAGCCGTCCTTCTGGCGGAATGCCCCGATGCCGACGTTGTGCCGCCAGTCGATCTTCAGGTCGAAACCGATCTTCCGTTCGCCCTTGCGGAGCGTGATCGTCTGCGTGAAGGGGTGCGTGTCGATCCGGCCGCTGATGCGGACGCTCTTTTCCAGCTCGTTGTCGCAGAGTACGGTCACGGTGGCCGGGGACTGTGCCGAGGAGTGGAACTGCCCTTGGTCGTAGAAGAATCCCCGCAACTCGCCGAAGGCGAACCGGTGCTGCGGGTCGGCGAATTCCTTCCCGCCCTCCTTTTTTGCGACGAGGCTCGTGATGGTGCCTCCCCGTGCAGGGTCGATCACGATCCGGTACATGTCGTTCTCGAGGATGTACCGACCCGTCTGTGCCTGTGCCTGGCGGGGTGCGGCCGCGGCCGCGTTGCCGGATGTCTTTTTTACAGTGTAGGTCGTGTAACCGAATGCCGGGACGGAGGCTTCGAACAGGAGCCGCCGCCCGCCCGCCGTCGGGACGATGGCGTGCGGAACCCGTTTGCCTTTGGCGTTTGTCACTGCCAGCTCCCCGTCGCCGAGGCCTTCGGGCAGCGTCGCCGACACCGTTTCGCGGCGGGGGCTGCCCAGCGTGTTGCAGACGCGCAGGTAGGTTGTCTGGCCGTCGCCGTCCGGTGCCGCGAAGCTTTGCAGCGCCTTGGCGATCACCCCGTCGCACAGCGAGTCGGTGGCGGCCGTCCAGCGGCGGATGTGCTGCGCCCATGTCCCCTGCCTGTTGAGCCCGTTGTAAGGTACGATCCACGAGTCGTGGTGCTGGGCGAGCATCAGCGTCCGCCAGCCCTCGTCGAGCGTTGCCTGCCCGTAGCGGTAGCCGTTCGCCAGGTTGGCGATGACCCCCGCCTTTTCGGCCATGACGAGCTTGTTCTCCGATTCGCGCACCTGCTGCGCGATGCGCTGCAAGACCTGGCTGCCCCACATGAGGCTTACGCGGACATCTTCCTGCGGCATGCGGTAGTCGTCGGAGCTCCTGCCGTCGGTCACCCGTTCGAAATACTCCCGCCACGTGACGTAGACCGAGTTGTTGCGGATGCTGTCGCCCGACCCGATCCAGGGGCCGTATTTCCATCCCGCATCCTGGTAGCACATCCCCACGGGGTGGGCGATGCCGTATGCGATGCAGGCGTCGAGGTACTCCTTCTCATTGCCCCATGCCGTGGTCTGCCACACCGAGTTTTTCTGGAGCTCTTCGCAGGCATGGCGCGGCGAAGTGAGGATCGAACTGCCGTCGGGGCCGACCCAGTTGACCAGTTCGCCGCCGTAGGGCGCCGTGTACCCGCCCCAGCAGGTATTCGGACATTTCAGGGAGGCGTATTTGAACCCGTAGAGTTTCAGGATTTGCGGCAGGCAGCTGGTGAAGCACGGCTCCTCGACGGAGTAGGTGACGAACTCCACGTCGGGGAAATGACTGCGGATCTTCCGCATGCCGTATCCGAACTGCCGGATGATGCTTTCGCCCGAGATGTTGTAGCAGTAGGGCTGGGCATAGGACGGGTTGGTGAATTCGACGCGCCTGTCGGCGGCGATCGCCTTGAAGCGGGCGTAGTCGGCCGGCGTACGCACCTCGACGGTGTCCCACGTCTCGGGTTCGATCTCCAGCCCGATCCTCCATTCGGGATGCGCGGCCATCTGGTCGGTGATGAAGCGGGTTTTCCAGGCGACCGGGTAGTGGCCGTAGACGCCCCCGTGGTATCCGTCGACGAAATAAACCCGTTGCTGGGAGCGGACGGGGGTGCCCGATGCGAGCAGGAGCAGGGCCAGGCACAGCGCCGTTATGGATTTCTGCTTCCGGTGCGATGTGCCGTGCCGCATATCCCCTGTCCTTCCGAAAATCGTCCGGGCTGCCTTGCACACGGATGCAAACCCGTTGTAAAATGAGTCCATGGTCGTATTTAAGTTTGGTTTGTAGGTTTCGGAACATTGCGTAATTCCACTTTTACAAAGTAACTTAATAAAAATGTAACCCGGGATTATATCCCGGGTATGTTAGAGGTAAAGTAAATATACTTTTTTGGAAAGATGCTTATAAACAGCGGTTTATGTGTTCGGATCCCGGCCGTTTTGGTAAACCGGATTGAAATCCGCCGACCGGCATTCTGCCGTGGTTTTTGTCCGGTTTTGTGCCCGGGATGCTGCCCCGGCCTGTTTGTGGCCCGTTTGTGGCGTGTTGTTTTCTTTTGTTAATTTGTATGTTTGCCGCAATAGTGCGCAGCGTGGCCACACCTTGTTCGGTAAAAGCAAGCGTCGAACATGCAGGCCTTCTGCGCATCGGAATCGAGGT
>OLRP01001992.1_pt1 | contig 14882 bp, 14 predicted proteins | sample 1672401 | NCBI WGS metagenome assembly OLRP01 (sample SAMEA3136682, study PRJEB25190) | human gut metagenome | reverse complement strand
CCAGCATATTGACTCCTTATCGTTAAAATCAGATGCAGCAGTTCTTCTTCATAGGTGTTCCATGCATCCAGCACATCAGGGGAACCCTGACGGTCCAGCATCAGCAGGCGGGACAGCCGGTCGTTCACCGGCGCAGGACGTGCGCTCACGGCAATATTCCTAACTTCATGAACTTGTTCGCTACTTCTTCTGAGATCGGTATCGATCCTACAGTAGCCGGTTCTATCGTGGGTACATATTGGTTCTTGATGATGATCGGACGTCTGTTCGGTGCCTCTTTCGGAGCTAAGATCTCTAGTAAGGCGATGTTGTCATCAGCCGCCACGGTAGGTATGATCTTTATCTTGATCGCTATCTTTGCCCCTGCTACGACTAAAGTTAGTATGCCTGTATTCTTGTCAGATATCTCTTTCGGTATGGTTGAGGTTCCTGTCGGAATCATGTTCATGGCTCTTTGTGGTTTATGTACTTCCATCATGTGGGGTGGTATCTTCAACTTGGCAGTAGAAGGTTTAGGTAAATATACGGCAGCTGCTTCCGGTATCTTCATGGTAATGGTTTGCGGTGGAGGTATTCTTCCGTTGATCCAAGGAGCCGTAGCCGACGCTGGCGGTTTCATTACCAGCTTCTGGGTGGTATTCCTAGGATTGGCATATTTGCTATATTACGCTTTGATTGGTAGCAAGAACGTAAACAAAGATATTCCTGTTGAATAATAAGGACAGGACATAATATAATAAAGAAGAAATTATCCGGCAGAGTTTTCTGAATGGATAATTTCTTCTTGTTTATTCAATTATTTACCTTAATCAAATTAAGTATCATGCAACAAAAAATCAGAACTAAATTTAAAGAGTTATTTAATACCGAAGGTAGCTTATACACATCTCCGGGACGTATTAACTTGATCGGTGAACATACTGATTATAATGGAGGTTTCGTTTTTCCGGGTGCCGTAGATAAAGGAATGATCGCCGAGATCAAACCAAATGGGACGGGCAAAGTCCGGGCGTTCTCCATCGACTTAAATGATTACGCTGAATTCGGCTTGACCGAGGAGGACGCTCCTTCCGCAAGCTGGGCAAGATATATCTTTGGCGTATGCCGGGAGATTATTAAACGAGGTGGCAATATCCAAGGTTTCGATACCGTATTCGCTGGAGACGTACCTCTGGGCGCTGGAATGTCTTCTTCCGCCGCATTGGAAAGTACTTATGCTTTCGCATTGAATGACTTATTCTCATTGAACATCGATAAATTCGAGTTGGCTAAGATCGGTCAGGCTACAGAACATAATTATTGTGGCGTGAATTGCGGTATCATGGACCAATTCGCTTCCGTATTCGGCAAGGCCGGAAGTTTGATCCGCTTGGATTGCCGTTCTTTGGAATATAAATATTATCCGTTTAATCCGGTTGGTTACAAACTCGTGTTATTGGATTCGGTCGTTAAGCACGAGTTGGCGTCCTCAGCCTACAACAAACGCCGTAAATCCTGTGAGAACGTGGTAGCCGCCATTCGCCGCAACCATCCGGAAGTAGAGTTCTTACGTGACGCTACGATGGAGATGCTGAACGAGGTAAAAGCGGATGTCAGCGCAGAGGATTACATGCGTGCCGAATATGTTATCGAGGAAATCCAACGCGTACTCGACGTATGTGCCGCTCTGGAGAAAGGCGACTATGAGACTGTCGGCGAAAAGATGTACGGCACGCATCAGGGTATGAGCAAGCTTTATGAAGTTAGCTGCGAGGAACTGGATTTCTTGAACGATATCGCCAAGGAATGTGGTGTAACCGGTTCTCGTGTCATGGGTGGAGGATTCGGTGGTTGTACGATAAACTTGGTTAAGGATGAGTTGTACGACGATTTCGTGAAGAAAGCCTTCTCTGCTTATAAAGAGAAGTTTGGCCGTGAACCTAAATTATATAATGTAGTAATCAGCGACGGAGCACGCAAGCTCTGTTAATCTTTAAAATCCATAAAACGATGTCAGCAGCTTTTTATCAAGACGAAGTAAAATTCTATGTTGCCGTAGATTGTATCATTCTAGGGTTTAACAATAAGGAGTTGAATGTTTTATTATACAAACGTTCGTTCGAGCCGATGAAAGGACAATGGTCCCTTATGGGAGGCTTCGTGAAATCCGGGGAAAGCGTGAATGAAGCAGCATCACGGGTATTAACGGATTGCACGGGTATCGAGCATCTTTTTATGGAACAAATAGGGGCTTACGGAGATGTATCGCGTGACTTAGGGGAACGGGTTATCTCCGTAGCTTACTATTCCTTGGTGAATATGAATGATTTCAGCCCCGAGATCTTGGAAAGCCATAACGCTACTTGGACCAAGATATCCGAGCTTCCTGACTTGATTTTCGACCATAACCAAATGATAAACGATACGTTGTCCGTCCTTAAAAAGAAGGCGGCAAGCCGCCCTATCGGTTTCAATTTGCTTCCCGAGCAATTTACCTTGCCCCAACTACAGACATTGTATGAGGCCATTTACCAAACCCCTTTAGACAAACGGAACTTTCGCAAAAAGCTAAACGCCATGGATATTCTGGAGAAACTGGATATCAAAGACAAGAAAAGTGTCTTCATCACCTTCTTTGTAATCCAGATAATATGTATCCACTAATTTTGCTATTTTGGATGCTTTACCAAGATCACTGAGGCTCAGACCCTGTTCTCCGATCATTGGAACGGATCCAAAGCAGATAAAGTATCCGATACCACCCACAATCACGGTTACTGCCACACCCCCGGCAAATCCTTTGATCCAGGTTTTCATTCTTTCTGTCATCTCTGTTGTCTCCTGTCTGTTACTGTCTTCTCCTGCAATTTCTCAGTTTTTGCAGAAACTCATTCATATACAAAGGGGGCTGCCGCTTTCCTGCTGCATCCCCCTTTGTATTATTTCCAATCACCTTCGGTGATGGCATTTTGATTTCTCTTTCGTTATTTATCAGACTCTCAGATGTTTGCGGATCGTGATCACACTTCCGAACAGTCCGATACCCATACCAAGGATCAGCGCCACCGGAGTCAGTACTTCGAATACCTGTGTAACACTCATAAACTGTACCACACTGCTCAGCATACTGAACTTTGTAAGAACATATTCGATCACTTTCTTGTACATGACAAAAAGTAATACCAGCGGAATGATGGCTCCGATCAGACCGATGATCATACCTTCGATCAGAAATGGTGCTCTTACAAAGAAGTTTGTCGCACCGATAAGTTTCATGATACCTATCTCTTCTTTACGAATGGAAATACCAATCGCTACCGTATTACTGATCAGGAAGACCGCCACACAAAGCAGGATCAGAATGATTGCCACGGATATGTAGGTCAATAAGGTGTTAAAGGAAGACAAGGTCTGTGTCGCGCCCTTTAACTGATTCACTTCCCGGACACCATCAAGCCCCTCGATATATTTTACCAGCGCATCCTGATGCTCGATCTTATCCACATAGACGGAATAACTGGAAGAATTCGCCAGCGGATTATCATTCTTAAATCCTTCTGCCATCTCAGATTCCAGTTCTGTATCCCCAAAATACTGTTTTGACCATTCATCCCATGCCTCTTCAGCGGATACATATTCAACCTTCGTTACGCCTTTATACGCCTTGATCTGCTCCCCGATACTGTTGATCGTCGCCTGATCCACACCATCATCAAAAAGAACGGTAACCGCAACGCCTTCCTCTGCATTCTTTACAATATACCGAAAGTTGATCAACAGCGAGAAGAACAGACCAAATAAGAAGATACATGCTGTCATAGTGGCTATGGAAGCCGCGGAGAACATGATATTTCTCCATATATTTTTGATTCCCTGTTTGGCACTGTAGCCGATTGTACTAATCCTCAAGATATCCACCTTCCTCTTCGTCGCTGACAATTACACCTTTTCTCATGGTAATTACACGCTTTCTGAATGAATTGACGATTTCTCTGTTATGGGTTACTACCAGAACTGTAGTTCCTCTCTCGTTGATCTCTTCGAGCAGTTTCATAATCTCCAGTGAATTCTTCGGATCCAGATTACCGGTAGGTTCATCTGCCAGAAGAATATTCGGACGGTTGACCAGTGCACGGGCCAGTGCCACACGCTGCTGTTCACCACCGGATAATTCTCTCGGAAATGATTTGTACTTTTCTGCCAGTCCTACCAGTGTGAGAATCTCCGGCACACGCTTTTTGATCACCCGGTTCGGCCTCTCGATCACGCGCTGTGCAAATGCTACATTCTCATATACATTTCTATCTTTCAACAACCGGAAATCCTGAAATACAACGCCTACCCCACGACGGTATTTCGGAACCTTTCTGCGTTTCATCTTGCCGAGATTCTGATCGTTAACAATGATTGTTCCGGAAGTCGGTTCCAGTTCCTTCAACAGTAATTTAATCAGCGTAGATTTCCCGGAACCGCTGTTTCCTACTATAAATACAAATTCCCCTTTATCAATGTGCAACGATACGTCGTTTAAAGCCGGTTGGCCCTTGGCGTAAGATTTGCTTACATTTTCCAACGTAATCATATACTCCTCCTGTTTCTATTCTTTAATAGTCTAAGGTTTCCATATACTTCATATATCGTACAACCATAAGAGCAATCTTGAAGGTGATTGCATCTTCAAACACTCTCAGATCAAGACCGGTGCTCTTCTGGAGCTTATCCAGCCGATATACCAATGTGTTTCTGTGAATGTACAGCTGACGTGATGTCTCAGATACATTCAGACTGTTCTCAAAGAATTTGTTGATGGTCGTGATGGTTTCCTCGTCGAAATCATCCGGCGATTTATTCTCGAAGATCTCCTTTATAAACATCTTGCACAGCGGAATAGGAAGCTGATAGATCAGCCGGCCGATTCCCAGTGAACTGTAGGCAATAATTTCTTTTTCATCAAAGAAAATCTTTCCGACATCCAGGGCCATCCTTGCTTCTTTGTAAGAACGTGAGACCTCCTTAAGTTCTTTTACAATGGTTCCGTATGCAATATGCACAAGTTCATCCTTCTCGCGTACCGCCTGCAGAATCGATTCTGCGATCTTTTGCATCTCTGCATAACCGTCGCCGGGATTTACTTCCTTCACCACGATAATACTCTTCTCATCCACAGCGGTGATAAAATCACCCTTTTTCCCCTGAAAAATATTTTTTACATTTTCAAGAGCCGTATAATCTTTTCCCTGACCGGTTTCCAGGATAAACACCACACGTTTTGTTTCCACATCAATGTGCAGTTTTTTTGCTCTGTTATAAATATCCACCAGAAGCAGGTTATCCAGTAACAGATTTTTGATAAAATTGTCTTTATCAAAGCGCTCTTTGTAGGCCACCAACAGATTCTGGATCTGAAATGCTGCCATCTGACCGATCATATAAGTATCTTCACTACCCCCGCTGACAACCAGTACATATTCCAGCCGATTTTCATCATATACTTTGAAAAACTGGTTTTCCTGTACCACCTGACTGTCCGCAGGAGACGCGGCAAATCCTAAAATATCACTGCTGCTTATTTCCGAATTCTGTGCTGTGAATGCCAGGATTTTCCCCTCTGTATCGGCCACACAGAAATCACTTCTGGAAATATTTTTCAAACCATCCAGTGTGTTTTGCAGTATCTGATTTGAAATCATAATCATACCCTCTTTCAGTACATAGTTTATTTAGAATCTGCTATCCACCCCTGATAAGCAAAGTCTCTTAAATCATATTCTAATATAAAATATACAAAAAATAAAGAGAAAAACATGAAAAAGTAACAATCACAGCAGATTTTCACATTTTGTTCACACCTTATATTCCTGAAATCCTTCTCCCAGAACCTCCCTGGCATCTGTAACGATCATGAATGCTTTCGGATCCACCTGTGCAACCACTTCTTTCAGCTGCACGATCTGTTTTTTACCTACAACGGAAAAAAGCATCAGCCGTTCTGTACCGGCATACATACCCTGTGCATGGACGCCGGTCACCCCACGGTCCAGATCTTCGAGAATTCTTCTCGATACCTCTTCCTGATGATCCGTAATAATATATACTGCTTTCGCATAATTCAGTCCTTCCTGAAGACCGTCGGTTACTTTTCCCACGATATAAATTGCCACGATGGCATACATTGCTTTGGTCGGTCCGAAAACAAAGGCTCCGATCACCACTATCATCCCGTCGATCACCTGCATGATCCGCGCAATCGAGATGTGTTTTACATACCGGTGTATCAGAGATGCCACCAGATCCGTTCCCCCGGTGGTTCCACGCCCTAAAAATACCAGGCCGATACCGGTTCCCTGGATAACACCACCGATCAATACTGCAAGCACCATATCCCCCTCCACCAGTGGAATCACCGGGATCACGGTCAGCCAGAAAGACAGACTGACCGTACCCCAGATGGTTTTTGCCATAAAGCCGAAGCCCATAATTTTGATACCAAGGAAAAACATGGGGATATTCAGCAACAGGTTGGTCACCCCCAGCGGAATACCACCCGGAAGCAGCGGTTCCGTCACCGATTTTACAATAATTGCGATGCCGCTGAACCCTCCGTCTACGATCCCGTTGGTATCAAATGCGGATTTCAATGCGATCGACATAAGTGCCGTACCGATAAAAATCAGCAGATAATCTCTGATCCATGGTTTTTGTTTGATCATACTCTTCATTTCTTCACCACGCCTTTTCTTTACCTCAAAAAAGTATCCTGAAAACCAAAATTGGTCCACTGAACCACATTATGCCCGCTGTCTGAAAGCTCTGTCCTCCCGGTTATTCTACCCGAAATACAGGTTTTCATTATTTTGCATAGTAATGATTCAGTGAACCAATTTCAGTTATTTTTTATAAGTGATATATTTGTTCTCTGCCAGAATGCGGAAAAACGTTGTCAGCCGTTCATAAAGAGGTTCTGCCTCTTTGCCGAAATGTTCTTTCACTTTCTGTCCGATCTCATAGATGTTCTGTTCTCCGTCAATTTCTTTCCAGATAAAACTTCCGAATGCATCCATGTGAATATGGCTTACCTTTGGGCGGTTGAAAGCAATCTGTGCCACTTTGGCGGCAAGGCCACGGTGAGTAACCTCCACCGTGACGATTGCCCCTTCATCCTCCTGCCAGGGAAGCTGTGGATTCTTTACAGGAACAAAATCCAGATAATTTCTTTTATCTCTCATTATTTGCTTTTTGTCTTACTCCATACAGAGAATTTCAGCAGACTCAGGATCATCAGAGCCAGTACGATCAGTCCGACAATGTTTCCTGCTGCACCAGACAGATTGAACAGACCACCGATGATAGCACCGATACTGTTGTCACCCACTTTAATGATAGCAAGAACTGCCATCAGGATACCAACCAGACCTTCGCCGGCGATCATACCGGCACAGTACAACGTACCGTTGCTGATCATTTCTTTCTTCTTCGCTTCTGCTTCTTTCTTCTTATCCAGGAACAGACGAACCACACCACCTACCATAATACCGCAGGACAGGTAGATCGGCAGATACAGACCGATGGCAAACGGCATAACCGGTACACGAAGTACTTCCAGAGCCAGAGCCAGGAATACACCCATGAATACCAGTACCCACGGGAGTTTTGCATCCATGATACCTTCCACGATCATTTTCATCAGAGTAGCCTGTGGTGCAGGGATCTCTGCGGAACCAAAGCCCCATGCTTTGTTTAACAGAGACATAACGCCTGCAATTGCAAAACCGGAAGCAACAACACCGATCAGCTCACCTACCTGCTGTTTTGCAGGAGTCGCACCTACGATAAATCCGGTCTTTAAGTCCTGAGAAGTATCACCTGCGATCGCTGCGATGACACAGATGATAGAACCGATTGCGATAGCACCGGTCATACCTGCCATACCGGTGTTACCGGTAGCTTTCAGTACAAATGTGGAAATCAGCAAAGTTGCGATCGCCATACCTGAAACCGGGTTGTTGGAACTTCCGATCAGACCAACCATTCTGGAAGATACGGTTGCGAAGAAGAAGCCAAAGATTGCGATCAGGAATGCACCCAGAAGGCTTACCGGTACAGACGGTACCAGCCAGATCAGGATGATCACGATCAGAATGATTCCGAGAACAACCGGCATCTTCAGGTCACGGTCAGTACGGACATTTGTTCCGCCGGATGTATTTTTCAGACTCTTCATTGCTCCGGCAAATGTTTTTATGATCAGTGGCAGAGATTTCAGAAGGCTGATCACACCACCGGTAGCGATTGCACCGGCACCCACGTATTTGATAACGTTAGACCAGATAGCACTTGCTCCGTTTGCTTCGTAAACTTCTGCGATAGTCTGACCTGCCAGACCGGTGTTACCAAGTGTGGCAAAATCGATGCTTCCACCGAAGAAAACAACTGCCGGAATCAGAACCAGCCATGCAATGATACCGCCGGCAAACATATAGGAGGAAATGGATGGTCCACAGATGTAACCAACACCGATCAGTGCCGGGTAGATCTCCACACCGATCTGGCCTGCATATCCTTTGATATTCGGAGTTGCAATATCGGACGGAACAATTTTCAGTCCGTCTACGATAAATTTGAATGCAGCACCAAGTCCCATACCTGCAAATACGGTAGAAGCGTTAGAACCTCCCTCTTCACCTGCCAGCAGAACTTCTGCACATGCCATTCCTTCCGGATACGGCAGGATTCCGTGTTCTTCTACGATCAGTGCTTTTCTCAGCGGGATCATAAACAGAACACCCAGGATACCACCAAACAGGGCGATCAGGGTAATCTCCAGGTAACCGGGCATAGCAATTTTTCCTTCCTCTGCCCACAGGAATAAAGCCGGCATGGTGAAGATTGCACCTGCCGCTAATGACTCACCGGCTGAACCGATAGTCTGGACCATGTTGCTCTCCAGAATGGAGTTCTTTTTCATGATCACACGAATCACACCCAGGGAAATAACTGCTGCCGGAATGGAAGCAGATACAGTCATACCGACTTTTAATCCCAGGTATGCGTTTGCTGCGCCGAATACCACTGCCAGAATAATACCCATCAGGATCGATGTCACGGTAAATTCCGGAAGAACTTTGTCCGCACTGATATAAGGCTTGAAGCTTTCGTTCTTCTTGTCCATTTTTCTTTTCTCCCTTGTCTCATCCTCCGAACGAAGAGGATTCATATTCAGTCTCCAAACTGTTACTAAAGCTTCAACAGCTTAGAATCAGACTAACTTACTATAACAAAATCCTCTGTCGGATTCAATGAGAAATATTAACAATTTTCTTCTATTTGTTTGTTCAAATAGCTACCAACGATGCGGGAAAATCTGGAAATATCACGAATATAGGCAAAGTCCCGGCCAAAGATCTTTTTTTCTGCCTCCAGATCCTTCTCTTCTCCCGCGAACACGCCCAGTACAGACACTCCGAGATTTCTTAACCGTCGTACCTCTGTTCCGGTATCCCGCACCGCATATTTTCCCTGATACGGCTGGGGATTTCTCCCATTCGGGCGGTTTAAAATCACATCGTAAGGTCTTCCGTCACTGAGAATAATCATAATCTTACGCTCCTCTTCCCGTTCAAGGAGGCCCAGAGAAGCTGCCCGGATGGCCAGTCCATCCCGGTTATTGGAAGATGTGGTAAAATTAAAAATCTTTTCATTTGCCGATGCATCTTCATCATATTCCCGGTATCGCTGCAGGATCGTATGATCCCAGAAGGTACAAAAGCTCATCACACGATGCGGGATATGCACGCTGCTCAAAGCCTGCATGATGATATATGCCTGCAGTGCCACCTGTTCCTGCCGCACCCTCTGGGAACCGCTGGCATCGATCAAAACATCCACCACAAAGGTGCTTCCGTCTGCCGGACAGATCTGGGAAAACAGTTTGGCATCCCGGCTCCTCCCAATCTTCCAGAGTCTTTCCGGGCAGATCTTTCCCCTGTCGGAAAGGATTGTTATCTCTTCCTGCCGCATGGCCATAGCTTTTTTCAGGATTCCGGAAAGAATCACAATATTCTGTTTTACCGTCCGGTGATTGTCATAATAAGCGTATTTATTTTTCCCCTGTTGTTTTTTTGCATACTCCAGCTGATAATTTTTCTTCACCGGATTGGCCAGAATTCCATCCGTAAAATACAGTCCACAGTCTGCATGGATACCGCGGCATAACTGAAAATTAATCTTTTTTTCTTCCAGCGGCGACAGATAGGTTTTCCCGAAATTCAGTTCAATATACGTATATACTTTTTTCAGATCTTCTTCTGATACCCGGACGATCTTTCTCTTCTTGGAACTTTCTTTCTCGTCTTTTTTTTCTTCTGCGTGATTCTGTCCTGTGGCAGTCATCTGCTGGCTCATCTGTTCCAGGTAGGCTTCAAAGTTTTCTTCATACATATCTTCTGTCAGAAAATCCTGCCAGCTGTATTCCATCAGTTCTTCCACTGTGACAGCAAGCACTTTGGACAGATCACCGTGTATCTGTTCGAATCCAGGATCTACCCAGGCATTATAGCAGTCGTCGATCGTGCGGATCACTTCCATCGTATCAGCTGCCTTCTCCAGCGGTTCGATCCGGTCCAGCTGTTTCCGGATCTTCTCTTCACACCGCCTTTCCCCGGTCAGTACCTGCCGCATCATCGCCAGCTGCAGCCGCCCGAACTCTGATTTCACCAGCATATCCATCTCGTGATCCAGCACATATTCATATGCTTTTTTCTGAATCGAAGACACACCTTTTCGCTCCCGGGCGATCCGGTCTCCCACCGCTTTTTCCATACACAGCTGCGCGATTGCCACCAGCGCATCCTCACGGGCACCCAGATAGACTTTTTTTACCAGATACATACTGAGCTTTTCTTTTTCAAAATATTTTGCAAAGGCTCCCTGTTTGATCCCGTCGTACAGGGCAATATATTTTGATTTCAAAAAGGCTTCCACATCCGGCTTCGCCTCAAGCGTGTAATCGCCGCACACGGTCCAGATGATGTTTTTCATCCTGTTTGCAATCTCTAACTGTCTTTCTTCCAGTTCCTCTCTGTTCATCTAAATCACCTGCGCTGCGGTCCATTCTTCCGGAATTCTGGTCATGACCACATCTTCTACAATCTCTTTTTCAAATCCGTCAAAACACTTATTGATCACACCCATCCTCACAGCCAGAGACGGTTTCAGTCCCTGGCGGATCGCCCGCAACGAAGCAAGGATTCCTCGAAGATCCAGAGCTTTTGTGGATATTTCTCCGTTCTCCGCCTTTTTTTGCAGATCCAGAAAAAGTCCGATAAACTGTTCGATGGCTTCCGGTTTTCCCTCTGGGAATGAAGTGGTAAATATTTTTTCCAGGGTTTCTTCGTTCTGGTCCGGCATCTGAATCACAAGAAAACGGGATACCAGCGCTTCGTTCAGTTCCTTGGTCCCCGCATAGCCGTAGTTCATCGTTCCGATAAAACGTGCCGCGGGATGCAGCTCAATCTTGTCATATCCCGGCACATCGATACTTCTTCGATAGTCCAGAGTTGCATGCAGCACAGATACCGCATCGTTTTTTGCCATATTGATTTCATCCAGTATGCCAAATCCACCGTATTCCGCACATTGATAGATGCTTCCTTTTCGCAGTTTGACCTGATTATCTTCAAAGGTATCCGTTCCTATCAGATCACCGCTTCCTGTGTTGACATGGAAGGAAATGTTATAAGTGGGTCTTTGGAAGATCCATGCCAGATTTTCCGCCAGAACATTTTTTCCGGTGGCTTTGGAACCGGAAAGTAACAGGTTTTCTTTCTGCAGCAATGCGGCAATTCCCATCTCCAGAATCTCGGTTCCGTAGAAAGGCATCATAGGGTCGCTTACCCGGTATTTTACTTTTTCTTCTACCGGGTACTGATTTCTGAATTCTTCTACTGCGCGGATCAATTGGGGATGAACTTGCTGTTGTTCCAGATATGTTCGTACATCCATCGTTGTTTTTTCTCCTTTATTCACAATTTGTTCATTTTTCTTTCAAAATACATTCACTTTTGCATCATTATTTTTTCATTTCTGTTGCATATAATACATTATAACAAATCAAAAGAAAGATACAAGCGAATTACTTTTGATAACACTTTTTCATAATTGTGCCAGGTACCTTTGGAAGGAGGTAGCTGGCACCCTCCTTTTTATGGGGGAAGAGAGTTGTAATGCGGACGCCGGAAGAAAGGGAGTCTCCAGGGGCGGAGGACGTGGGCAGGGCAACTTTGAACTAGCCGCTAACTTCGGCTATAGTTCACGAGGGTCAGCTGACCCTCGCGAAAGCCTGCGTAAGCGTCGGATTTCAAAGCTTGCCCTAACCGCCCACAAAGTGTCCTCTGCCCCTGGAGACTCCCTTTCTTCCGGCTGACATTGACAACCGGGAGGGATGGCGTTGTCGTATGTTACACGTTTTTCCATAACACTATAAGTTTAAATAGGCGATTAATTTGCATATTTCAGATCGGTTGCTTTATATCCTCATAGTATTGCCATTTTCATACACTGACAGATTTTATATCTGTACGTAAGAATGCCCGTAAGTGGAAGGGGATTTTCCACTTGCGGGCATTTATTTTTATATAATTGGTTTGATTTTTTGTTTAGACTTCGAACATCAGGTCGCCGTAGGATGGCATTGGCCACATTTCTTTGTCTACGATCATTTCCAGCTGGTCGATTGGTTTGCGCAGAGCTTCCATGGCGGTGTTTACTTCGTCGTGGTAGTATCTTGCCTGGCGCTCGTTGTTTTCGATCAGGGATGCGGCTTCCGTTTTTTCCTGGAGGGTCTTGAGGGCTGTCTGGCTTTCTCTCAGGAGTTTTGTGGTTTCTTTCAGAAGTTCGGTCTCCACGCTCACGTCCATACCCGGGATGGTCTGGATGGAGATAATGGCATCAGCCAGATGCTTTGCGTATTTGATCACGGCAGGGATGATCTGTTTTGCGGCAATGTCGATCATGGCTCTTGCTTCCACGTTGATTTCTTTTGCGTAAGTCTCGTATTTGACTTCGGTACGGGACTCCAGTTCTGTCTTTGTAAATACATGGAAGTGTTCGAACATGGCGATGGATTTCTCTGTGGTCAGCGCTGGAATGGCATCTACCATGGAGCGGATGTTTGGCAGACCACGGCGTTTTGCTTCTTCTACCCATGCATCGGAGTATCCGTTTCCGTTGAAGATGATTCTCTGATGTTCTGCGCAGTTTGTCTTGATCAGATCATGAACTGCCACATCGAAATCTTCCGCATTTTCCAGAATCTCGCAGGCTTCCTGGAAAGCTTCTGCCACGATGGTATTCAAAACGATATTCGGTGCTGCCACAGAATCCTGGGAACCTACCATACGGAACTCAAATTTGTTTCCGGTGAAAGCAAATGGTGAGGTGCGGTTTCTGTCGGTAGCATCTTTTGCCAGATCCGGCAGGGTACGCACACCGGTCATCAGACGGCCGCCTTTTAAGCTGTGATCTGCAGTACCGGTGCTTACCAGCTGTTCTACCACATCTTCCAGCTGTTCGCCCAGATAGATGGAGATGATAGCCGGCGGAGCCTCGTTTGCGCCCAGACGGTGATCGTTACCGACATCGGATGCGGATTCGCGCAACAGATCTGCATGACGGTCTACAGCTTTCAGGATACAGCTCAGTACCAGAAGGAACTGTACATTCTCATGCGGTGTTTTTCCCGGCTCTAACAGATTGATACCATCATCGGTAACCAGAGACCAGTTGTCGTGTTTTCCGGATCCGTTAACACCTGCAAATGGTTTTTCATGCAGGATGCATTTGAGACCGTGTCTTCTTGCCACACGTTTCAGAGTCTGCATGATGATCTGGTTGTGGTCTACGGCGATGTTTGCCGGTGCGTAGATCGGAGCAAGTTCGTGCTGTGCCGGCGCAACTTCATTGTGCTGGGTCTTTGAAGATACACCCAGTTTCCACAGCTCTTCGTTGACATCTTTCATGTAACCGGCGATCTTCTGACGGATGGTTCCGAAGTAATGATCATCCAGCTCCTGACCTTTTGGAGGCATCGCGCCGAACAGGGTTCTTCCGGTATAAATCAGATCTTTTCTCTTCATAAATTTTGCCGCATCTACCAGGAAATACTCCTGTTCCGCACCAACAGATGGGGTCACTTTTTTGGAAGTAGTATTGCCAAACAATCGAATCAGACGAAGGGCTTCTTTGTTGATGGCCTCCATGGAGCGAAGCAGTGGAGTTTTCTGATCCAGTGCTTCTCCTGTATATGAACAGAATGCTGTTGGGATGCAGAGGGTTGCACCTGCAGCATCCTGGCGCACAAACGCCGGTGAAGTACAATCCCATGCTGTATATCCTCTTGCCTCAAAAGTCGCACGCAGACCACCGGACGGGAAAGAAGAACCATCCGGTTCACCCTTGATCAGCTCTTTTCCTGAAAAGCTCATCAGTACCTTTCCGTCTGCTTTCGGTGCTGTGATAAATGCATCGTGCTTTTCTGCAGTTACACCCGTCAGAGGCTGGAACCAGTGACTGTAATGGGTAGCGCCTTTTTCAATCGCCCATTCTTTCATCTCATGAGCGACCACATCAGCAATCTCCAACGTCAGTTCTTTTCCCTCTTCCATCGTCTGTTTCAGTTCTTTGTACACTTTTTTAGGCAGGCGGGCCTGCATGACCGCATCGTTAAATACATTTTCTCCGAAAATCTCAACCACGTTTACATACTCACTCATTTTTCCTATCCTTTCCGTCTTACCCCGATTTCCATCTCCATGTTTTCCGCTGCCATGTTCTCCGCCATGGCCCATCGACTGCTAGAGCGTGTCTGAAAAAGGCTTTTCGTGAGCTGCGAGTCCCAGTTTGTGGGA
>OLRP01001990.1_pt1 | contig 14890 bp, 13 predicted proteins | sample 1672401 | NCBI WGS metagenome assembly OLRP01 (sample SAMEA3136682, study PRJEB25190) | human gut metagenome | reverse complement strand
TCGTCAGCAAGAATACCATGATGCCGGGAACCATATAGATCTTGTAACTCAAGTGGGGATTGAACAGGTTAATCGAAGCCACTCCCCTGCCCGATCCCATAGAGGCGAAACCTTTCTCCCTATTGAAATCCTGTATAATCGAGGAGAGGTAGGAGCTACCCAAGCCGCCCTTAGTTCCGTTCACGGCGTTAGCGGCGATCATCACGTCCGCCCTACCCTCCTTCCCCAAGTCCCGCTCGAAATCAGAGGGGATTTCCAGAATGATATCGGACTCATTGCTCTCCACCGAGGTCAGCGCCTCGTCGTAACGATCCGACCGGTCTGTCAGGCGGAAATATCCGGAGGATAGTACCTTATCTACCAATTGCATGGAGGTGACGGAATGATCGTTGTCCACGATGCTAAGGTTAATATTTCGCATCTCGAAATTAGCGGCGAAAGGCAAGATGATCAACTGCATGATCGGGATGATGAAGATAATCTTCGGCATGAACCGGTCCCGACGGATCTGCTTGAACTCTTTCTCTAACAAATATCGTAACATAGCTTATAATCGTATTTTAAAACGTTTCACACTCAAGAATACCAGCACGACCGCCATGAACGACAGTATCCCGATCTCCTTCAAGATCGACACGGCGGGAAGCCCCTTGATCATCACGTCCTTCACGGCGATGATATACCATTTGGCCGGAACGATATGGGAGAACCATTGCAGGATATCCGGCATATTCTCTATCGGGAACATCATGCCGCTCAACAACATGATCGGAAGCATCAAGGCGATACCGCTGATCAACATAGCCGCCTGCTGGGTATCGGCTACCGTGGAGATCAGCAGGCCCAGGCAGAGGGATACGATCGCGTACAGGATGGACACGGAAACCAGCAACAGCAGGCTGCCTTTTATCGGAACGTCCAGCAGGAAATAGGATAGTAGCAAGATCGTAGCGATATTCACCATACTCAGCAATAGGTATGGGATCGCCTTGGCTAGAATGATGTAGATGGGTTTCAGCGGGGAGACCAGCAGGACTTCCATCGTTCCCATCTCCTTCTCTTTCACGATGCCGATCGAGGTCATCATGGCGCATATAAGGATAAGGATCAAGCCCATCACGCCGGGAACGATTTATAAAGCTGTCCATTGGAATCCAGTCCATGATTCTTCAATCCAGTCTTATTCAGCTGCTCTACCTGGGTATACAAGCCATAGTCCTCAAATTTCGCGTCAGCAGAACCATCTGTGGTATCTTTTACATACAGATGGACGAACTGTGTTCTCAGACTGATCAGCTGGGGAATGCCCTTCAGCAGGTCATAGGCGAGCTTGTTCCGAAACCGCATTCCTTCTGTCATATGCTTGTTCAGATTAATGGTTCTCTGCCCGCGCCAGGTTCCTTTATTTTTCTTCAGCTCAATCTTATAGTTTTTCTGGGCATTGCGGCTTGAAGTCTGCCCACGGATCTGTACCGTGGCATTGGGAATATTCTCCCCATATCCTACCATTCCCTCTGTCGGACCATTCTCATTCCCTATCTGTAAAAGTGCAGCCGCCTGATATCTGTCTACTCCCATCTCTTCATAATCATAGACAGAATAACTATTGATTTCTTCCCATGTATGATCTGTATTTTCTGAAGAATTCCCCTTTGAAACAGTGAGGTACATGGTAACCACGCTGGTATCGTCATCGTTTTCATAAAGACTGTCCTTATCTCTTAAATGAACCTGGTCAATATCCCGGGATTCTGCTTTTTTTATCTCCTGTGACGTTTCGGATGCTGTCGGTTCTTCTGTATCTGTGCTCTCATTTTTTTCTTCCGGCACTACATCTCCATTTCCTATACAGCCTGCGAATAAAGACATGGTCATACTTCCGGCAAGAATACATGCAAGTTTTCTATATTTTTTCACTATTCTGACTCCTTTCCAGTTTTTCGCTGAGGAAAAAACCAAGTCTGGAAAACTTTCCTCTTTTTTCCCTGGCCACCACAGGCTGTACACTCAAAATATAATAGGGCAGCCTCTTTGTGTAATAGTCCAGACGAAAGGCTGCAATCAGAAAAAACACTGCGCTGCCTGTGAGAAACCCGAAACCATAATATACTCTTGGGAAAAACAGGGATATTACTGTAAACAGCACAGTTCCTCCTGCAAAACATCCGGAGGCCGCCAGCGCTCCTTTGTAATCTGTAAAATATAAAAGCAGCAGAAGTATGGTATTTGCCACCGCATAAATGCCATATCCCACGCAGAGGGTTCTGAAATACCCTTCCATAAGATCGTTAAACCCAAGCGGCACATACTCCAGGAGCAGTCCGCCAAGAGAAATAGCAAGTGCTGTAGCAAGGAGCTGCTTCAAGGCCGTGTATTTTAATTCCACATTCAATACCTTTAACATTTCCTCACCAGCCTGGGTAATATCTCCTACAGCACCTTTATCATTAAATAAACTGTAGTAGTTTTTATATTTCGGATAAAAATTCACCTCCACAGAAACCACAAAGTTTACTGTTGTTACCAAAATCGTAAGAAATGCCACAAGAGCTGGCACATCATGGTAGGGTGCACCAACAAACAGTCCCTGCACCTGTACCTGAAGCGGTCCGACCCACATGATCACCAAATGGGCAAACAGTCCAATATTGATAAAAAGCCCGGTAAATGCCAGAGGCAGAAACTGATCCACCCATCTTAGGAAAAGGAAGGCACCCTTTTCCCCTTGGGGAAAATACTGATACAAAAGGATCACATCCCACAAAAGCATCACTCCGTATCCCACAGCCACTGCAATCAGAAGAGCTTCCACATGGGGAATCCCCAGCATCAGCAATACCCAGCCGGATATAAATGTGATCACAATAGCAGCTGTAAATGACAGCATGATTCCTCTGTAATCTTTGATTGCAGTGAGATAACTCATTGCATTCCAGGTGACGGTCAGCTCTCCAAAAAGCCACAGACACAGCAAGCTGTCCATAAGTCCTGCTCCGGAAAAGATAAGGAAAATTCCATACAGGATCCCGCCGGCCACCAGCATGATCCCTGTAGAGCCCCAGAAAGAAGGCAATACCATATCGTATTTTTCTTCGTACAGCATATCCGCAATAAACCTGGTAACTACCATAGACAAAAAACTGGTAACTGTCAAGGAAAACAAAAGGGTATACGTGATCATACACACCAGAAGTTCCCGGCTGTGTCTGCTGCCTCCTGTTTTATCACAAAGATACATAACACCAAGAAGCAATACAATTCCAAGAAGCATTGGACCGGTACATACGACTCCCGCATATCCGTAAGCTCTGAAGGAAGCAAACAGTCCCCGGCTGTTAAACAGTTTTTTTAGTTCAAATCCGATTCCGGCCATTTTTTTGTATCACCTCCTCATAAAGCTCCCTGTACAGACGGATCATGCGTTCCTGTCTGTAATAAGCCTTTACCCGTTCCTGTCCATTTTTTCCCATACGAAGCCGCCTTCTTCTGGATTCACACATTTTCTCCATGGCAAGAGCCAGTCCGTCACGATACATAGGTGCCACATAATAGCCTGCCTTTCCATATACATCCTCTTCCTTTCCTTCCAGAAGTTCCCGACAGCAGCCGACATCTGTGGTAACACAGGGACGTCTTGCAGCAAAGGATTCCAGCACAGACAGGGGTTGTCCTTCTGAAATGCTGGTAAGGATGGTAAAATCCAGTTTCTCCATATATTTTACAATGTCCACACGCCCTGTAAATATAATGTTTTCCAGCTTCAGCTGTTTCACCAGCTCGTAACATTCCTGTGCATATTCTTCATCATCGACTCCTCCCATAATGTGAAGGCGTACATTTTTTACATGTGCAGACAGTTCAAAAAAAGCGTAGATCATGGTCTTGATATCTTTGATAGGAGCAAGCCTTACTACTGCTCCAATATCTACCCAGCCATCCTCTTCTTTCAAAGGGATTCCGGACAACCTGTCATAGTCGATCCCATTTTCGATAACCCGGCACTTCCCAGGTGCACAGCCCATCTGAATCTGAGTGCGCATTGCATTTGTAAAAAGACAGGTCACACGAAATGCCCTCTGATAGATCATATCTGACAGCATATAAAAGAAAGCGATCCACTGTTTCTTAAAGGATGGAACCACCCACTTGGCACGGATGATCTCCTCCTCTCTTTCCCGTGTATAAATTCCATGTTCTGTAAGAAGAACATCCTTTTTGTACACATAGCCGCCCAGACAGGCCAGAAGTCCGCCGTACCCGGTACATATGGCATGATACACATCCGCCTCTGGCACTTCACTTCCCATAAGATACAGAACAGGAAGGAGCATGGAACGCATGGTGTGAAAGGCATCTGCAAAAGCAATATACGGATACTGTTCCTTACAGATTTTTATAAGAAGCTCCAGGAAAGTCTCACTTTTCAAAAAAGCCATAGGGTTTAAATGTTTATCATGATACAGGGAAAACAACGTCTCCCAGTCCGGTCTCCTCATCTGCATCAGCTCGCTCAGACTTTCTAGTTCTTTTTCGGAAAAAATATGGGACATTTTCCCCTTTTCTTTCACCTGGAGCGCATCATCCAGAAAAACCTCATGAACCTCCACAACATTCTCTGGAAGTTCATAGACAAATTTCCCTCTTTTTTCTGCATTTGCCCCAATAACCCAGAGCACAAATTCATGCTCCTGCATCTGATTGATATACTGGTGCATCCATGTAGAAACACCGCCGAACACATAAGGATAACACCCTTCCAAAACCAGACAGATTCTCACTGTTTTCTCCTTTTATCTGCATTTTCAATACATATGTTTATGTTACCAATAGTAAAAGACCTTTTGACACTGCTGTCATTATATTTATTCGAACTCAATGTACACATCTTCCTGTTCTGCGCTCAGCAGATACAGATTCCCAGCAGCCTGAGTCAAGTCCCCACCAGTCACACGCACCGGAGTTCCTTTATTCATTCTCACCATCAGATACGCCTGATCGTAAAAATTTCCCAGATGAAGATGCACTTCCTTGTCTGTAATGTATTTCTCCACGGTCAAGGCACCATATCTTTCAATGGCACCGGATAACTGGGAGCCTGTAAGATTTCGGAGTGCCGGTGCTGCTTCATTCAGCCAGGTCATGTACTCATCCAGACGGTTTTTCAGCTTTTCCCAGCCAAGGGTAGCGCCTCTGTCCTCATCCAGAAGGTCATCCGGATGCATAAAATGTGTATTTACAAAATGCATATTCAACTCAGACAAAGCAGCCATCTGCATATAATCGTCAATGATCGCACCGGAAATAATACGCGGCTGTTCTACGATTCCATCTTCAGCCACTTCAAACTCCTGCACATAAGCATAGTCGCCGGAAAAATAATTGCTGGCAACAGTACGGATCTTGGGATACAGGGAACCCAGCAGTTTCCTTCCCGCTTCTGACAAAACATTAGAAGGAGGAACATAAACAGACATGGTAGTCTCCGGAAACATTTCCTTTCCAAAATCCATCAGCTCTTTCATTGCTTTTTCCATGGCAGAAAAGCTTGTCCAGGTCTTATAGGGAAGTGCATCTCCATAATCCGTGTCTGACAGGCTGAGCGGCTGATGATTATAACCGTGATAACCCAGTTCCCCGCCCTGATGAAGGATCATATTTCCAAAATACTGGAACCGCTGTACATCATCCTGGCGTTCCGTCCCTCCGTCTGTTTCGTCCTCATAATTTTCTATTATAACTCCTGCATATTGCACATTGTGAGTCGTAGCAAGGGCGATCATATCCGGCCACCAGATATTGGTATAGAAATCCGCAATACTGGTGCCATAATCCCTTTTTATATAAGTTCCATCTCCATTTGGAACTGGGGAGGGAAAATCATCCAGATAAAAGACGGATCCGTTGATCACCGGATATACCCCCACATCTGTAAGAAGACTATAGGATGCAGCAAAAAAGCCTCTGAAAGCTTTTTCATAAAACCCAAAATTATCTACTACAAACTTTCCGTTTCCATAATCAGCTTCCCAGATCAAAGGAACGCCTGACGTATCATCTGCCCAGGCGTATACCCTTGCACGCTGACTCAGCTCCACTGCCCAGGCCGATTCGTAGCCGTCTGTGACTTTGTATGCTTTTCCGCCTCCGACGAGAAACTCACTGTCGAAATAAATGCTGTTTACCATGGCATCTGTGTAACCTGAGGATACAATTCCAAGCTTCTGCTCAATAAGGGATACATAAGTATCCTTTTGAAGAGTAAGGGCGAACATGGCACTTCCGCCTTCTTTTACCCAGTCGCTGATCTTCAGCACATTTTCTTTCAGCGGACTTAAATCGCTTAAAAGAACGACCACAGTCTCATAATCAGACAGATCATCCGGTATACTTTCATGATTTACATCAACCAGATCAGTACCCACCTTCATGTCCTTAAAGATCTGTTCGAACTGGATCCACGCCATGGTGCTGTTCGCCTGACTGCTGTCTGTAAGAACAAGGCAGGTTGGCTTTAGTGTCTTTACTGCGGTTTCTTCCGTAACCACTTTATCTGCATCCAGATAAGTCAGTTTCTTTGCCTTTTCCCGGTAGGACAGACCGGATCGTTCTGCAAACAGAATGGCTCCTATAAGCAGAAAACAGCCCAGGATCACCAGAATTCCCTTAAATTGAAAAGCTTTCACTTTTTTGATCCATCCAGCCAAAATCCCAGTGCCTCCTTTCCTCTGGAAGAAAGATAGATATGCTCTTCCTTCAATGCCTGTAAGCTCTGTTTCAGTTCTTTCCCCATTTTCCGTTCTGCCAGATACCGAATTTTCCAGATCCAGTATTCTTCACCTCTGTGCCAGTTCTGATCCATGATTTTCAATATTTTTTCTGCCAGGAAAAAATCTCTTTGCACCATAAGATTTTCCATCAGGCAGACACAGGTATGGAGATTCACCCTTTGATCCAGCTGTTTTAACAAAAGCTGGGTATACTGGTTTCTGTAAATCTGTTCCATCTGCTTCTCCATAAAGCCCTGACTCAGATATTCTTTCAGGAAATCACAGTACTCCTCCAGAACAACAGGATCATCTGGATCATTCGTATATTTTTTCTCAATTTTTTGTAATCTGTAATCATATTCTTTGGACAGTTCCACCATGGCTGTAATCGCATAATGGACTACCTCCACATCCTCATTCATTCGTGCCTGCTTTAATAATTCCACATATTCCCCCGGGTTATCATTCAGAACGTTCATGATCAGTTCCCGGCGCCTGGAAGGGTCATTCAGAAGAAGGGCCTCCTCCAGAGGAACCACATCCCTGTCATTTTCCTCCATGGCCGGAAACATGTTCTTATAGATTTCCTCGTTAACCCTGAGCTTTTCAACTCCCACTGTTTTGATACCCATTCATCCATAATGTCCAGATAGACATTTGCAAGCAGAGGACTGATAATCCCACTGTTTTCACCTGGTCCGTACCGGAAAAAAGCTGAAAATGTATGAGCAGGACACACACCGGTCCCCAGACTGGTACAAATACAGCAAGAGACAGCATGTACATCTTTGCTTTCAGAAATCCTGTGCGTATTCCTAACCAGATCAGTATGCAGATTATCAGATGAATCGCCAGTGCCGTGATTCCAATTGCTGTTTTTGTCATGATTCCACTCCTGCTGTCTCTTTTCCTACCGGAACATCAAGCACCTTTCCCTCAAATCCATTTCTTTTCAGACGTTCAAGGATGACTGGCAATGCCTTGTCATCTGCCTGGGCCAGGATCAGATACAACTCCCCTTCCGGAGAAATACCACGGATATCGTTTTCTCTGATACAGCGGTCCAGTGCCTCATCCGCATCCTCAATGGTCATATTCCCATACTTCAGTTTCAGAAGGATATAGGATGCCATCTTCTGCTCACGCATAGAATGCTGAAGCTCCAGACTTTTTTCAAAGTATTCCGGCTTCAGAATCCTCGTATTCTCTACATATTTCTTGTATTCCGTGGCTTCCTGATATTCAAGAGCACGTAAAAGTGATGTTTCTACCAGACCACATAAAATCTGAAACAGATTCATATAGTATAAAGTCAGCTGTCCGTTTTTTACCTCCTGAATACAGATCAACATCACCAGACTGCCTTCTTTCCTGATACCAGCCATATACATGGGATAACCTTTTACGAAATCCCGATTTGCCCATACCTGCCCTTTTTCCAGGGTTTCCAGGGCAAGCGTATACTCACTTAATCTGACAGAAGCAGAGTACATTCCCTGAGACTTGGGAGATGCAGCTTCCAGCCTGCCATAGCCGTTTTTCTGACTGAGGGAATAAAACGCAAAGGTTTCATTCTCCAGAACCTCTTCCATAATGTGCATCGTTTCAATAAACAATTCCTCTGGCTGTACAATATCCAGCTTCCTGGTAATGTCAAAAATCTTTCCAAAGCTGTCTTTACTGCCCAGAATTTGTTTTTTGTATCTTTTTTTGTCCTGAAGGGTCGCCTGGTACAGATCACGCATAAAGAGAAATTTTTCCCGGATCAGCTGATTCTCCTCTGATATAAATTCCAGATTTTCCCTGTTTTTCATTCGCACATAACCACACACAGCACCTGCAGCAAAATAAAAGATAAATGGGATCCAGTTAGCTGGTTCGTAAAAAAGGGTATACCACTTTGTTCCCTGGCTTTCATATGCCAGAAGCAAGGATACTGTCTGGGCTGCTGCTCCGGCAATTCCATATCCCAGACCGTAAAGACTTCCAAACAAGACAATAAACACAAGACGCAGATCAATCATCTTAAACTGAGCCTGATTTCCCAGAAGACGCTGCAAAAATTCGAACGCCAGAAAGCAGACCACAAACTCACATACCCGCAGCCATCTTTGGTTCTGATTGAAAAGCCTGGTAAACCGGCTTGCTTTTTCTCCATTGTTTTTTTTATATTCTTCATACATTTCCGAAATATGATCTAATACTGAAATCTTTGGAAACCAGTTATAGTTTGTTCGGATCTGTCTGTCGTCTTCTTTTATTTTTTCTACAACGGCACTGCTTTTATAGATAATGGAGACCGGGGATAAAACCTTTTTCAGTTCTTCGGTCACATCCTGAAAACAGATGTCAAATACATCTGGAACATTCAATACCTCTTCCTCATCATTCCAGTTATCAAAAAGCTTGTACATCAGTTCTGCCAGATCCATAGAATATAAAAAACAGGCTTTCTGCTCCGGAGCTTCCTGAAAAAACAGCTCCTGGCTCTCTTTCGAAGCTTGGAAAATTCTGTAAAAGAAATCTTTTTTATAGGTTCCGGAATATAAATAGGGTACCCGCAGTATTTTTACCTTCAGACCGTACAGTCCCGCATAGCGTCTGCACACATCCTCTGCATTTTGCACCAGCAGAGTCTTGCCTGTTGGTACATCATACATTCCCTCTGGTCCTGTCACGTAAAGGAAATGGCTTTGAACCCCTTTCCTGCAGTATTGCAGGATCTTGCGCAGATTCTCTGCTTCCCCTTCCAGTTCTCCATGTAAGGTCAGATAATTAGAAAAGTATACCACAGCTTCAAATTCGTATGTTCTGAAAATATCTCCAAGTTCCAGTTCCGTCCTGGGAAATGGTCTGGAAATAAGTTCCCTTCTCCGGACTGTCTTTATCATTTTATTTCCAAGTACCATTACCTGACATTCTGGAAATGCTTCTTCTACAAATTCTTCTGTCACATAGCCGGTATTCCCGGCCAGCAAAACCTTCATATTCTTCTCTCCTGTTATCCTTTAGAATCTCTTCTGTCTGTTTAGGATACCTTATTTCGGTCAAATATCCTATTGACATTTTTACAAAATTTTGGGATAAATTTTATATAGTTTTCTTTCAGATTGCAGACACACTTCTTCAAGCTTACCTGGGTGCTGATGTCCATTGTGGTTTTGTGTCTGATTGCCATGGGGCTATATGGAGTTCTCTCTTTTATTGAAAAACACTATCTGAAAAAGCTTTGATGTGAAATGCGCCCAGAAAATCCGGCATATTTTTACAGAAAAAGGAAGGGGGACGTGGCAGCTTTCACACGTCTCCCTTCATTATTTACGATAATTCTTCTGCCAGTTTCGTCAGCCATTTCACTGCATTCTCCACATTCTCTGAATTAGCGAGAACTCCGATCTTAACAGGCTCATAGGTCACCTCAAGTTCCTCTGCCAGTTCATCAGAATCAATGGTAATGCTGTATTTGTCATTCTGCTCCCCAAATACCTGGTAAACATCCTCTGGCAAAAGCTCTGTCAGATCCATAAAATACTCATCTTTGAACTCAAAACCGTCCATATAATCTTCGGAACCAATAAGCACATCCACTGCCCTGGCAGATACTTTGGTGGTAAAGGCCATCTGGCTGTAGGATTCCAATGCAACTCCGTCTTCACCGGTGCGCAGGCTTTCGTCTACTGTGACGATTTCATATGGATCATCCTGGATTCCCAGCGCTTTCTCTACCTTTTCTTCGGCTTCCTCCTGCTTCGTTCCGTAGGAGTCAATTACCATAACCGTAAGTGCTGTATGGATCCTGGAATTTTCGTAAAGATCTTTTACAAAAAAGGCTATGGCGATCACCGCCACAATGGCTGCCATCTGAGGCTTATAATAGGCCCAGATATACTGAAGCTTTCCCTTCCAGCCCATACTGGCAAGCTTCATTTTCTCAAGTTCACGCTTCTCTTTCTTCGTCAGATCGGTCTCGTGTTTGTAACGGATGTCGTTCTCATCAATTTTCTGCGGTTCTTCCTGATTTTCGTCTTTTAATTCGATTCTCATACATTCTCCTGTGTTCCATAAGAAAATCCAAGGTCTGATTCCTGCCTCTCTGATCGATCCAGGACTTGCTGTCTTATGTAGTCCTTACCTCTGATTTTCTCTCTGTGATAGTTTTATATTGTAACACGTTTTATATATTTTGAACAGTTTTTCCGAAAGAAAGTCACAGTTCTTTCACACTCTTTATCCCTGTTCACAATCTGCCCCATAACAGCAGGACATTGCCAGGAAACTGCAGCTTTCCGATTGCTGTTCCAATATCCTCTTTGAAGGTATTTCATTTTCTCTAACTTCTTCACGCCCTCAGCCAGCTCCCGTCCAGCCTTGCAAGCAGTCTGGCATTGTGATAGGCCATCCGGAGAGTCAGACAGGTTCGTCCCAGATATTTTGTCCCATCCGGAGTTTTCATACAGGCCAGTGCCAGATCGGGAATTCCCGGGTTCTGAAGGCAGATTGGGATTAAAAGCTGAATGGAATGGTTATAATACTGAGGAATGGCAGCCTTGTAGTCTGACTCCAGTATCCGTCTGGTCTGCTGTAAGGCTCCATCAAAAAGCTGTACCCGCATGCCGCTCTCCCTCACTGCAGAAGGAAGCCGCTGCACATTTTCCTCATCATCAAAAATATGCTCATACTGAGGCACCACCGGCAGCTTGGTATCAAACACCAGATCGGAAGGATTTTCCACATAAGCAGCCCTGGGCGGCAGATCCGTAATTTTTATTTTTAAAAGCGAGTAGTCTGTATAAAATCCTTCCAGATACCATTTCTGTCTGTCCGGTACTACATTTGGAACAAAATAAGCATAAATTGGCTGATAATACTGATTAAAGAGTCCTGTATGAAAAAGGGCATATTCTTTCTCTTCCCGTACTTTTCCTTCCTCATACAGTCTGCGGAATGTATTTTCCAGATAACCTTTCAGGATCCCGTTATCCCCGGACTGCCCAAAACTCCACTTCTCAGGGGATATCCTGGCCAGGTTCTGGATCTGCCGGTTATAATTACCGCAGTAGGTAAAATCGAATAGGTTCATGTTAACCTCCTGTCCTTTTTTCTTCTCTTCCTTACATTTTATTGTGGAAAAAGACTGACAGAACTGCCAGTTTTAAGATTCATCTTCGGCCCCGCTGGCCTTGCTTAAAGGGTAGCACACAGATAAAAAAAGCACAAGGAAAAGCGTTCGCCTCTTTGCGACAGGATCTGCCAGTAATATTCCGTAAGCTGTTTTTTTGTAAGTGTAATAAACCATAACCTGCCTCAAACTTTCCATTGCACCCCAGATAAATTTTCCCTATAATATAATATAACATTTGGCAATCCAGGAGGTGTTTTTTTGAAAAAAGACGGCTACTACTCTTCCGGTCAGTTTGCCCGGATGGCTGGAGTAACACTGCGGACCATCCGCTATTACGACCAGCACGATATTCTGAAACCTTCTCTTGTATCCGAGTCCGGCGCAAGATTTTATACTGACACGGACTTTGCAAGGCTGCAGCAGATCCTGCTGCTGAAATATCTTGGATTTTCCCTGGAGGATATCCGGGAGATGACTATCGAAGACCCGGACAGCCATTTTATGCTCAATGCCCTGAATGTACAGCTGAAGCTTGTACAGGACCGGATTGAACAGATGCAGCTTGTGGAAAAAACACTGAAAGATACTGCCCAGGCCATTTCTGAGGAGCATACCGTGGACTGGAGCCGTATGCTGGACCTGATCCATCTGACTGTTATGGAAAAAAGTCTGAAAAATCAGTACCAGAATGCTTCCAACATTTCTTCCAGGATCAACCTGCACAGTCTTTATTCTGTAAACCAGGAAGGCTGGTTTCCCTGGATCTGCCAGCAGTGCCAGATTCATGAGGGAATGAATATTCTGGAGCTTGGATGCGGTGACGGAGCTCTCTGGACCCAGAACTTATCAAAACTGCCAGGGAACATACACATTACCCTTTCTGATATTTCCGAGGGTATGCTCCGTGACGCCAGGCGTGCCATTGGCGGAGAAGATCCCCGTTTTTCTTTCAAAGCTTTTGACTGTCACAACATTCCTCCAAGGATTGGCACCTTTGATCTGGTCATTGCCAATCATGTACTTTTTTACTGTGACGACATTGGAAAGGTGTGCAAAAATGTAACAAAAATCCTGAAGCCAGGCGGACGTTTTCTTTGCAGTACCTACGGTTCCAGACATATGCGGGAGGTCAGCCTTCTGGTCCAGTCCTTCGATGAAAGGATTGCCCTCTCCGCGGATAAACTGTACGAACGCTTTGGCAGGGAAAATGGAACGGATATCCTTTCCCCTTATTTTCAGCAGATTACCTGGAAATCCTATGAGGACGAACTGATTGTCACCGATGCGGAACCTTTAATTTCCTATATTCTCTCCTGCCACGGCAATCAGAACCAGTATCTGCCAGACCGTTACAAGGATTTTCGCGCCCTTGTTAAGAAAAAAACAGAAAATGGGTTCCATATCACCAAGGATGCAGGGGTATTTCTTTGTGAAAAAGTAACAAACTTGAAATAATTGTAAAAAAGGTCTTGAAGGTAACGTAAGGTCACCTTTTATAATGTAGCTACAGACTCAGGTCAGGGCAAACAAATGCTGCCCAAAATCCGGCAGCATTCATGAACGACTACGAAATTATGCCCCTGACAGCATAAATCAGATATTGTTCGCAATAGGAACAATATAGCAAATCCAACAAAGGAGAACGAAATTATGAAGGGAATTATTTTAGCCGGTGGATCCGGTACCAGACTTTACCCATTGACTATGGTCACATCCAAGCAGCTGCTTCCAATTTATGATAAACCAATGATCTACTATCCAATGTCCGTTCTTATGAACGCAGGGATCCGTGATATCCTGATCATTTCCACTCCACAGGATACCCCACGTTTCAAGGAGCTTCTTGGTGACGGTCATCAGTTCGGCGTATCTCTTACTTACGCTGTACAGCCAAGCCCGGATGGACTTGCACAGGCATTTATCATCGGCGAAGAGTTCATTGGAAATGACACGGTTGCCATGGTTCTTGGAGACAACATTTTCGCAGGACACGGTCTTAAGAAGCGTCTGAAAGCCGCTGTTGAGAATGCAAGCTCAGGAAAAGGTGCTACTGTATTCGGCTACTATGTAGACGACCCGGAACGATTCGGTATCGTTGAATTCGACCAGGAAGGCAAAGCCATTTCCATCGAAGAAAAGCCGGAGCATCCGAAGAGCAACTATTGTGTAACAGGTCTTTACTTCTATGATAACAAAGTTGTTGAGTATGCAAAGAACCTGAAACCAAGCGCCCGCGGTGAGCTGGAGATCACAGACTTGAACCGTATTTACCTGGAAAAAGGTCAGTTAAATGTAGAGCTTCTTGGTCAGGGCTTCACATGGCTTGACACAGGTACACATGAGAGTCTTGTAGACGCAACTAATTTTGTAAAAACAGTAGAAACCCATCAGCACCGTAAGATTGCATGCCTTGAGGAAATTGCTTACTTAAACGGCTGGATTTCCAGAGAAGAAGTTATGGAAGTTTACAACGTGCTGAAGAAGAATCAGTATGGTCAGTATCTGAAGGACGTACTGGATGGCAAATATATGGACGTACTTCACTAATTATAAAAATCAAAGGAGAATTATATCATGAATATTATCGTTACCGGCGGTGCCGGATTTATCGGAAGCAACTTTATTTTCCACATGTTAAAAAAGTACCCGGACTACCGCATCATCTGTCTGGACTGCCTTACCTATGCAGGTAATCTTTCTACTCTGGCACCGGTTATGGATAACCCGAATTTCCGTTTTGTAAAAGAGAGCATCACAGACCGTGAAGCAGTTTACAAGCTTTTTGAGGAAGAACATCCTGATATGGTTGTTAACTTTGCAGCTGAGAGCCATGTAGACCGTTCTATCGAAAATCCGGAAGTGTTCCTTACCACAAATATTATCGGCACTGCTGTTCTTATGGACGCATGCCGCAAATACGGAATCAAACGTTATCATCAGGTATCCACTGATGAAGTTTACGGAGATCTTCCATTAGACAGACCTGACCTGTTCTTCACAG
>OLRP01001987.1_pt1 | contig 14898 bp, 9 predicted proteins | sample 1672401 | NCBI WGS metagenome assembly OLRP01 (sample SAMEA3136682, study PRJEB25190) | human gut metagenome | reverse complement strand
TACATAATGCCCTTCTCATCCAGAATATCCATCTGCTCACGGATTGCACCGTAAAGACAAGGATCACCCGTATGAAGTCGTACGGTCATCTTATCTTCTTTTTCTGACTTTATCATAACTTCTATGACTTCTTCCAGTGTCATATAGGCACTATTATAAACTTCGCAGCCTTCCTTTGCATATTCCAGCAGTCCTTTATTGACCAGTGATCCAGCATAAATGATTACATCTGCTTCTTTAAGATATCGTTGTCCTCTTACCGTAATCAGATCGACCGCTCCCGGTCCTGCTCCTACAAAATGTATCATTGATTTTCTTCCTCCCACAAATGCATCAAAGTATCTACCTTACTTGTTTTTCCCAAAATTCCATACACATTTGAATATAAAATTGCCCCAACAGGCATCTGATCTGCCATGCGGTATTCCATATATTTTTCAATGGATCTCATGATTTGCCCGATTGTAGCTTCTCGCTCTTCTTCACTTAAAAGTGCAAGCGCATCATCGGTCGTCACGCAATCCAGAACCGCTCTGGCGCGATCTGCGGAAAATCCAGCCCGTAGCATTGCCGTTGCCAAAAGATCCATACGGCAGTCTGCCCATCTGGAATGCGTATTCATCACTCCACCTGATACTTTGATCAGCTTTCCGATATGTCCGGCAAGTACAAGCCCTTGAAACTTACAATCTGCTGCCATATCCATGCTCTGCCCTATATAATTACTGCATTTTACTACATCTTTATCCTGAATTCCATATGCTTCCCGCAGAAAATCCAGTCCATAATTTCCTGGCGCCATAATGAGATAGTTCTTTCCCCCTGCACGCCTGACCTTCATCTCTAATTCAATCGTATCAAGCAGAGCCTGTTCACTCATCGGCTCCACGATTCCACTTGTTCCCAAAACAGAAATACCGCCTTCAATTCCAAGTCTCGGATTAAATGTTTTCTTTGCCAGTTCTACTCCCTGCGGAATGGATATCTCTATTTTAATTCCGCCGTCGTACCCATACATTTCACACGCCTCTTCGACTTCTCTTAAAATCATCTGTCTCGGCACTCGATTAATTGCAGCATTTCCTACAGGCTGATCCAATCCGGGCTTCGTCACCCTGCCGACTCCAATGCCTCCGTCCAGGACTATACCAGATTTTATTCTGCTTACTTTACTATATACCAGAATTCCATTTGTAATATCCGGATCATCTCCACTGTCTTTTCGTACTGCGCAGGAAACAGATTCTATATCCGGATTACTTTTATTATATTTATTAAATTCTTTTTGAGCCTCAGCGATCTTCAGTGTCAACACTTCTTTTCCTGGTAAAGACACTGTGACCTGATCTACGCTGACATTTCCAAGAAGCATTGTGACCGCGGCCTTTGTTGCTGCCTGTGCACACGTTCCTGTGGTATATCCTCTTCGGAGTTTTTTCGTCATAGTTTTTACCCTTCCAGTCTGAAATTTTCGAATTCATCATCGTTCGCTCTCTTCATTCTACCTATCTATGTGAAGGTTGTCAAATCATTTGCCACTTCCATCTATTGTCTTTTTCTTTCAAGAATGCCAAGGTTTTTATTGATGCCAGACTTTTCAATATCTGCGTGCCGAAATCTACATTCTGTGATACAATAAAACAAGCAAAGAAAGGAGCCATTTTTTATGTCAGAACAAAAGCAGCGCGTCTATGACGCCTTAAACAAGCTCGGAATTAAATATGAAGTCGTAGAACACGAACCCGTACACACAATGGAAGACATGGACCGCCTTGGTCTTCCTGAGAAAGGAACTCTGTGCAAGAACCTGTTTCTCAGAGATGCAAAAGGAAAACGTCATTTTCTCATTACATGTGATGAAAATGCTAAAGTAGACTTAAAGTCTCTTGGCAGACAGCTCGGTGCCGGAAACTTAAGCTTTGCCTCAGAAGAACGTCTCGAAAAATATCTCGGGCTCAAACAGGGAAGCGTATCTCCATTTGGTCTCATGAATGATACCGACCATGCAGTCGAATTTTTTATTGATAAAAACTTAAGCAAATGCAAAAGTCTGGGAATTCACCCATTGGAAAACACAGCAACAGTATTCCTCTCCTTTAAAGATCTGGATAAGTTCCTGTGGAATCTTGATGTGGATGTGATGAAAATTAAATTATAACCAATAGGCAAAACGATATGAGGTTATCTTTCACTGGTAACCTCATTATGTCATATTATTTAACGTTAATTTAACGATTCAAATTTGTTTTTATATTTACATATTGTATTATCAAATTACATATGCTATAATGCCAATAGGCAAAACGATATGAGGTTATCTTTCATTGGTAACCAAAAAGCTGAAGGTGTGTCAGACCTTCAGCTTTTTTATTCCTACTTTTGGCAATGGGAAGGCTTAACCACACAGGCTAGTTGCCCTCTACTTATCCCCGTCTAACCATTTGTTGATGCGGTGGCAAACCACACCATCCACAACAGTGATAATAAACGATATGAGTACTTCTTTCACTGGCAGCACCCCCCTTTCTACGCTATATAGAGGGTAGCAACAGTGTTATTATATCATGTTTCATCCAATATTTATAGTATTATTTTTATACAATCAACATGGCGTCTCCGAAAGAAAAGAAACGATATCTTTCCTGTACTGCTTCTTCATATGCTGCCAATACGTGTTCTCTTCCTGCCAGTGCTGATACTAACATAATCAGTGTTGACTCCGGCAGATGGAAGTTCGTGATCAATCCATCTAAAATCTTGAATTTATATCCCGGATAGATAAAAATCTCTGTCCAGCCACTTGTCGGTTTCAAATGTCCGGTCTCGTCCGCTGCCGATTCAATGGTTCTGCAGCTTGTCGTTCCAACACAGATAACTCTGTGGCCGGAATCTTTTGCGCGGTTGATCTTCTCAGCTGCTTCTTCGTCAACCTGATAGAACTCAGAATGCATATGATGATCTGTAATCTCATCTACCTTTACAGGACGGAATGTTCCAAGTCCTACATGAAGTGTCACTCTCGCAATGTCAATGCCTTTTTCTTCTATCTCTTTTAATAATTCCGGTGTAAAATGAAGTCCCGCTGTCGGTGCCGCTGCGGATCCGGTATGCTTTGCATAAACAGTCTGATAACGATTCTTATCTTCCAACTGATGTGTAATATACGGAGGCAGCGGCATCTGTCCGAGCTGGTCTAAAATCTCTTCAAAAATTCCTTCATATTCAAACTTCACCAGACGATTTCCTTCTTCTACGATTCCAACGACCTCTCCAACAAGAATACCTTCTCCAAATACGATTCTTGTTCCAACTTTTGCCTTCTTACCGGGCTTTACCAGTGTCTCCCAGATATTATTCTCTTTTCTCTTTAATAATAAAATCTCAATCTTTGCTCCGGTTCCTTCCTTCGCTCCAATCAGTCTTGCCGGAATAACCTTGGTATCATTGATGACAAGACAGTCTCCTTCTTTCAGATATCCTGTAATTTCTTTAAATATATGATGTGAAGTAGCTCCCGTCTCCTTGTCAAGGACAAGAAGTCTGGAACTGGAACGATCCTCAAGCGGATCCTGCGCGATTAATTCCTCTGGCAGATCATAATAAAAGTCCTGACGTTTCATGATTATAAATCCCCTTCCTGTATGTTTTCTTCTATACTATCTTCTACTTCTTCTCTGTTTTCTTTTATTTTTGTTACATTTTCACCTGTTGACCCGGTTGCTTTTTCAGATTCAGCTTGTGTAAACTCCTTTTTCACTTGCCCGGCATCACTCACGAAACTATATCCTCCATCTGGCACAGCTCTATACGGTTGTCCTGGCTGTGACTGACTCTGCACTTGCACATTTTTCTGTACATAATTCTGTGTCTGCACTGGTTCTCGCGGCTGTACAGACATCTGCGGTTCTGCCGCACTCTGATACTCTGGATACATTTTCACTTTTTTCTCATAGACAACTCTTGTGTCACAGAGCATATCGTGAAAGCCCCGTTTTTCCTTATCAATTCCCACAATAATATATCCAATCCAGATAGATATTCCACATAAGAATCTTCCGACAGTCTCCCGGTATAACACATCCACAAATGAAAGCTTTTCATTTCTGTCAGCAGGTACTACCCTAAGATTCATCAGTCGTTTTCCAATCGTCGTTCCAGTACACCATGTCAATAAAGCAAAATACATGACTTTGAAAATATACAACACAATATCTTTTAATGAATAATGAAACAATACATTTTCATCCAATATTGTACCACTGATCAGCGCTCCGATTCCGATCCATGCAAGACGCACAACGAGAAGTCCAATTGCCACAATGATGCTATCTATCACATATGCTGCTAAACGCACCCAGAACCCGGCATAATTCTCATTACTGTAACTGTTCTGCATAATACATCAGCACCCCGCTTTCCTTCTCTTCGGCAGTTTCCTTTAATATCTGTGCCTCAGATTTTGGAACAAGCTTTTCTGCTTTACTAAATATTGCTGCCAATATGCTTTCCTCACTGCTCGGTGTATAGAACTCGTCTACTCCAAGCTCCGAAGCCATCTGATTCATTACATCCTGGTAAGTTGCGATCTCATCAATAAGCCCATTCGCTTTTGCCTGTTTTGCGGTGTAAGTGCGTCCGTCTGCCAGTGCTTTTACCTGGTCTGCCGACATATCTCTTCCGTCCGCAACAATATTTACGAACTCCTGATAACACTCATCGACCTGTGACTGGTAAATTGCGACCTGCTCGTCTGTCAGCTTGGAACTGTCCTTGTTCACACCACTCGTAATACTGACATAACGAATTCCAAGTTTCTCATAAAGTCCGCTCATATCATACCCTGACATAATGACGCCGATAGATCCTGTAACCGTATTCTTATTCGCATAAATCTTATCTCCGGTTACAGACGTCATGTACCCGCCAGAAGCTGCATAATGCGCCATATAAGTCCAGATTGGACGGCCTGTCGTCTCTTTATATTCTACCAGCTTGTCATGAAGTTCTTCCGACTCATAGACCGCTCCGCCTGGAGAATCCACATACAGCAGAATCCCTTTATTATCTGAATCGTCCATAAGATTGTCAATATAATCCATCGTTGTATTGTGCTGATATCCAGACGATGTATCCAGTACACTGCTCTGCGTCTGCTCCTGAATCGTCCCCACTACATTCACAACTCCAATATAATCATCTGCCGGCGGATCAAATTCCAGTTCTCCAGTCAGCATCGTTGTCACATCTTCTGCCATTGTATTTGCAGATAAAGTATTCGTCAATACGCTTGTAACACCTGTCACAATAAATACAGCCCCAGCCACAACCAGACCGATTATCTGTTTGTTCTTCATCTTTTTTCTCCTTTAAGTTCTAAATCTCCATAGCTTTTTTATTGTAACATATGAAGGATTGTTTTTCAAAAAATAATACATTTAACGCGTAGTAAACCTCGAATTTACTACGCGTCCTGCTATTTTGCTAACTTTATTAATTCTTCGACTCTTTTATTACATTCTCCCACCGGCACATCTGTTACAATAACTCTCTTACACTTTTTCATCACTTCAACTGCTCTTGCAAATGTCTCATCACTAATCTGCCGGAATGGTTCTTCTGTAATCACTTCCACTGCCAGAAGTCTTGCAAGCTGATAGTCAATATCATTCTTGTAGAGGATTCCTGCTGCAAATGGAATGTGTTCTTTCTGTAACTGTCGATAAATTGGGATTCCGCTTCCTCCGGACGAAATTACAAATACCTCTGGTTCTCCTTCTATCTTCGGAAGCTCTATGCTTCCAAATACCGGATCAAAAGAACCATTGTCAATTTCATAAAGACTGCGGATTGTATCTTCCTTAAATACCTCTTCTGGCTTTCCATAATGTGCAATGGTATCTCCCTTCACACAGATAATCTTATCCGACACTTTCTGTGCAAGATCAATCTCATGCAGCGACATAATGACCGTAATATGCTTTTTTCTTGCCATACGTTCCAATATTGCAAGTAATTCTAATTTATATCGTACATCTAAAAAAGATGTCGGCTCATCCAGCACAATAATCTCCGGCTCCTGACAGATTGCTCTTGCAAGAAGAACTCTCTGTTTTTGTCCATCACTAATAGCGTTAAAATCGCGGTTCCCCAGAGCTTCTGCATGAACCGCCTTCATTGCCTCATCTACAATTTGTTCATCCTCCGGCGTCAGTATTCCAAGCCGCCCTGTATATGGGTAACGTCCTGTTGCCACAATTTCATGACAGGTCATAAGCTCCGTTTTGATACGTTCTGTCAAAACAACAGCCATATTGGAAGAAAGTTCTTTATAAGACATTTCCTGAAGGGACGTGTCATCGAAGAACACCTTTCCTCCAATTAATTTCAATTGTTTTGTAATGCTCTTTAAAATTGTAGATTTACCGGATCCATTTGGTCCAATGAGCGTTACAATTTCACCTTTATCAATACCAATATTAATGTCATGGATCAGTGTCTTTCCCTGGTATCCAACAGCCATATCATCCATTTTAAAATAATAATCTGCCATGTTACATTCTTCCTTTCTCGCGCTTCACCATCATATAGATGACAATCGGTGCACCAAGTATCGATGTGACTGTACTGATATTCAGCTCCACCGGTGCCAGTGCCATACGAGCGATCAGATCACAGATCATACAGAATACAGCCCCTATAAAAAATGTACCCGGTATCACCACAATCGGTTTTGATGTTCCGAACGCTTTTCTCGTAAGAAATGGAACTGCAATTCCCACAAAAGAAATTGGTCCGGCAAATGCAGTCACACACGCGGAAAGAATACTTGACAGTAATATAATAACAACCCGGAATACTTTAATATTCACTCCCATACTCTGTGCATATGCTTCTCCAAGCTGATATGCACTGATTGGTTTTGACAGTAAAAATGTACACACTGCCGCAATTCCAACTACAACTACAGCTACTTTTATATTTCCCCAGCTCATACCGGAAAAACTTCCCTGTGACCAGCCATGAAGATTTACAATATCAGAATCATCTGCAAATGTCACCACAAAATCTGTAATTGCGGAACAGATATATCCAATCATGATTCCTCCTACCAAAAGGGATGCCATATGATGAATCTTCTTTGACATCAAAAGAATGAATCCCGTCGATATCAACGAACCGATGAATGCTGCCACTACTAATGTGTAAGATGAAAAATGTCCTACATATTTTAAAAATACAATCATAGTCAGTGCGACAGCCATCTTCGCTCCGGAAGAAATTCCAAGTACAAACGGTCCTGCGATCGGATTTGAGAAAAATGTCTGTAATAAGAAACCGGACAGAGACAATGCTCCGCCCAGTAATGCTGCCATGAGGATACGCGGCAGACGTATCTTCCATATGATACTGTACTCTACCGCCTCTCCATCATGTAAAAATAATATTCTCAAAATCTTCGGCACAGAAATATGTACATTTCCCGTATTAATATTCAGCACTGTAATGACAAAAAATGCTGCGATCATACACACAAATACAAATGTATATCTGGATCTTTTTCTGAAATTTTCAGTATGAAAACTTAACTGTTCCTGCTTTGTTTCCTTATTTTGCATATTTCTCCACCAGTTTCTTTTATTTTTTGATCTTTATTTCATCTTTTCAAGAAATGTCATCTGACTGGCATCACCATCTGTCAGCATCAGATGAATATCTGAAATCAGTTCTCCGACTGTGTCTGTCGCCTGATATAAGTTTTTACCAGTATACCATACATTTCCATCTTTGACAGCTTTAAACTCTGCAAACAGATTGCTCTTGGCTTCCAGATCACCGAGACTACTCACCTGCCCGTCAATGGTTCCGTTGTAAATAAGATAATCTGCATCTACTGCCGTTGCATAAAATTCTTCCATCGTCAGTTTTACAGATGGCGCATTTCCCTCAGAATTCTTCAGGTCCTTGAACACATATCTTCCACCGGCAATCTCAATCATAGTCGGAATGTAATCATCGGATTTACGGACAACCACAGAACCGTCTGTATTGATGTAAAAATATGCCACTGTCTTCTCTGTATTCTTAAAATCCTTCAGATCTTCGATTACCTTTGCCTGGTCATCAAAAAATGCTTCTGCTTCTTTTTCTTTATTCAACATTGCTCCATAGACTTTGATCCACTCTGTTCTTCCAAGTGGATGAGACTCATAACTGGAATAATCTACAAATACTGGGATATCAAGGTCTTCAATCATCTCCTGCACCTTCGGTGAGTGAAGGATCATCGTAGATTCTACTGCCAGTTTGCAATCTCCATCTACAATCTTCTCATAATCCGGTTCACTGTATTTTCCTGCAAATGTCATAGCTCCGGATTCCATTGCTTTCTTCGCACTTTCTATATACCAGCCGGAAGCCTCTAAACCAGAAAATTTCACAGTATCAATTGCATCTAATGCATCAAATAATGACATGATTGCTGTAGCAGCCATATAAATATTCTGAACCGGCTGATTGATGACAACAATATCACTGTCCAGTCCCTCCGGAGCCTCTTTGCCTTCCGGAACGATCAGATACTGCCGTCCCTCATGAACATCAATCAGCTTATATCCATCTTGGTAATAAAATACATCGAATTCCTGCGCATATGTCAGATCCATGGTGGATTCATACGTCAGCCCGTCAATTTGAGGGGCTTCTGCTTTTTTTGAATCGCTATTATCTGAGGATGTCTGAGCCGATGAATTCGTACTGTCACTGTTTTCTTTACCGCTTTTCGCAGAGCCACAGCCCATAACCATAAGGGCTGTAGCAAGCAAAAGCGCTGTTATTTTATATATTTTTTTCTTCATGTTCTTTTCCTTTATTCTTCTGTCTGAACTCTTGCCTGGGCAATTGCATCATCACCGGCGTCCTTGACTGCCTGATCAAATAATGTATTCATCTGATCCTCACATCCAAAAAGTACACCGTAGACTTTGATCCACTCATATTTAGCCAGATCTGTCTGCTCATCCTCAGAACGGTCTACGATAACCGGAATTCCAAGTAATGCAAATTTCTCAGTCATCTGCTGGAAGCGCTCTGTCTGCTCTTCTACAGTCAATTCTTTCTGTTTTTCAGATTGGTCTTCAGATTTCTTCTTTGATTTTTCATTTGTCTTTTTATCTGATTTCTTTTCTGATTTCTTTTCTGTTTTCTTCTCAGACTTATCATCTGATTTCTTTGTAGATTTCTTGTCAGATTTGTCAGTCTTTTTCTCATCAGATTTTTTATCTGTATCCTTGGAATCTTCTTTGTCCTGATTCTCCTCAAGATCTTTGATATCTGCCTCTTTTGGAAGAATATCTGAAGAAAGAAGTGCAAGATTCGTCTCCTGTTTTACAAGTGTCTTGAAGTCTGGCTCCTCTTCTTTTCCGCCATAAACAACCTGTGCCTTGTCTTCTCCATCTTTCTTCTCCATCTTTTCTGCAACAGAATCAACTTTACAATCTTTTTTCTTATCCCCAATTGCTGCAATATTGTCTGTAAGTCCAAGCTCATCCATCTTCTCGAGAATTGCTTCTGTAGATGTATAAGTCTTATCTGTCGGCATCTGCACTACAATCATATCCTGGTCAAGACCGACTGGGACTTCAACTCCTTCTGGAACAAGAAGATATTTCACAACATTTCCTTTATAAAGCTCTGCTGCCAGTTCCTCTTCACTGATACCATTCAGATTTTCTTCACCATCTTCTGAAATTCCTGCAGCAGCTGCATCTTCTTCTACTGCATTCTCAGATTTTACATTCTTGGAATCTGTACTTTGATTTAATTCTGTATCTTTTGCTGCATCTTCACTTTCACCAGTCTCATTTTCTGCGTTGATGGCTTCTGCTGCAAGCTTCTCCGGATCATTTGCAGTTCCTTTTGTCATATCAATCTCAAGAAGTGTAATTCCCTGATCATAATGATAAATCTTGAAATATTCTGCATAATCAAGCTGTGTCTCTGACTGATATTCCAGTCCCATAATCTCAGGAGCCTTTTCATCTAACTTCTTGCTTGCATTTACACCACCTAATGTTGTGCCATTTCCTGCGGCAGCCAGGTAAACAAAAATTGTATACTCAATCTCATGTGCGACTGACATTTTATCTGTCATACCCAGAATCTTATTATTCTGATTTAAGGCAACTGGAATCGTTACTGTAGCAGTTCCGCCGCCTTTTGTTGTATAATATGTATTTCCATTTGCTTTTACATATTGATAATGATCACTGTCAAATACCAGTGTTGCATATGCCTGACCATTCTTAATGGTAATCTTATTACAATAAATCTTAACCTTTCCTGTACCACCTGACCATGTAAAACGATCCGGTGTATACACACCATCTGCCAGTGTTGTAGAGCTGTTTACCTGACTCGTTGCACCGCTCGTATCGGCTTCATACTTAGATTCATTCTCTGCTTTTCCATCATTCGGCTTCAAGACAGATCCGTTATTGCCACTATTGTTATTACCATTGTTTCCGTTATTGCCACTGTTGTTGCCATTATTGTTGTTATTTCCATTGTTGTCATCGCTGATATCACCGATTTTCTTCACTGTCTCTGACTTGAATGTAAGGATTCTGTCATACCAGATTGCATTTTTTATAGAATATGCCGCTACATCTATTCCTTTATCCAAAGCTTCCACTGGAATGGTATAAGTATATTTTCCATTACTGTCTGCTACAAATGGAATCCAGCTAGACTGGTCTGCCGCTGCCGCTTCTTCCTTGGTTCCCATATACAGATATCCATATCCTGTTCCACTCAGTGTCAGCACTGCGCTCATCTTTCCATCTTTTGATGTTAATTTGCAGTCTACCACACGGAACATAGATGCACTGGATTCTACGTCAATACTGTAAATACCATTTTCCAGAACAGGGACATCGCCAATCTTTTCCAGGCTGTTGGAATCAAATGTAAGCATTCTGTCATACCATTGCTGTCTATTATGTGAAAATGCTGCTACTGCGATTTTTTTGTCCAACGTCTCTATCGGCACTGTATAAGTATATTTTCCCTCTTTGTCTACTACATATGGAATCCAGGCAGACTTGTCCGTCTCTGCGGCTTTTGCTCCGGTTCCCATATACAGATAATCATATCCGGTTCCGCTCAGTGTCAGCACTGCACTCATCTTTCCGTTCTTGACGGTCAGTTTACAATCTATTACATTGAACATGGATGAACTGGAAGTTACATTATTCACTTTATAAATTCCGTCTGCAGGAACTACTATTCCCGGGTCTGGATCCGGATCTGGTGTCGGAAGTTCTCCTGTCTTCTCAAGAATTCCATTAATAAATGCTCTTGAATCTTTTGTTGACCACTGACCTGTCTTTGCTGAACGTACGGAATAACTAAATTCTTTTCCAAGTTCTGATACAGGCATTGTAAATGTAAAACTCTTATATCCGCTTGCAATATCCGAACGATCTTTAGGTACAATTGCATTTGCTTCCTTTACTTCGTCAGAATCTGACGGATTACCAATATAAAGTCTGTCATAAGATCCGGCCTGTGTTACCCATGTAACAGTTGCTGTATCTCCACTTATAGAAACACTGCTTTCTCTTTCAAAGTTCAGACTGTATACATTTGTTGTCGGATAAGCAGAACCATAAATGTCATACACACCTTCTGCTGTTGTATTTGCTTTGTTCTCAAGATTTGGAACATTGATGAACAAGTCTCTTGCCCATGTGAACCAGGATTCATTTCCCGGTGTGACTGCAATATTCATCCCCTGTTTTTCAGCAGATACATCAAATGTAAATGTTGTCACATCTTTCTCTGAATCATAAGTTCCTGTGTAGACCGGTGTCTTGTTCTTATCAGCCTGTACTCCAAGATAGATTTTCGTCCACTTATTTCCTTTTACATCCAATGTCATACGGATCTTATCGCCACGCAACACTGCTTTCGAAGAAACAATCGCAAGTTCATTAGATACAGTACCAGTACCACCGGCAATGGTCTTTACTTCATCTGTGGCAGTTGGAAGACTCTCAATTCCTTCATCCGGAATATAAATCCAGAGATCCTTATCTGACCAGGTTCCATCCAGTTTCCCTACCGTAAGTGGCAGTACTTTCCCTTTGTCTGATGCAGATACTTGGAATGTAAATGTATATCCTCCCTCTTCTAACTTCGTTCCTGTAATAACAGGATTCTTAATTGTATCCTCTTTATATCCCAGATAAATTTTATCATAGGACACATTCTTGGTCGAAAATGTAATATTCAGATTATCCCCGTCTTCCAAAACTTTTGATTCATTTACCTCAAACATCTTATATGGAGTTCCATTATCCTTTACGACCTGAACCTGACTGCCTGTCACTGTCGGCGCGGACGGGTTTTCTACCTTCGCAATATCAGAAGTCACAGTTGTTCCGTTAGAATCGGAAATTACACAGCGGTACTGTCCGGCTTTATCTGCTGCCATCTGGAATGTATATGTATCAGTCTTTGCACTGATATCATCACAGTCTGCCCAACTTGTTCCATCTGCACTGTGCTGCCACTGATAACTTAATGTGACATTCTCATCACCTTTTGCTGTAACAGAGAGAGTTACCTGTGTATTATTCTTTGCAGCTATATCCTTCGGCTGTGATTGGATCACAATCTCTGTCTGCTTTTTGAAATCATCCAGAGCCGGAAGTTTCAATGCAAGAGAACTAGATGTACTAAACTTTTGTGTTCTTCCATTTCTCGGTACAAAATGTACTTCTCCTCCCGCCATTGAACTCGGTACTTCAAAAGTAAACTTCTCCAAATCCTTTTCTGTATCTACCACTCCCATAACCAGCGGAGTCTTTTCTTCATCGTCTTTGCTTCCGATATAAATTGCATCATAGGTAAAATTACCACTGCTTGCCTTTTTCACCCAGACAGATACCTGAATCTTATCCCCTGCAATCTTTGCCTCTGACTCAGCAATGTTAAACATTTTATATATTTGCCCCGGATTCTTCTCACTATCACTGGCGTAAATAGCAGAAATTTTTCCTGTTGCTACATAAGCATTATCATTGGAACTATCACTGCCAGTATTTCCACCCTGGTTTCCACCATTTCCACTGTCATCTTTTCCATCTTCCCCAGATGCCGCAACTGTTACATCTGCTGCTTCTGACGTGACTTCTCCAGAAGCATTCTTTACTACGCAGTGGTATTTTCCAGCCAGTTCTGCTTTCATCTGGAAACTGTAATTTGCACTCTTGGCACTTTCCTCTATACAATCTGTCCAGTTCGTTCCATCTGTACTGTACTGCCACTGATAAGTGCAGTCCGTTCCATCTGCCTCTACAGACAGGTTCACCTGCTTCCCTGCTTTTACCGCTGCAGACTGCGGCTCGGAAGTAATCACAGGTGCTCCAGGATTCGGAATACTCATCCAGAGATAATTATCGCTCCAAGTTCCTTCATCATAATGTCCAACTGATATTGGAATCCAACTGTTTTTCTTAGATAATGGAACTTCTATTGTAAATTTATAATTAGATCCATTATCTGTTCCTTTTATAACAGGATTCTTAGTCTCATCCGTCTGTGGTCCGAGGTAAATTGCATCAAATACTTTTTTTGCACCTGTGTGGAAGGTAATCTTCATTTTATCTTCCTCCACTGTTACCTGTGCATCCTCAGTCGGGAACATTTTATAAATATTCCCATCATTTTTCAGCACTTTTACACCATTAATAGCTGCTGTCGGCTGAACCGGAGTCACTGCTTCCTGCGTTGCTATCTCATTTGTCTGAGCGTTCTGTGCTTCCTGCTGACCACCTGTCCCATCTGCCGGGGCACCAGTATTTTCTTTCTCCTGTGAAGCTTCCGGTTGTGCAGGTGTCGCATTTTCTTCTGCTTTTACTTCTTCTTTGCTTTCCTCTTTTGCAGGCGCACTTTCCTGTACATTTTCTGACTCACCAGACGTATCTTCCACCTGCTGTACAATCTCTGCCACATCCTGGTCTTCTGCATATACATTGGTATACGACAACGGTGTTGCCACCATAGATGCCACAAGTACTCCAGCTAAAAAGCTTGCACTTTTTCTCTTCATCTTTTCCTCCTTATTTTGTTTTTACCTTGTAGTTTGGGAATTATCATGAAAATAATTGTACGACAAAGAGAAATCTTCTACTTCCTGATGTAAAAGATTTCTTACTTTTTATATTTCGGCACAATCAATTACTCGTGATCTGGAATTATCATTCCCTGTACCAACAATCGGCAGGTTTCCTGACTTGTAAATCTTACATAGAATCTCCTTCCCAGTCTCCCAGTGGATGTCTAACACAACCTCAGATTCTGTGCTAATACATGATCTATGTATTCACTCACAGTGACGAGTTCGTACAGGTCTTGCACCTGTTTCCCTTTTACCTGTCTTCTAAAAACAGCACCGAACGTTCTTCATAATTTTCCATAACAAATATAACATTTAGACTTGAGAAAGTCAATGAAACCGGGGTTTTATTACAATTCATTATACTTCAATGACATGCTTAAAAAGCTTCCACAGGATTTCTCCCATAGAAGCTTCTTTTTTCAATTTATACGCCAAATTCCTCATACAATTTCTTACGATATTCCAAATCCTCCAACGCCTTAATACTATCTTCCTGACGATTCTGCTTTGAAAGCTTCATTAATAAATTGGCAAGCCGTTCTTCCCCTATACGTTCTCCTTCTTTTCTTCCTTCCTCTCTTCCTTCTATTCTTCCTTCTTTTCTTCCTTCCTCTCTTCCTCGTATTCTCCCTTCTCTTAAACCTCGCTCTATTGCCTCTTCTTTTACCAGTCTTTCTCTTTCTTCCATCTTCATATACTCGACCTCCACACTTGTA
>OLRP01001973.1_pt1 | contig 14989 bp, 13 predicted proteins | sample 1672401 | NCBI WGS metagenome assembly OLRP01 (sample SAMEA3136682, study PRJEB25190) | human gut metagenome | reverse complement strand
GGTTCACAAGGCTCCTCCCACCACCTAAAGGTAGTGGGTTTCCGCCTATGGCAAAGGAAAGGATTTAATTTATGAAATTGAAGCTTTACACCTCATTGAGTGTTTAAAAAAATCTGGTCTTGGCATTAAAGAAATCAATCAATTCTTTAGTTGGGTTTCTGAAGGAAGTGCAAGTTTTGAAAAGAGAAAAGAGTTGTTTGAGGCTCGAAAAGAGGCTGTAGAAGCTGAAATCAAAAGTCTTCAAGAAACACTATCTTTATTAGAATTTAAATGTTGGTACTACTCAAAAGCTATGGAGGATGGTACAGAAGAATACCTTCAAGCTATGCTTCCAGACAAGCTTCCAAGTGACATTCAAAAATTATATGATGCAAGTCATAAATAAGAAAATGGAGCAGATATATTCTGCTCCAAAGCTATTCAAAACCAGCTGGCTCGTTCTGATTTTGATTGACTGATTCCTAAATTTCAAACCATTTGATTTCACAAGCATCCAATTCAACTTCGAAACTTGTTCCATCACCCTTATACACGGTAGTTGTCTGTGGTTCATATGTATTATTGACAACACAGAAACTATTTGTAGAAGGATATACGTTGATATCCACATTGTAGTTGTCGGAATACCAGCGTTTCATTTCTTCTTCTTTGTGCGCTGCAAAGAAGATTGCACGATACAACAGTCTTACGTTTTCAAAACTAAATGGAAGACCATTCATATACACACCGCGACCTTTTCCATACTCATTTACAGCTAAATTGACATGTAGATCTTTTTCAGCCAAGATTTCGGTTTCAGGAAGAGCATATACATCATTTACACATTCTCCCCAATCTTCATGTTCTAATTGTTCTGTTATGAAGTGGTTTGGATGTACTTTCCAATTGTATTTGTCTGTGTGCATTGTGAAACCTAATTCTTTATCCACACCTAATACATCGTATAAAGTGAAGAATTTACCGTTGCGGTTGATTGCTGTTGGCTCACCAACACCGATAAATCCACCGCCCTGGTCTACATAACGGCGAAGAGCTGTAATCACTGGTTCATCAAATTCAGCTCCACCACTAAAGCTTGTGTATGCAGAACCAATGTTCATCACAACGTCCATATCATCTAAGATGGTTGGATCTTTACGAATATCATCAAAACTAATGAAATGAACATCAAATGGGAAACCACTCAACGCCTCCATTACACCTGTATAAGAATAGATTTGTTTGTACCAAATGGCATGGTGAACCAAGTGTGTTCCCCAACGACGAAGTTCTCCCCAACTATTAATTACACCCACTTTTAATAAGTTTAATGGAACTTGTTGATTTACATGAGAATATAGTGTACGGAATTCGTCACATACCTTTTCAATATAATCAATGAATTCAGGGAAATCCAATGCCAATTTTAAATATCCACCATACCCAATACGATCGACTGGACTACGTAAAATAGCTCTACGAGCTGTTACCCAGTTGACCTTAGCTTCTTTTAATGGATCTCCATTTTCATGGAAAACATCTGGGAAGAAGTATGGTAAAAATCTTCCTTCTGTATACTTAACACCCTTAATATCGGAAATTAAACGAAGTGTTGTACCAGAACCAACCGATCCTACAACCGCATCCAATCCAATGGATTCAAAATATTTACCAAATGGCTCTGTACCAATCCAGTGATCCCCTAAAAACATCATGGCTTCTTTTCCATATTCATGACAAATATCCACAAATTTCTTCGCTAATTTACTTACTTCACGCTGTTGGAAATCCATGAAATCACGATATTCCTTAGTTGGAACACAGAAAGTTGAGTTATTAAATCCTTTGTTGATAATATATTCCGCTCTAAATGGATAGCCCACTTCTTTTTCAAACTGTTCCAAAATATATGGAGATACAGAAGCACTATATCCAAACCAGTCTACAAATTTTTCGCGTGCAAATTCATCAAATTGAAGAGTGAATTGGTGGAAGAACGTTGTAAAACGAACAACGTCTACATCATCTCTTTCTTCACAGAATTTTCTAAATTTATCCAATACATACTTTTGTGTTTTAGGTTGTCGAACGTCAAAAGTCATTTGATGTTCTTCATCCTGCCAATCATTCGTTAAAGCATTATACATATGTACAGGATCCCAAATCACAAATGCCAAGAAGCTTACGGTATACGCATGATACGGAATTGTATCATGAATAATCACTTCACCCGTTTCTTCATCATAATCCCAATTTGTGATGACTTCATCCGTCGTACGATCAATAACTTCCCACCATCTGTGATTGTCTTTTGTGTTTGGCTTTAATTGATCTTTATAGAAATGCTGCATGATTTGAATTTTTAATTCGGTTGACTTTGCGGTCACAAAATCGCTCATCAAATACATCTGTTGGATTTCATCTGGATTTGCCTTTGCCCACTCATTATCTTTTCTTGTCGTGTAGTAAGTCGCATATTGCTTAATATCCATCTTACGCAATTCTTCTGGCATATCCGTTCCGTCACAGTCACGGATGGCATCGGCTTTCCATCGATTAATAATCTCAATTGTTGCATCAATTACATCAACATCTGTCGGTACAGTTACTCTGCCTGTTTCAATCATTTTATTTTCTCCCAAACTAGTCAATTCTATTTTCAGTTTCCATATCAAAGAAATGTACTTTTGATAAGTCCATTGTTAATTTAATTGTTGAATGTGCTTCTGGTTCCAAACGAGAATTTACTTTGGCACACATTTTTTGTCCATTCAAATCACCATGCAAAATATATTCATGGCCCAATAATTCGGCCACTTCAATTTCAAAATCAAAGTTAGCACTCGGATATGTATCAGCTACAATTCCCTCACCATGTAAATCTTCTGGACGAATACCCATGATAATTTCTTTTCCTTCGTAGCTAGAAAGTTTTTCTCTATACATCAAAGGAATTTCAATCTTCATGTCCTTTACATGGAAGAAACCATTTGTATACGTACCCTTCACAAAGTTTGTTGCAGGCGCACCCAAGAATCCAGCTACGAATAAGTTTGCCGGATTATTATATATTTCTTTTGGCGTACCAATCTGCTGGATATATCCACCCTTCATCACAACAATACGATCAGCCATAGTCATGGCTTCGGTTTGATCGTGTGTTACATAAATGGTAGTAGCTCCAATACGTTCGTGAAGCTGAATGATTTCCGAACGCATTTGTACACGCAATTTCGCATCCAAGTTTGATAGTGGCTCATCCATTAAGAATACCTTCGCATTACGAACGATAGCACGACCCAAGGCAACACGCTGTCTTTGACCGCCTGATAAAGCTTTTGGCTTACGATCCAAATAAGGTTCAATCTCTAAAATACGAGCCGCTTCATGTACGCGCTTATCAATTTCTTCCTTACTATACTTACGTAATTTCAAGCCAAAGGCCATATTCTCATATACACTCATATGAGGGTATAATGCATAAGACTGGAATACCATCGCAATATCACGATCTTTTGGTTCCACATCATTCATTCTTTTTCCATCAATATAGAAATCACCGGCACTAATCTCTTCCAAACCAGCAATCATACGAAGTGTTGTAGATTTACCACATCCACTTGGTCCTACAAACACAATAAACTCTTTATCTTTCACTTCTAAATTAAAGTCAAATACAGCCTGAACATTGTTGTCATATATTTTATCAACATGCTGCAATGATAATTCTGCCATACTTCTTCCTCCTATTTATGTTTTCGATTGTATAGAAACAATAATGTTAGTAAGCCTGTCAATCCAACGATTTCAATCATTAGATTACGAACACTTACCGTCTTCTGTGCCCAAATAATCATACCTAAGAACACAAAGAATAATACGATCATAATTATGTTCATTCCTTTATTTTCATCTCTCATATTAGACACCTTACTCTTTCATTCCACCAATACTCATGCCCTGTGTAATCTTCTTTTGAACACAAATATAAAGAACTAACGTTGGAATCATAACAATTACCAACCCAGCATACATGACACCAAAGTTTGCCTGTGACTTCGCATCCGCCATTAAGTATTTAACACCAACGGCCAACGTAGCATTTTCTTTATCCATAAAAGTAAATGCGATAATATATTCATTCCAGAAAGCCAAGAATTGAAATAGGACAACCGTAATAATACTTGGTCTTGCCATGGGAATCATAATCTTTGTCATGGTCTTAAAATAGCCACAACCATCAATGCGAGCCGCCTCTTCATACGCCTTAGGCAATGTTTTGAAATAACCCGTCAACAAATAGATTGTGAAAGGTAAGGCTGTTGCCGCATACACGACAGAAAGCCAGAACTTATTATTTAAGAAAAAGTCAAATCCAAGCTTAATATCCGCATTAAATAACATTAAGAAAATTGGCAAAACAATATAGTTCACATTTACGAAAAGTCCAGCCATGAAAAGTCCATTAAAGAATTTCTTTCCCACAAAATCAAATCGTGCCAAAACATACGATGCAGGAAGAGCCACCACCAATAGAATGACTAATGATAGTGCTGTTACAATGATTGTATTTATTAAATAATCACCCATTCTTGCCTTCACAAAGGCATCCGCAAAGTTTGACCACAATATTTGTTTTGGAAGATCAAATGGATTTCCACTCACCAATTCCAATTGCGATTTTAAAGATGCAAGGAATACCCATGCGATGGGTACAATAATCGAAATAGCTAATGTGATCAGTGCCACGTAAACAAAGATCTTGTATAAAGGAAAATTACGTTTCTTCATATCTCATCCTCCTAATACTGTAATATATCACGTTCAGTGACCTTATTTATGATGGCGGATAAGGCAAATGAGAATACGAAGATACATACTCCAACGGCCATACCAAATCCGTATTTACCAGCGAACGCATTGTTGTACATATAGTTCAATGCCACTTCACTTCCTAGATTTCCCTCACTTGTCAATTGAACGAACATAAATGATAAGTTGATTGTAGAAATTACGAAGAAAGTTAAAGTTGTACGAATGTTATCCCAAATCAAAGGTAAAGTAATCATAAAGAACTGTCTGACTTTACTAGCCCCCTCAAGGCTTGCTGCCTCATATAGGTTTTCTGGAATACTCGACATACTCGACATATACATAACCATATAATAACCAATGGCCTGCCATACAAGGGCACCAATTATAGAATAGTTAATAACATCTGGATTTCCCATCCATTGTTGTTGTAAAGACGAAAGTCCAATCATACCGAAGAATGTATTTAAAATACCATTCGTAGGTTGATAAATAGCTGAGAAAATACCCGCAATAACAACAATACTCAAAATATTTGGAATGTAGAAAATAACACGGAAGAAGTTTTTTCCAACAAACTCTTCACGAGTTAATAATGTCGCAAACAATACGGCCAACACCAAAGTGATGATCGTGATCAATACAACATACAAGATTGTATTTTGCATAGCCTCAATAAAACGCATGTCATTAAAAAGAACCTTAAAGTTGAAGAACCCGGCAAAAGTGGCATCACTAACGAAATTGCTCTTTTTAAAGAATGCTGTCTTAAATACATCAATCGTTGGAATCACCATAAAAATGAAAACTAGAATAACGGCTGGTGCAAGACACGCAAATACGAAACGATTTTGTGCTTTCTTTTTATTCATGAGTTTACCTCCCATCTCTTAAAAAGCGACGAGCAACAATTTGCTCATCGCTTTCAGTTTAATTATTCAGTTACAGCTTTGTTTTTAGATAATTTAACCCAAGCATCTGCTAATTTGCTTTGGTAATCTTTTGCAGTTAATTCACCAGTAGCTAAAGAGTCAATTGAACCAAATACGGTTGCAGCACGGTCAAAGTCTGGTAAGTTATCTGTGTTGTAAGGAGCAAATGCACCTAATGCAGCAGAAGCAGTGTCATATACAGAGAAGAATTCTTTTGTATATCCATCTTCCATAGCTGCAATTGTGTCTGACATATTTGCACTTGGGACAATATTTCCACCTTCAGCCATGATCTTAACTCCTTCATCCGAATAGATAAACTTCAAGAATGCTTTCGCATCATCTACGTTTTTAGCTTGAGCAGGAATCCATACTTGTTCAGTCATAGAACCAACGAAACGTTCACCATCTTTTTCTAATGCAGGCAAAGGAAGTAATCCCCAGTGATAATCTTCAGGCGTTGTATCTGCCATTTCATTTACTACCCAGTCACCATTAGGCATGAATAATGCTTTTCCATCAATGACAGCCTGTTGGTTCATTGTGAAACCATCTTTCGCATTCGCATTTGAGACTGTATCAGAATATAAATAATCAGGACTTACTAATTTAGCTAAAATATCGATGGTTTGTTTAGCACCATCTGTATTCCAAGCATCCTTGTCATAATTTAATACATTCGTTAATAATTCTTCTCCACCAGTTTCTTTCAACAATGCATTTAATGTGTTGTCAAAATAACCATTTGTTGGATAAGTAAATAATGCAATACCATCTTTCTTAGCTTGATCACCTAAAGCCCAGAATTCTTCCCAAGTTGTTGGAAGTTCATATTTCTTTCCTTCTCCAACCAATTCAGTATTATAGAAGAATCCAGCTGGAGTTGTCTTAAGTGGCATCAAATAAGATTTTCCATCACCATAATATTGTACGATACTACTATTTGCGTAGTTTTCATCCATACCAACTTCTTCAACTACATCTGAAATATCCAATACTTCATGAGTATTTAATTGAGTTTCAGTATATCCAGAAGGCTGACCTAAGTTATAGTAAACAACATCCGAATATTCACCCTTCGCATTTTCTTTATTCAATACATCAGGCAATTCTTTTTCAAAACGCAATTGAACATCTACATCCGGATTTGCCTTTTCAAAAGCCTTAGCCAATTTTGTGAATACTTTTTCACCATTACCACCAGAGAAAGAATCAAATTTTAATACTCGCTTATCTCCAGAATCAGAATTTTCAGCTGGTTTGCTAGAACATCCTGCTAACATAGATGCTGCCATCGCAAATGATAACCCAGCAGTTATAATTTTTTTCATACTTTACCTCCTCATAAATTCGTATGAACCTCTTTTGACATGCCTAGTATAGCTTATTTGAAAGCGCTTTATCATAAAAATATAGCTCTATATTTTAGATATATTGTGATTTAGTAATTTTGACAACAAAATTGATAAACAATAGAAAACAATATATAATAATACAAAAAGAGGTGTTTTTATGAGTACACAACGCTTTCAAATTGACCAAGTTGACTTCAATAAAGCCCGACCAAAACTACTATATATAACTGAATCCAAGTTCGATCACGAATGGAATTCCACCCTACATACCCATTTATATACAGAAATATTCTATGTGACAAAAGGCCATGGACTTTTAAGTTTAGACAATAAAAACTATCCCGTAAAAGAAGACGATCTCGTTATTGTCAATCCACTTATCTCACATACCGAGCGTGGTATTGAAAATATCAACTTCGAATACATTGTTATGGGAATTGAAGGCGTCACCTTCTTTTCAAAAGAAGAGGACGAAGAAAAAGGATGTAGTATTGCCAACTATTATGAATACAAACACGAAGTATTATTCTATCTAAAAACCATTCTAATGGAAGTTAAGGCTAGAGATGCTGAATATCAATCCTTATGCCAAAACTTATTAGAAGTATTACTGATCAACCTGATGCGTAGGGCCAACATTAGTTTAAAATCTTCACCCGTTAATAAAGCCAACAAAGACTGTGTCTATATTGAAAAATATATAGATGCTCACTTTAAAGAAGATATTACACTAGACACTTTAAGTGAACTCACTTTCTTAAATAAATATCACATTGTACATGCCTTTAAGCAATATAAGGGAATCTCTCCCATTAACTACATGATTCAAAAGCGTATTCAAGAAGCTAAAGTTCTACTTTCTACAACCAATCTTCAAATTTCAGAAATATCCCTCATCATAGGATTTACAAGCCAATCCTATTTTGCCCAAGCCTTCAAAAAGGCAACGGGCATTTCACCTATTCAATTTAGAAAAGATCATAGTGAACAATAGAAATCATATTATCGCATTTACCTCTTTTCTAGTTAATCATCTATGAATATCAGTTTCTACCAGTAAAACATTAAATGAAAATAGTATAGAATAAACAAGAATAGTACACATAATATCTTTCTAACAACCATATTTTCTCCTTCTAGAATCCATTATTCATCTGTACTTGTTGATCAAACATTTGTTGCTGCTGATCAAATTGTTGTTGTGCCATGTCATTTTGTTGATTAACCTGCTGCTGATTAAACGCATCCACCTGTTCATTGAATAACCGCATTTGTTCTCTAAAATATTCATGGTCTTGTAATGCGATTTGGCGCATATATTCCAATTCTTGATTGGTGCAATCCGTATAGTATTGAATAATGGATAATTCTTCCTCTACCCAATCTTCATAGGACGCATAGTTTTCTTCTTGTATTGAATAAGGATCGTTATAATCCACTGCACTTGTTGATTGAGCTGCACAACCCGTAAATAGCACTAACAATATTTGTAAACTTATAATTTTATCCATTTTTCTATTTCCTTTCTCATTCGTACATTTGATATAAATTATTCAAATAATTATAGATATCTATATTCAATTCCTCTAATTCTTCTGGATCATTCACATACAATTCGGATGCTTCGGCAAAGAATTCACCTGGATTCGTACTTCCATAATCTCCCAAGCATTCTGAATTATTGTTATACAGACTAATCCATTCCGAATTATATGCAGGAGATCTTTTCTCACTACACGAGAAATGTGTATAGTCATAAATATGTGCCAACTTGTGTGTGACATGACTTATTTGAATGTTGTATTCATCTGGATCCACTTGTAGAGTAATGGACTTATCTTCAAATGAGGCAAAACCATATACTCCAAAGCCATGGTTATCCATGTCCACACCATCTTCACGAGCATATTTCTTAAACCTTTTTGGTGAACACAAATTGATTTGTTGACAACTATCCAACATAAACTGTAGCTGTATCTTCACAAATTCGTTTAAATATCTTTGTACATCCCCCACTTTCAATTTACTTCCTGCAACAATATGAATTTTCGGAAGATTTTGAACTGCAAAATACTCCTCCTCAATAATCTGATTGTATGTATCTTCAATTACGGCATATTCTTCTTTTTCTATACTTTTAACCTCGCGATATTGAATCCAAATCGGAGATAGTGTGATAGCTAAAGCAATCGCAGTTAATACTAAAAGTACTTTTCTTTTAACTCCATTTGACTTAGACACATTGTCCTGCATATAGTGAAGACAATCCTGATTCTGTTCATATGTAAAATTCTAGATTCGCTCCTGATAAAACTCATGCTTACTCGTCGCATCTAATAAATCAACACTTTCCAATGTGCCTAGGCTCAATCTAGAACGAACATATTCTTCTTGAAGCTTATCTAAATCCACTTTCTTGCGATTCAAAATCAAGAAAACAAGTAATGCGATTAATCCAGCCACAAGAATGCAGTAAGGCATTTTTAAATTATCAATCCAAACGAGTTTCATTCCTTTTGGATCGTTTAAACACATTAGCTTCTTTCGATAGCTTTGTAAAAAATCAACCACAACAAAAAATACAACTCCTGAAAAAATAATTTAACCTTACTCATTTTCATATTTTCCTTTCCTTTACATGAATTAATAATTTAAGCCTTCCTTTCGATAATCGAATTTTGCCTTTCCCTTTCTTGTATACTTCTTTTTATTGCGATAAATATTCCCTCCTTGTCTACAAGCATCTAAATGCATTGGGTTCGGTAACTTTAAACTTCTTTCTTCAAATTTATATGTCTGTTTTTTCATATTCATTTCCTCCTGTTTGATTACACATTTAATATACTATTCATTAAATGAATTAAAAATAGTTCATTTTAATTATTTTATAAACCCTTTTTTATATTTAATATAATATTATAATTAATTAACACTATTTTTTACGAACACTATTTAGATAACATAATAAAAGAAGATGATAATTTCAACTATCATCTTTGTATTTAATACATTACTTTTTTAATAGCACTTTAGCATCTCGCATTAGTTTATCTAAAATTTCAATATATAACTCAATCCATTTTTTTAGATTATCCTTTGTGATTTTTTCTGACTCTTCAGCATTGGCGTGCGATACTGTATTTCTATATTTTTTTAATCCTTTATGGATAAATAACAGTGTATAAAACAATTCTACATAAGAGTCATCTTTACGCAAAATCGTTGCAAGTGGAATATTAATCTTTTTAAAATATTCATTTTTACTTTCTATTCCATTTTTAACCTCTAGATATTGCTGTTTCGTACATTTTGAATAGTATTTCGTCACGTCCATTCTTTCATCTCTGAAACCTTTAATCTTTTCCAAGATTTTATTTTCTTCAATAACCTTTTGATTATTATTTTTAACACAATCAATCTCTATACCACAGAAAAACGGCGTATAATTTTTAAAATATGAAATTCCGTCTGAAGATTTCAGATTCCTTAGATTTTGCCTGTTTTCTTCTCTAATCTTAAATGCTTTTTCCTTAATCATATCAGAATTCCTATCATAATGGTACCTACATTCAGAATCAAATAATGATAATTTAATCCAGTTATCAAATTTTTCTTTCGTGAATTTTTTAGTAATCCTATTCTTGTCTAGTTCATCCGCAGTTACACTTTCTATCAACGTTAACGCTTGTTGCAATAAATCTTTTTCTAAGCACCATTTTAGCTGTGCTGGAAGATATTCCTTGGCATCTCCAAGTAAATTATACCGAGTAGTTTCTCTATTCACGCCCTCAATTTTATCGATATGTACAATATAATTATTCATGATTAATTGCTTTACTGTTTCAAAATATCCATTATATGTAACGTCATTCACTTTCTCCGCTAATTTCTTAAGGTTTTTCGAAAAATAAGTTGACTTATTCAAAGAAATACCATCCGAAAAAGTATTTATTGCCTTTACTAATTCACGATTTTTTGTTTGGTTCTCAGCTTCTTCATCAAATTCATCAGAATATTTCATCAAGCCATTAGAACGGCCAAATGAAAGAAACTCATGCATACCACCCACAAAATCATAAACTGTAAATACATCATCTAATAGTTTAATAGAAGATTTATGAGTTTTAGGAGAATAACCAGGAGTATAGATACCCTTTAACTCAACATTATCGATATTCTTAATTAAAGTTAAAACGGAATCCACAACCACACCAAACTCTCGTTGTCCGCCATTGATATCCACATATAAATTCACTTTGGCATTTTCAGAATGTGTAATTAAACTTTTAGTAAACTCATTCAATGCTTTACTAATATTTACCTTTTCTTCTTCATTTTCTAACATTACACCAACGATTCTAGATTCATCCTCAACTAAGCCACCAATTCTTTCTTTAAAATACTCAAAAGTTGTATATGATTTATCACTACCTGTAAATTTCGAATTATATTTCATCGCTTCCTCAGGATTAACAACTGCAAATGTATTGAACACATAAATATAATCTAATTTTCCACCTTGATCAGCTAACATTTCAGCTAACATTTTAGGTATTGGTTCTTGTTGTGAAATATATTTTCCTTCAAATTTTCTTTCGTCTGAACCATATTTTTTGTGAATAGAATAAAAATAATCTGAAAATCTTACACTTGCTAAGTAACTCATAGACAACAATAGAACATTTATTTCTCCAGAATTACCTTTTACGCTTTTTACCAAGTTCTTCAATTCTTCTTCTTTTTTCAACACTGCATCAAAATCAGGATTCCTTTTAAATTCTTCCTCTACCTTAACACTACCTTCCAATACAGTAACACATTCTCTCAAATCGATTGCTTGAACACTATATTTTAGTACACCGTGATTTTTCAAAACACTCGTAGTGAACTCTTCTCCGGTATATATATCACCATCAAAAAAAGTCGTAATCCTTTTTATTTTTGTACCATTAGGTTCACTCACATTCATCTTGAAACATAATTGCGATTTATTTTCCACCAATTTAGCTTTCTCTAGACCCACACCATTTTCATCTGTAATAGAAAGAATCTCAATCAATGGCTTTGATTCTGGAACCACTATCTTAATATCTTTTGTATAAGAAGATCCTATTAATTCATCCCTATAATACGTATTTAATTTAAAAGATACATAGCCTTCTTTTTTATCATTTATCCATTCTTCTGGAATTTCAAAGATATATTCAAACATTTTGCTTCCTGCATCTATAGAAGCAATCTTTTCTTCTTTATTATCCAAAACCAAATAGATTTCGTGAGAGAATTCTTCTCTTTGACTTACACAATTCATTCTAATGGAATCTTCAATTGTATATTCTTGTTTATCCGTTTCAATTGTAGAAGCAACTTTCTCAATAAATTCAAAAGAGGCAAATTTATTTTGGATATCTTTACCTAAATTACCACTCTCTGTATAAACAATCCAAACTAGGTCACTATCCTTATTTGAAACAACTGACAATAAGTTTTCAATAATCTCACTATTAGAGTCCTTATTTTTTTCATCTAATTCATCTAAGCCTTTAACTAAGATTAATCCATGCTTATTTTGATATTCATCTACGTCAATCAATTCTTCAACGTTAATAATTTCAACGATTTTCGAATAAATAACATTATAATTTTTTGAATTCAACAATCTCGCATAATCTCTCGAAAATTGTTTAACAACAAAAAAATCGTCTGCCTTTAAGATTAAATTATATTCTTTTCTTCCAACCTTTTGTCCGATATTATTCTGTGCAAATCGTAAAATATCTTGAATGCATGTATAATTTGAAAACTTATCTTCAATATCATTTTGGACAACATCGCTTGATTCTTTTTTCCAATATCTTGGAATTGTATTTGCACAAAATACATAGGGTTCTCCCAAAATCTTAGATTGTTTAATCAAACGATCTTTCAATCCAAGCACAAAGTCTTTTCCCTTTTTATCCGCTCTTCCATAGACTGTATCAATCCATTGATCTAAGGCAGGATAAAAGTCATCCTTCAAATTAATTTCACCTAGGCGTTCCCATTCATCAAAATAATAATGTGCACCAGCCATAATATTCTGTATTGTATATGGCTTTAAAGTGATTCTACTCTCAAATAACTTGTAGTAATCCTCTTTATAAAATGCCTTGTATTGTTCAGCTCTTTCTTTTGTCGTGTAAAAAATTGTCACCATATTCAAACGATCATTAAATGGTGAACGCTTTATTCTTTTCGATATAATATCTAAATTGTTTTCATCTACTGACTTATTATCAAAGTCATTCACAAGCACACAATCAAAGTTATCACTGATTGGTTTATCCCATAAGAAAGAAGGTCGGTTTACATAATAGGATATTAAACCTTCCTTTTTTAATATATTAGCTACGCCTTGCGCAAACAATGTAGCTTGCTCTTCATCTTTAGCAACCACCAACATTGTTGGATACACCTTTTTTAAATCATCTTTCAAATCATTTTTTACATAATTAATAAATCCAGTTAATTCCTGTTCAATTGGATCCATATCTATAAATCCATTAAACACTAAACCCCATTCGTTTTCTTTCATTTCAAAATCCTCATTATCTATAGATAGATTATATTCTAAAAAGAAATTTCAGTCTAATACAATCCCGTTATATCTAAATCAGGATTGCCATAATGCCTAAAAATCATTGAACTTCGCTTTATCATTTTATTAGCCTGTACATTCTAATAATTCTGGACAATTCGTTCTATAAAAGTCATGGATCATTTGACTCACTTCCCCTACATCAATGCCATATGCTTTTATAACACGACACAATTCATTACAGCTCACGCGAACTCGATTCTTTTCCATAACAATCGAATTTAATTTTTCCACTCCGTTCAACACTTCATCCATTTCTATATTTACTTCTAGAGCCGATGGAAATACAACTAAGCCATTAATTGGTACAGATAATTGTTTCGATTTATTTATGCCAAACAATATCCTTTTTTGATTATGCATCTGACGAATCGGATTACGCACAGTCTTATCAAAACCATTATTTTTATATTGTTTCCAAACTCTATCACCTACATCCCCTTCAATTACGCCCTTATGATTTTTAACTTCTACTACATACATTCCATAAGGACTTATGACTAGAGCATCCACTTCCGATCTATTTCCATTACACGAAATAGGAACATTTGTCGCAACAACATATTCTTCAGGTAAATATTTTAATGTGTCAAACACCTCATTTTCTCCACTTACTCCACTCTCTAAAATATTTGCCTCACTCGTTAAATTTCCATGTTTATACATCAGATAAATCATAACCACTATACTTATCCCTTCAACAAACAGCCAAAGTTTTGAAACTGGCACAAATATAGAAAAGGCAATCAATTCTATAATCATACCAATTCCTACATTTCTTACTTTATTCGCCTGATTCATTAAATCATTATATTTATCTTCATTTTCATTTCTATTATGAAATACATAAGCCATTTTTATCAGCCATTTTTATCACTCCTTTACTACACAAATACATGTATGCAAAATAATAAAAATTAACCAAAAGAAAAAGATATCCGAAGATATCTCTATTTAACTATTTAATTTTAGCAAGTGAAGAATTCTTATATTGAATATCTTCCGTTACTTCTTTTAACACCTTAATAATTTTAGGAAAACGAATTTCTTCATTAGGATCTGACAATTCAATTTCCATAATCGCCTTATCTTTCCAGAATGGATATACATCAATTTCAAAATATTGATTACCATCCATCAGACAATAACGATTCTTTCGAACAGGTCTTTTAGAAGTATCCGCATCCATTAATTTTTCTAGATATTCATCTTTAGAAAGTCTTTTCGTATTATGAAACCAGGAAGAAAAGTATTCTGGTTAATATAGAATTGTA
>OLRP01001970.1_pt1 | contig 14997 bp, 10 predicted proteins | sample 1672401 | NCBI WGS metagenome assembly OLRP01 (sample SAMEA3136682, study PRJEB25190) | human gut metagenome | reverse complement strand
CTGCCGGAGCGGTGCTTAAGCCGCAAGGCGGGAATTGTGCGGTGTTGCCTTTATTATTTTGTATAATTTTACATTATATCCACTGTTGCGGCGGGATGCAAGGTGTTTTTCGCCCACGGTGGATTGCTGCCATGCCCGGCATGGGGCAGATATGGCATGGTTTACGTTGATATTTTACTGCGTGTATATTATAATAAAGTTGTTTTATTGTTTGATAGTTAGCTTATATCAGCTTTCAAATTTTATTTCTTTGCCCCAAAGGATGTGTTACTACTGGCAAAAAATTCAACTTTACCAAAACTTATCCGCAATGGGCGGTTGTTCCTCGGTGGTGCCCTGCTGGGGGTACTGGTGTTTGTGCTGGTGTTCGGGGTCAGCACACTGGATGTAACCAACGATGCCTTTTGCCGCGGTGGGTATATTGAAAAGGACATCCAGCAGCATTATGCCGGGTGGCTGTTTTACCGCCAAAGCTCCGCTGGCTGGCCGCTTTGCATTGCCCGCGGCATCAACTACCCGGATGGGCTGAGCGTTGCTTATACCGACTCTATCCCGCTGGTGGCTGCCCTGTTAAAGCCGGTTGCCAACCTTGTGGGCGGAACGTTCCAGTATATGGGGTTGTTCACGCTGGTCTGCTTTGCATTGCAGGGCGGGTTTGGTGCGCTGCTGGCAGGGCTGTTCCTGCCGGGGTGCGCGGCACCGCTTGCAGCGGACCTGCTGTTTGTTACCAGCCCAGTTTTGTTTGAGCGTGTGTTCCGGCATACCTCGCTGGGGGCACAGTTTTTTGTGCTGGCTGCACTCTATTTTTATTTTGCTGCACGGCGCAAAGGGCAGTATGCCTCCCGCGGGCTGTTTGCGCTGAACGTGCTGGCGGTAGGCATCCACCCCTACTTTCTGCCGATGACCTATGCCATCACACTGGCACTGCTGCTGGAATATGCACTGCACAACCGCCAGCTTGCGGGGCCCGGCCTGTACCTTGCCGCCAACTTTGGCGGCACGGCACTGCTGGGCTGGGCACTGGGGTTGCTGTACGGCAGTGCTTCCAGCGGCGGGCAGGCATTGTACGGCTATTTCTGCATGAACCTGAATGCACTGTGGAACCCCGTGGGGGTAAACGGCGTGCTGTACAGCCGGGTGCTGCCCGCACAGAACCAAGTTTACGGCAATTATGATGCCTTTGCCTACCTGGGGCTGGGCGTGCTGATTGCCCTGCCCATTGCGGTGGTTTTGCTGCGGCGGCAACTGGGCGGCATGCTGCGCCGCCACTGGGCATTGGCCTGCTGCTGCGCGGTTTTAACGGTGTTTGCCATCAGCAATGTGATTACCGCAAACGGCGCAACGCTTGCCACGCTACCGCTGCCCGCTTCGCTGATCAAACTTTTTTCCATCTTCCGTTCCAGTGGGCGGCTGTTCTGGCCAATCTATTACCTGCTGATGTTACTAACCCTTGTGGGCCTTGCCCGGCTGAAAGGCCGCTGGCTGCTGGCGGGTGCTGCCCTGCTGGCTGTGGTACAGGTTTGGGATGTAAGCCCCGGCATGGTGCAGCGCAGTGCGGCAATGCTGCAGGCCATGCAGACCGATGCGTTCCCCACCGAGATGGAGAGCGATTTCTGGCAGGCAGCGCAGCAGTATACGGCGGTTGTCTCGATGGATGAAATTCAAGATGACGCGTTGCATCTAGCCCTGTTTGCCGCGGACAACGGCATGACGACCAACGACCCGTTTGCCGCCCGCTATGATGAAACGGCACTGGCCGCCCAACGGGAAACGCTGCTGGCGGAGCTTGCTGCCGGAACCGTGCGGGAGGATACGTTGTACCTGTTTGCAGAGGAAGGTGCCTTTTTGCCGGCCGTGGAACCGGTGAAGGACAATGCCTGGTGCGGAAGGGTAACGAGTACGGACGGCACATGCAGCTGGTATGTGATTGCGCCGGGGCTGCAGGGGCAGAACTTTGATGCGCTGTGCACCCCCTATGACGAAAATTATCCCCTGCGCCTTGCGGATTACACTGACGCCCTGTGGAACCGCGGTGTGCTGGACGAAACGAAACAGACGGTATGCTTTGCAGATTCCCCCTTTGTGCGCCGCAAGCTGGAACATGCCAGTGTGCTGTGCGCCGATGGGAAAGAATACACAATTAAAACAATTGACGACCACGATGCAGGCTGGCTGATGGTGACACTGGATATCCCGGACGCGACCGTTTTGTGGGATAAAGAATTGGAGAGTAAATAATGCAGGAACTACATGTAAAAAGCCTTTTGCCCGTGCGGCTGGACAAATACCTGATGGAGCAGTTCCCTGCCCTGGGGCTGGGGCGGCTGAATAAGGCACTGCGGGAAAACAAAATTAAGCTGAACGGCAAAAAGCAGCCCCTTGCCACCCGTGTGCAGAACGGCGATGTGATCCGCGTTTACCTGCTGGACGACCAGCTTGGACTGACCTCCCAGGAGGGGCCGGAGTTTTTGCAGGCACGCGCCCCGGCGGAATTTATTTATGAAAACGATGATTTGATCGTGGCCAACAAGCCCGCGGGTATCCCGGTGGATGGCGACGAATCTGACACCCTGCTGAACCGCGTACTGCGCCGCCTGTATGAGGAAAAGCGGTGGGACGCCGCCCATGAGCCGCGCCTGTGCCACCGGCTGGACACCGGCACCAGCGGCCTTGTGCTGCTGGCAAAGACCGCGGCGGCGGAAGAATTTTTGGTAAACGCCATCAAAGAGCGGTTGATTCGCAAAACTTACCTGTGCGTAACCTTTGGCCGCCCGGTACCACCCGCTGCCACGCTGCACAGCTTTTTAACGAAAGATTCTGTGCATGGCATTGTGCGCATTCTGGACGAGCCGAAATCCGGTGCAAAAGAGATCATTACCGCATATGATACCATTGCCGTCAGCGGACGTTTGGCACTATTACGGGTGGAGCTGGTAACGGGCCGCACCCACCAGATCCGCGCTCATCTGGCCAGCATTGGCTGCCCGATTTTGGGCGATTCCAAGTATGGCAACAATGCCGCCAACCGGGAGCTGAAGCTGAAATATCAGGCTCTGTGCGCCTGGGAGCTGGCGTTCCCCAAAAAGATCAGCGACCCACAGTTTGCCGCTTTGGCTGGCAAGGTGTTCCGCGCACCCAAGCCATGGTATTACCAGCAGGTACTGGATGGAACGCTGAAATAAGCGTTATGCGCTAGGGGATTGATTTTTCGCATCCTGCATGCTTTTACTGCTTTATGATTGCTGCCTTACAAATTTAATCACAAGCTCTAACCACATTTTCCTATATTCCTGATGGCAGCAATAAGCACAGACACGGAATAGAACAAATAGAAAACCAGCCGCCGGCTTCAGGGATTTTCCCCTGCCCGGCGGCTGGTTTTGGTTTATTTTGCTTTATCCTGCCCGGATAAATATCAGCGGGTCAGCCCGCCTTTGCCGATAAACAGCAGGCGATCAGGCGATGACAAAGTGGTAGATCAGCGACACAGCAATGATGAGCGCACAGACCACTGCGGTGATGGGCGGTGCCCAATGGATGATACGCTCGGCCATTACATCGTCCTCACTCTCCTCGTCATCGTCCGCATAACGGCCACGGCGGGGTTCTTCGTCATCGTCGCTTTCCTCTTCCTCATCATCAAACATGCGGGTATGCTCGTCCTCTTCATCCTCTTCATCGGCAAACAGATGGCCTTTGGGGACATAGCGGCGCACGCGGTCCATTTCGGCGTTGGTTGCTTCGTCGTCCTCGTCCTCTTCTTCCGGTTCCTGGGCCGGGGCGGGCGGGGTGAACTGTGCGGTGGGCTCCTGGCTGATGGCTGCCTGAGCCGCGGCGGCGGTGGCAGCGGCCTGGGCGGCCTGGGCTGCTGCGGGGTCAACGCCATTGGCCACGGCGTTGATTTCGCGCTGCTGCTGTTCGGCGGCCTGCCGGGCTTCCTCCAGGATGCGGGTCAGGGTTGCCTTGATGTAAGCGCGGTCGCCGCCGCACTCGCTGCAGACGGAAACAGCTTCCTCGTTGGGGTGGAACGCGCCGCAGGCGCAGAACCAGCCGTTTTCGGTATCCTGCGGGACGCAGGTCAGCATCTTATTGTTGGTGCGGGTCTGAAGTGTGCGGGCAATAGAGCCAGGCAGCACACGGGGGGCCTGCAGGCGGACACGCTTATAATTACGCAGATCCACGCCGCGGCCGTTCAGGAAAGCACGGTCCTGCTCGATTTCCACGCTGGAAACCGGCGTATCGCTGACAAACACAGCGTCATCGGCACCAAACAGTCCGCCGGGCTGCACATTGAGCTGCTCATAATAGAAATCATCCTCGCACAGGATCTGACCAGAAGCATCTTTGCACTTGAAGTGGATGATAAAGCCGGTCAGCGGTTCTGTGCCAACATTCTTAAAGGTCAGGCAGACCGCAACTTCACCCGTGACATCCCCTTTCAGCAGCTCAACACGGACAAACTGGACCGGGCTGCCGGCAGTGTAATAATTGGCACGGGATTGCGCCATCAGGGAAAAATTTTGATCCATTGTGTTTCACCTTGCCTCAATTTTCATCAGACGGTTCGGAGGGCTGTTCCGGCGCGGCGGGCTGCTCTGCCGATGCAGGGGCTGCGGCAGGCGCGGGGGTATCCAGCCCAAAGGGTGCCAGGTTTTCGCCTTTCATCAGGGTGTCAAACTCTTCGCCGCTGATCTTTTCGCGTTCCATCAGCACACCGGCCACACGGTGCAGCTCAGTCATGTGCTCGGTCAAAATGCGGCGGGCCGTCTCGTAAGATTCATCCATGATATCACGGATCTCATTATCAATTTCGGACGCCGTATTTTCGGAATAGCCCTTGCCCTGGCCAAAGTCTCGGCCAAGGAAGGTTTCGCCAGGGTCGGTGCCATAAACCACCGGGCCCATGCGCTCCGAGAAGCCATAGCGGGTCACCATAGCGCGGGCGGTATCCGTGGCACGCTGCAGGTCGTTGGAAGCACCGGTGGAGATATCATCCAGCACCAGCTGCTCCGCCACACGGCCGCCCAACAGGCAGACAATGTTCTCGTTCATGGCGGTCTTGGTCACATAGCTGGGGTCTTTTTCCGGCAGATACATGGTAAAGCCACCTGCCGAACCACGCGGGATAATGCTGATCTGATGCACGGGATCATGCGTTTTGCAGAAATAGCCGGTAATGGCATGGCCGGCCTCGTGGTAAGAGGTCAGGCGCTTTTCGGCATCGGTCACAACGCGGCTCTTCTTTTCGGGGCCAGCCACAACCTTGATGGAAGCTTCCTCGATTTCGGGTTCGGTGATGGCCTTTTTGCCCTTGCGCGCAGCCAGCAGGGCGGCTTCGTTGACAAGGTTTTCCAGGTCGGCACCAGAGAAGCCCGCGGTGGACTTGGCGATGGTTTTCAGGCTGACATCGGGGCCAAGGGGCTTGTTCTTGGTGTGAACGCGCAGAATCTCCTCGCGGCCCTTCACATCCGGCAGCCCAACATAAACCTGACGGTCAAAACGGCCGGGACGCAGCAGAGCCTTATCCAGAATATCGGCGCGGTTGGTGGCAGCCATCACGATAACGCCGTCGTTGGCGTCAAAGCCGTCCATCTCAACCAGCAGCTGGTTCAGGGTCTGCTCGCGCTCGTCATGCCCGCCGCCAAGGCCGGCACCACGCTGACGGCCCACGGCATCGATCTCATCAATAAAGATGATGGAGGGCATTGTCTTTTTGGCTTTTTCAAACAAATCGCGCACACGGGATGCGCCGACGCCGACATACATTTCCACAAAGTCGGAACCGGAGATGGCATAGAACGGAACGCCGGCCTCGCCTGCACAGGCACGGGCCAGCAGCGTTTTGCCGGTGCCCGGAGGGCCGACAAGCAGAACGCCGTGGGGAATGCGCGCCCCCAGGGAGTTGAACTTTTCCGGTGCTTTCAGGAACTGAACCACTTCCTGGAGTTCAGCCTTTTCTTCATCCGCACCGGCAACATCGGCAAAGGTTGCCTTGCGCTGGCCTTCCTGCTGGTCCTTGACCTTGGCACGGCCAACATTCATCAGGCCGCCGCCACCGGCACCGCCGCGGTACATGGACATGAAGAGCAGCACCACGCTGCCGATCATAAAGGCGTACAGGATGATCTCAAACCAGGGCACGTTGGTCTTAACGGCGACCATATCGTACTGCATGGGCGCATCCGGGTTGGCTGCATTATACTGGTCGATATAATCTTTGAGGTAGAATTGCAGGAAATAAGAAGGATATGGCAGCTTGTAGGTAATGACCGCTGCCCCGCCGTTCTTGGGGGCGTAAGCATCGGTGCCATCGCCGTAAATTTCTGCAAGCAGGCCGTTGGATGTTTCGCTGGACGTGCCGGATTCCGGCAGCGGATGTTCACCTTCTTTCACGCTCATCTCGATAACGCCGGTGTTCAGGTCCAGGTTAAAGTAGGTGACCTGATTGGATTCAAAGTACCCCATGGCTTCGGACAACATCATGGTGCTCTTGCTGGAGGCAAACAGGCTGGAATAGCTGGAGATCATCACGAGTGCTGCCACCATCAGGACAGCGGCAATGATAATGCCGCTGAAACGCGGTTTGTGCTGCAAAAAATCAACTCCCTGTCAAAATCCGCCAAAACGGCGGGCGATTGGTTCTTCTGCCAAGACAGAATTTTATTTGGAATATACTTCCGGTTTTAACACGCCGACATACGGCAGGTTGCGGTACTTTTCGTCATAGTCAAGGCCATAGCCCACAACAAATTCATCGGGCACTTCAAAACCGCAGTAGTCCGGCTCAATATCCACCTTGCGGCGGCTGGGCTTGCTGAGGATGGTGCACAGGCGCACGCTGTTGGGGCGGCGCAATTTCAGCATGGGCACCAAGTGAGACAACGTGACGCCAGTATCCAGAATATCCTCTACGATCAGAACATCCTTGCCGGAAAGATCCTGATCCAGGTCCTTGACGATCTTGACAAGGCCCGTAGAAGTGGTGTTGGCACCGCCATAGCTGGAAACCACCATAAAGTCAATGCTGCAGGGTTCCGTGATGGCGCGCATCAAATCGGCCATGAACACCACGGAGCCTTTCAGGATAGACACCAGCAACAAAGCTTTGCCCTCGTAATCGCGGCTGATCTGTGCCCCCAATTCAGCCACCTTGGCCTGCAGCTGCTCTTCCGAAATCAAAACCTTGGCGATATCATTGTTCATATCATGCATGATCTGTTCCTCCAATATTATGATCTTGTTCCTGCTCCAGGGCCGCAGGCTGGCGGCTTTGCCGAATCAACAGGATCTGCTTTGTCCCATCATCCGGGGACAAACCGTCCGCAAAGCCTGCCCCCCACAGCCAAAGCACCTGGCTGCCGCAGGCCAGCAGCGGCATCAGCGTCCGTTCAGCCACAGGAACTTTTGCCTCATTCAGATATTTTTTGAGCGTTTTGCCAACGTGACGTCCCGCCGGGCGGAACGTATCGCCGGGTTGGCGGGTCCTCACAAAAATATTCTTATTTATTTTAGCATAATCTGCACAATAGGTGTAGTCTTTTTTCAAAAATGATGGATTTTTCAAAAAAACTTCATAATTTAGTTGTTGAATCTCCAGCTCATAGCCCCCTGGCAGGCAGTAAACGCCGGTTTTTAGCAGCTGGTGCGGTGCGGGAATGGCTTCCGGCTGCATTTTTAGCACTGAGCGGCAGTACAAAATGCCGTTTGCCGCGGTCCAGCAGGCATCCGGCGTCAGCTGTACCGCACCGCTGCCCTGCCGAACAATGGCCGCAAGAGCCTGCACATATTTTTCTTCAGGGTCACGCGCGCGGGCTGCCAGCATGCGCAGGGCAGCAGCCAGCACCGGGGCATCCGCCGCGGCAAGAATCGGGATGCTGTACCCGCCCCCGCAGGCAGCCTGCGCCAGCAGTTTTTCAGCCAGGTTTTCCAGCCAGATGTTCAGCTCCTGCAGCTGGTTGCACAGCCGCCCCACGGCCCGCTCTGCCGCCGGATTGATGGTTTGCAGCGCCGGAACAGCATAATGGCGAATACGGTTGCGGGCATAGGCATCGCTGAAATTGCTTTCGTCCTGAACATAGTGTTGCCCAAGGGCGGCGCAGTATGCCGTGGTATCGCCCCTTGTCAGGCACAAAAATGGGCGGCGGTACACGCCCCGTACCGCCGGAATACCCGCCATGCCGTGCAGGCCGGTACCGCGCGCCATGCGGAACAACACCGTTTCCGCCTGGTCAGATAACGTATGCGCTGTGGCAATGCAGGCATGCTGCTGTGCGGCCAGCGCATCAAACCAGGTATAGCGCAGGCTGCGCGCCCAGTTCTCGCTGGGGTTTGGGGGAATCTGCACCCCGCTGGCAGCGGCATCGTACAAAAAGAACGGCACATGATGCGTGCGGCAGAACTCCGCCACAAAGCGGGCATCCGCATGGGCAGCTTCGCCCCGGATTCCGTGGTCCACATGGGCCGCCATGACGGTGATGCCAAGTTCCGCTTTGCAGCGCAGCAGAAAACAGAGCAGCGCCATCGAATCCGCCCCGCCGGAGCAGGCAACGATGACACGGTCCCCCAACCGAAACAAACCCTGCCGGCGGCAATAGGCCAGCAAGGTTTGTTCCATCGTGTTTACTGGGTTTTGCAATGAATTGTCTGCGTCAGTACTGTTCATGGATCTCGTCCAGATTGCTGAACCGGGTATGGGCACCATCCCAGCCAAGGCGGACCACACTGGTTTCGCCATGGCGGTTTTTGGCCACGATACATTCGGCTTCGTTTTCGTTCGCCTGTTCGGTTTCGCCGTTCTGGGAATTGTAATAGGCAGCGCGGTACAGGAAGAGCACCACGTCCGCATCCTGTTCGATAGAGCCGGAATCACGCAGGTCTGAAAGCTGGGGGCGGTGGTCCGAGCGACCCGCTGTTTTTTCGGCAGCACGGGAAAGCTGGGACAGCGCAATGACAGGAACGTTCAGTTCCTTGGCCATAATTTTCAGGTTCCGGGTGATATCGCTGATTTCCTGCACGCGGCTTTCGGTGCGCTTGGCGGACTGCATCAACTGCAAATAGTCGATGATGACCAGACCGATCTTATCCCGTTTGGGGTCCTGGTTGATCTGGCGGATTTTTGCCTTGATTTCCGGCACCGAAATGCCGGAGGAATCATCCATGTAAATGGGAACGTTATACAACAGTGACGTTGCATTGGCAAAGTCGTTCCAGTCGGAGTTGTTCAGGCGGCCGGTGCGGAATGCCTGGCTGTCAATGCCTGCGGTGCTGGAAAGGATGCGGTCGGTCAGCTGTTCGCAGGTCATTTCCAAGCTGAAAATGACGGTCGGTATCTTTTGCAGGCGGGCCACATTGGTAGCAATGTTCAGCGCAAAACTGGTTTTGCCCATACCGGGGCGGGCCGCCAGAATAATCAGGTCCGAACGGCCAAGGCCGGTCAGGATATTATCCAGATAGTTGAAGCCTGTGGGGATACCGGCAAATTTATCGCGGTCCGCACCGGACAGCTTTTGCATGGTATCAATAACTTCCAGGATAGACTCCTGAATGGTTTTAACGTCGGAGCGGTCCTGGCCGTTGCGGATATCGTACAGCTTTTGCTCGGCGCTTTCCAGCAGCAGGTCGGAATCGGATTCCTCGCTGGACTGCTGCAGGATATCGCGGGCTGCTTCGATCAGACGGCGGGTTTGATATTTTTCCTTGACGATCTTGATGTAAGAATCGACGTTGGAAATTGCCGGGACGGTTTCCGCAATGCGGGTAATGTACACTTTGGCATCATCTGCGCCCTTGAACACACCGTTCTGAGCCAGAGAGTCCACCAGAGTGATAACGTCCACCGCTTCGCTTTCGCTGAACAGGCGGCGCATTTCCTCATAGACGGCCCGGTTCTGCTCCGAATAGAACATATCGGGGTCCATCTCGGTGATCAGGCGGTTCAGGATGGTTTCATCCATCAGCGCTGCGCCAAGCACGCTTTGTTCCGCCTGCATGTTATACGGCAGCTGAATGCCCAGGCTGGACAAGCTTAATTCATTGTTTGCCATTCAGGCACCTCCCTGCCGTTTTTGTTGGAATGTAATTACAAGACCCCCTGCCAATTACAGCGGAGCCTCCTCGACCTTGACCTTGAACGCGGCCACAACACCCACATGCAGGCGGACTTTGGCATCATAACTGCCAAACTCCTTGATGCTGGCGGGCATTTCGATTTTTTTCTTGTCGATTTCGGTGCCGGTCAGCTTGTACAACTGTTCGGCAACTTCCTTTGCGGTCACTTTGCCGTGCAGCTTGCCGGAAGCGCCCCCCTTGACCTTGACAGAAACGATCTGGCCCTTGATCTTGGCAGCCAGTTCTTCAGCAGCAGCCTTAGCTTCGGCTTCATGGTGGGCTTTGGCTTCGCTCTTGGTGCGGGCGGTGTTCACAGCGTCAGCATCGGCCACTGCAGCCAGACCGCGCGGGAACAGGAAGTTGCGGGCGTAACCGTCCGACACTTCATGGATTTCATCCTTTTTACCAATGCTCTTGACATCCTGTTTGAGAATAACTTTCATCGTGGTGGTTCCCCTCTCTATGTAGTAATTGATATAATTTTCTGCCATTGGCAGGGATTCGCTGATAATTTAATTTGTTAAACTGCACCCACCAGTTCTTCCTGGCATTCCTGGTTGGCGCGGTATTCGTCGATCTGCGCGCGGATGCGGGCTTCGGCTTCCTTTACGGTACAATCACGCAGCTGGGCACCGGCCATCGTCAGGTGGCCGCCGCCGCCCAAGGGCTCCAGAATGACCTGTACGTTCAGCGCACCCATGCTGCGGGCGGAGATGTTGACACCGCCGTTTTTGGCGATTGCCACAAAGCTGGCATCCACGCCGTTGATGGTCAGCAGGTCATTGGCTGCCATGGGCAGAACCACACTCATGGCGGGGTCAAGCTCATCCGAAGTGGCGATAGCGCAGCCTTTGTAGAGGTAAGCGCCCTCCACAATAGCGGCGCGGGCTTCGTATTCTTCTTTGGAAATATTGAACAGGCGCTTGGTCGCGGCGGTTTCGGCCCCGCGGCTGCGCAGCCAGGCGGCAGCCTCAAAGGTACGCACGCCGACATGCAGCGCAAAACTGCGGGTATCCAGCATGATGCCAGACAGCAGCGCCTGGGCTTCCAACTGAGTGATGTTGTTTTGGGCGGGCATGAATTGCAGCAGTTCACACACCAGCTCGCTGGCGCTGGAAGCAAAGGGTTCATGATACAAAAGGATCGGGTTATCAATATGCCCTACCGCCATGCGGTGGTGGTCGATAACAACCACGCGGCTGCATTTTTCGTAAATCTTTTGGTCTTCCAGCAGGCGCTTTTGGTATGTATCGGTTACAATCAGCAGGGTTTTGGGGGTGATGAGCTTATAGGTTTCTTCCGGTTCAATAAAGTTGTGGTCCTCCCCTGCCTTGTTGAACACATCCAGCAGCTGGCCCGCCAGCGTTGCCTTGCTGCGCACTGCGATGACAGAAGGCACATCGCACATTTTGCACATGCGCAGCAAACCGATGGCGGAGCCGATGGCATCCAAATCGCTCTGGCGGTGGCCCATGATAATGACGCTGTCGCTCTGGCGGATCTGGTCTGCCAGGGCGTTGGCAATGATGCGGCTGCGCACATGGCTGCGCTTTTCGACACCATGGGAAATGCCGCCGAAGAACTCAAAGCCATCGACTGTTTTCACGGCAGCCTGGTCGCCGCCGCGGCCCAAGGCAATATCAATGCTTTCGCGGGCCATCTCCTGGCATTCCTGCATAGTAGCGCCGCCATGGCCTACGCCGATGGAAAGGGTGAGCATTCCGCCGGGGTGCAACGCACGCACTTTATCCAGAATATCAAAGCGTTCTTCCATCATCCAGCGGATATCCCGCTCTTCCACCACCGCAATATAGCGGCTGTTGGACACCTTGCGCAGGAAACCGGTCGTGCGGCCGATGTATTCTTCCAGCAGGGTGTTGATGGCCTCCAGCTCGTGCGCCTGCTCGGAGTCCTTCATATCGTTGAACAGCTCGTCATAGCTGTCCACCCCAATAATCAGGTAAGCCGGGCGGCTGGCAGTGTATTCATCCAGCGTGTTTTTGTAGAACGTATCGTTGACCAAAAACAGCAATGTGCCCGTTTTGCTGCTGCGGCTGGTTGTGGCATAGGCCGTGTAGCGGTTTTCGTCAATGGTCAGGTCCTGGCCGTGGGCGCGGGCACAGACGGAAAGGTCAATGCCGGTCATCAGGCGGTCCGGTGCAGCCAGCAGGGCATCCTGCCCCGCCAGGATCTGCTCCCGGAAGGCCGGATTATACCACACCACGGAGCCTTCGGTAATCAGGGCAGTGGGGATGGAAAAATCCGCCAGCGAATACTGGGTCTTGCTGCCCTCAAAGTTGGTTCCGCACAGCATATCGGCCACAAAGCGCCGCAGCCGGCGGATGCCAAGCACCGCCACCACCAACGCAAACACTACAAGCAGCGCCGGTGCCAGCAGCCAGCGCGGGTTGCTGAACGCCAGCGGCACAGCCAGAGCGATGCACGCAACGAGCAGCAAAAAGATAATGACAAAGATATCACGTCTCAGCTTGTTTTTCATCATCGTTCCTCGGTGCCTGCAATGTGGGGCAGGCGGTCACGGTCAGATATGGTTTGGATCAAACTTCCATCAGAATGGGCAGAATCATGGGGCTGCGCTTGGTTTTGCGGTAGATATAGCTGGAAAGCGCCTCCCGCACGCGGGATTTCACGCTGGCCCAGTCGTGCATGTTATCCGCCATACTGCGGTCAAGGGCCATTTCAACCTGCACGCGGGCACCGTCCATCAGCTCCTCGCTTTCCCGCACATAGACAAAGCCGCGGGAAACCAGGTCCGGGCCGGAAAGCAGCTGGCCGGTGCTGCCATCCACAGCTGCGGTAACGATGATGATACCGTCCTCCGACAGGTGGTGGCGGTCACGCAGGACCACATTGCCCACATCGCCCACGCCATAGCCATCCACCATCACGGCACCGGCGGGCACAGTGCCCTCCACTGCCATGCCATCGCGGGAAAGGCGGATGTTCTGGCCATTTTCAGCAATATAAATATTCTGCTTGGGGATATAGCCCAGGTGCTCCGCCGTTTCGGCGTGGCGCTTGAGCTGCTTGAACTCGCCGTGAACCGGCAGGAAATACTGCGGGTGGGCAAGGGTCAGCATCAGCTTCTGCTCTTCCTGGCAGGCGTGGCCGGAAACATGGGTATCGTACATGTTTTCGTAAATGACCTCTGCGCCCAGGGCCAGAAGGCCGTTGACCACCTTGGTCACGGTCTTTTCGTTGCCGGGGATGGGGCGGGCCGAGATAATGATAAAGTCAGTGGGGCCGACCTTGACGGTACGGTGACTGGCCTGCGCCATACGGGACAGAGCGGACAGCGGTTCGCCCTGGCTGCCGGTGGTGATAAGGACAACCTTTTCCGGCGGGTATTTGTTGATCTCCTCGATATCGATCAGCACATTATCCGGCGCATGCAGATACCCCAGCTCCCGCGCCATTTCGGTGTTGGAAACCATGCTGCGGCCATTGACGGCCACCTTGCGGCCATACTCAATGGCCAGGTCAATAATCTGCTGGATGCGGTAGATGTTGGAAGCAAAGGTTGCCACGATAATGCGGCGGTTTTTGGCGCGGGCAAACAGGCTGCGCACCCCTTCGGCCACTGTCTGCTCGGTTGCCGTAAAGCCGGGGCGCTCCGCGTTGGTAGAATCCGCCAGCAAAGCCAGCACGCCGCGGCGGCCATACTCCGCAATGGTGGAAAGGTCGGTAACGGCATCGCCGGAAAGCGGCGTGTAGTCGATCTTGAAGTCGCCGGTATGCAGCACGATGCCTGCCGGGCAGTCAATGGCAAACGCCAGAGAATCCGGGATGGAGTGGTTGACATGAATGGGCTCCACCGTAAAGCAGCCAAGGCGCACTTTTTGGCGGGGACGGATCTCATGGAACTCTGCACTGGAGGCAAGACCGTGCTCCTCCAGCTTGTTTTTGATCAGGCCAATGGTCAAACGTGCAGTGTAAATGGGCACGTTGAACTTTTTGAGCAGATACGGCAGGCTGCCGATATGGTCTTCGTGGCCATGGGTAATGAACAGGCCCTTGATGTGGTCCTTATTTTCCAATACATAGGTGAAATCCGGAATGACAAGGTCCACGCCGAACATATCGGAATCCGGGAACACCAGGCCGCAGTCCACCAGGATCATATCGCCCTGGCATTCATACAGGGTGATGTTTTTGCCAACTTCGCCCAGGCCGCCCAGCGGGCAGATGTGCATGGGAACAGCCGGGGTGGAAGCATCATAATAATGCTGCTTATAGCTGCGGCGCTGCGGGCTACGGGGGCGCTGCACCGGGGCCGGAGCTGCTGCATTCACCGCATTGCTCGCTGCAGCCTGCTGGGGCTGCGGGGCACGGCGGCGCTGCGGCTTGCGGTGCTGGGGCTGTGGTTTTTCCGCCGCTGCCTGCGGGGCGCTGGCCGCGGGGGCAGGCGCACCGGGTTTGCGGTTCTGGTTATTATTATTTGCGCGCGGGGCACGGCGGGTGTAATTGCTGCGGCCCTGCTGGCGGGGGCGCTTTTCGTTGTTGTGATCTTCCATTGCATAACCTCCATATTGTATTCGGCCAGGGTTGGTGGTTACACACACGGTAAGCACCGTACCCCGGACGTGATGTTTTGTCGCATGTAAAATTTGTACGGCACTGTGCCGATTTACTGAATCAAGGTTGGACGCGAAGAGTTCAGCCGAAAGGCTGCAACCGGGTCCTGAATCAAACTACGACATTGCAATTAAATCTATTATAAGGCGCAGCGGGGGCATTGTCAAATAGTATGCCGGACGCATTTATGGACAAATTACACAAAAGCTTGCAGGGCTGGGCAAAATCGCGTATAATTATTTTTATGGCAATACCGCATAATTCTAAGTGCCGATACGGCGAGCGAGGTGCGGC
>OLRP01001955.1_pt1 | contig 15079 bp, 13 predicted proteins | sample 1672401 | NCBI WGS metagenome assembly OLRP01 (sample SAMEA3136682, study PRJEB25190) | human gut metagenome | reverse complement strand
GGTTGCCGTAGCCCGCTACGGCGCCCTCATCCAAGCGAAATTTCCCACAAATTGTGACGCACATCTTGCAGAAAGCCTTTTTCAAATACGCTCTAGATTACCATTATTTAAGAAAATATCAAAGCGTAATTTTGAAAATCTGAAATTTAAATTACTTTCCGTCCCTGTACATATTTCCCAACCAAATTGCGGTCGTCGGACAGATAAACAAGCCTTTCCAGTCTGTCACGGGTGGAGATTTCCTGAGGATGACGGATATTGCTGTCGTCCAGAATCATGGTGTCGAATTCATAGCCTTTTTCGAAGCTGCCGACTTTTCCGAAGAAGGAGCCACCACCGATCGTGGCCATGTAAAAAGCTTCTTCCAGAGTAACCGGGGCCTGGGTCTGGTCCATCAGGCGCCAGCGGAGCTTGGAAACCTGGATGGCATCGGCAATTGCGCGGAACATGGAAAGGGAAAATCCACCGGCAACATCAGTTCCAAGACCTACGTGAAGTCCCATGTCAAGATAACGGCGGATGGGAGCGATTCCGGAAGCAATGTCGGTGTTGGATTCCGGGCAATGGGCGATGTAAACACCCTGGTCTTTGATCATCTGGATTTCCTCATCTGTGGAATGAACACAGTGGGCCATGATAGTAGGGCATGTATTGCTGCTTGCAGAAGCAGGATTGGAGACTTCTTCGTTTGCTGCGGGTTTCGTTCCAAACAATCCAAACATATCATACGCATCCCCATAAAATCTGCTTGTGGGACAAAGCTCCTTTACCCATGCAATTTCCCCGAAATTTTCAGACAGATGAGACTGAATTGGAATGTGGTATTCCCGCTGGATTTTTCCCAGCTCGGTCATCAGTTCATCAGTACAGGATGGGGTAAAACGTGGGGTTAGGATTGGGTAGGTGTGGTCGTAACGTCTCTTGATTTCTTCCAGCCACTGGCGTGTATCCTGTGCAGAAGCCTGTGCGCTTTTCTCCTGAAGCTCCGGTGCTCCATTGCGATCCATATTTACTTTTCCAACCATAGTTGTCAGGCCGCTTTCCTCCAGCATGTCCATGAGAAGCTCCGTTGCCGGACGGTGCAAGGTGGCGAAAATGCAGGCTCTGGTGGTGAAGCTGTGCTTTAAGTCATCCACGAAAATGGAGTAAGCCTTTTTCGCATAGGACAGGTCAGCGTACTTGGCTTCCTGTGGGAAAGTGATGGTGTTCAGCCAGTCCAGCAGCTCCAGATCCATGCCGGTTCCGCGGTAAGCGTACTGGGGAGCGTGCAGATGAAGGTCAGTGAATCCTGGGATGATCAGTCGATCACCCATGTCTTTTACAGGAATATCTTTATATTCCTCTGGAAGCTGGGAAAAAACACCGGCACAGAGCCCGTTTTCACAGACTGCATAAGAGTTTTCTGCAAAAACAAGTTCTTTCTGATTCTTGCTGTAACAAATTGTACCTTTCAAAGCAAACAAATCTTTTTTCATATCAGACCATCCTTTCTGCCAGAGGCGAGGCAAAGTAAAACTCCGGGATAGTTTGCGGCTGAGAACGTACTGCCGGAAACATGCAAAATGTGATTTCGGGCTGATTCAGCAATAAAAAAACCACCCGGAAAATGCCATACCTACATACCTCTTCGCATGCAGCTTATAGACAACTATTAGGGTAGTTGGTAGAAACGTCCAACCAGATTATGGACATATATAAGCGTTTGCTGTTTTTATTTTATACCTTTATTGTACATGGTAAAGGGTGCAGAATCAAGGGGATTTTCACAAAAAAAATCTACATTTTCATATCTTTATTGCTGGATTTGTTATATAATGAAGTAAAATTTGCGGACAAGAAATTAGAGCGTGTTTGAAAAAGGCTTTCTGCAAAATCTCCCACAAAGTGGGGCGTGCAGATTGCGGGAATGATTTTTCAAACAGGCTCTAGAATGGAGATTGACATAACATGAGTTACAGTTTTAAAGGCCGTGTCAGATACAGTGAAATAGGCGAAGATGGTTGCCTGACTCTTCCTGGAATTCAGAATTATTATCAGGATTGCTGCACCTTTCAATCTGAGAATATAGGGCAGGGAATGAAGGCGCTGGAGGAACGCCAGAGAGCCTGGGTGTTGTCATCCTGGCAGATTGTGGTGAACCGATATCCGGGATTGGGAGAGACGATTGTGGCATCAACGGCGCCATATGGCTTCAAAGGCTTTCTTGGAATGCGTAACTTCACTCTGAAAACAGAAGATGGAGAGCTTTTATCCTATGCAAACAGTATCTGGACCAATATTGATACAGAGACCGGTCTGCCGGCCAGACTTACAGACGAAGACACCAGAGGATACGAACTGGATGAAAAGCTGGAGATGGATTATGCGCCACGTAAGATTGCCCTTCCGGAAGGGATGGAAGCTCAGGAGTCTTTTGCAATACAGAAACATCATCTGGACACCCATCACCATGTTAATAATTGTCAGTATATCCGCATGGGGGCAGACTATCTGCCAGAAGGCTTTGAAATCCGCCAGATGAGGGCAGAATATAAGAAGCAGGCACTGCTTGGAGACGTTTTTTATCCGGCAGTGAAGCTGGAAATGGGAAAGGTTACGGTTGCGCTTTCCACGGAGAATGGCGAACCTTATGCGATTGTAGAGTTTATGTCTGCATGAGGTGAGACTATATGAATATCATGTGAGCGAAATAACTGTATCGCTTTAGAGATATCTCCATACAGGGAGGTCAGTTGAGAATGGCGAAACAGGAAATTTTATTAGAAAGGCGGTTTACATAAATGAAAATTGGAATACTTGGAGCTGGAGGAATTGCAGTTCAGATGGCGGAAACAGTAGCTGGAATGAAGGATGTGGAGAATTACGCAGTGGCAGCCAGAAGCTTTGAACGGGCGCAGGCTTTTGCCGAGAAATACGGTTTTTCCAAGGCTTATGGCTCTTATGAGGAAATGCTTGCAGACCCGCAGGTGGATCTGGTTTATATTGCAACCCCTCATTCCCATCATTATCTTCATGCAAAGATGTGCCTGGAGGCAGGAAAAAATGTGCTTTGTGAAAAGGCGTTTACTGTAAATGCAGACCAGGCAAGAAAGCTTTTTGCCCTGGCGAAAGAGAAAAACCTGCTGATCACAGAGGCAATCTGGACCAGATATATGCCATCCAGAAAGATGATCGATGATATTATTTCAAGCGGTGTGATCGGTGAGGTGACAGCTGTTACAGCCAATCTGAACTATGCCATCAGTGAGGTGGAACGTATCCGTAAGCCGGAGCTGGCAGGCGGTGCGCTTCTGGATGTTGGTGTTTATACCATTAATTTCGCAAGCATGGTTCTTGGGGATAAGTTGAAGAATGTACAGGCAACTGCTATTTTCCGTGAAGGTGTGGATATGCTAGATACTATTGCTATGGTATTTGAAGGCGACCGTATGGCTACCTTGCAGTGTGGTGCCCGTGAAATTTCTGACAGAATGGGAAGTATTTTTGGAACCAAAGGTTATATTCAGGTGCAGAATATTAATAATCCGGAGAAAATCACAGTGTTTGACAAGGAGCATAAGGAGGTTGCAGCTTATTTGCCTCCGGCACAGATCACAGGCTATGAGTATGAGGTTGAGGCCTGCGCCAGAGCAATCGCACAGGGCGAAAAGGAATGCCCGGAAATGCCTCATGATGAGACTGTGCGTGTGATGGAGATCATGGATGGAATCAGGAAATCCTGGGGCTATGAGATTCCGCTTTATGAGTGATGAAATTTTATGAAAACTATAAGATACAAGTTTTTATGAAAAATATAAGATATTTGCATGTATAAAAAGGAGGATACAGCTATGCTTGAAAAATTAAAAGAAGAAGTTTACAAAGCAAATATGGACCTGCCGAAATACGGCCTGGTTACTTTTACCTGGGGAAATGTAAGTGGAATTGATCGTGAAAAAGGTCTTTTCGTAATCAAGCCAAGTGGTGTGGAATATGAGAAACTGACACCGGAAGATATGGTAGTTGTAGACCTGGAAGGTAATAAAGTAGAAGGTAAATATAACCCATCATCTGATACTCCGACCCATGTAGTTCTGTACAATGCTTTCCCGAAGATCGGTGGAATCGTACATACTCATTCCTCCTGGGCTACCAGCTGGGCACAGGCCGGCCGCGCAATTCCATGCTATGGAACCACTCATGCTGATTATATTTACGGTGAGGTTCCATGCGTCCGTAATCTGGATAAGAGTGAGATTGCGGAAGCTTATGAGAAGAATACTGGTATTCTCATTGCCGACTATTTCAAGAAGAGAGATTATGAGGCTGTTCCGGCTGTTCTTTGCAAGAATCATGGTCCTTTCACATGGGGCAAGGATGCGCACGAGGCAGTGCATAATGCAGTAGTTCTGGAAGAGGTTGCCAAGATGGCTTCCCGCTGTGAGCTGATCAATCCGAATGTGAAACCTGCTCCGCAGGAGCTTCAGGATAAGCATTACTATAGAAAACATGGTGCAAATGCTTATTATGGACAGGAAAATATTGAGTGAAAACTGAGATGAATTGCGTGACCGCTGTTTGTACCTTGAGATAGGTATGAATGGCGGTTACTTAATATTCGATGCTTTTAAAGGAGGAAAAATATAAGACGAACAACTAAGATAGTAGTTCGCCTTATAAAGATTATTTACTATATTCAATTTCCACTGGTTTCACACCTGCAAGTTCCATACTTCTCTTGTCCGGCTGTGTACAGCCAACGTAAATATGGAAGTGGCTGCCGTCCTCTGTTCTTGCTCCAGTTTCATCTACTACGGTGAAGGCCTTTGGAGCAATGGAAAGTGTGACGGTTTTTGTTTCGTCTGCTTTCAGGAAAACAGGAGTGAAAGCAGCAAGCTCCGGGTTTGGAACGGCCAGAGAAGAATCTGCATTCTTTATGTAAACCTGAACCACATCCCGGGTATCAATTGCGCCCTGGTTGGTGACAGTGGCCTGGATTGTAACTGGTGCTGCTGTGGTATTAGTGCCGCTTTCGAAACCTGCCTTGCCGGAAACACTTGTACCATTTGTGTTGGCTGCGCTGTTTTCACTGACAACTGCATCTGTCACTACTACCTTCCCATAAGTCAATCCATATCCAAATGGGAACTGCGCCTTATTCTCCATATAGCGGTAAGTACGTCCCTTCATGGCATAATCTGTAAAATCCGGAAGCTCTTCCAGGGTATTGTAGAAGGTCACTGGTAATTTGCCGGATGGGGAGACATCTCCGAACAGTACTCTTGCGGCGGCTTTTCCACCTTCAGCACCTGGGTACCACAGAATCATCACTGCATCAAAATGTTCTTCTGCATAAGAAAGATCAATGTCACTTCCTGCCATCAAGCAAAGAACAACCGGTTTGCCGGATTCAGCCATGGCTTCCATCAGATCCAGCTGAACCTGTGGAAGCTGCAAGGTCTCTTTGTCACCGGAAGCATAGCTGTTTCCGGTATCTCCTTCTTCACCTTCCAGTGTTTCATCAAGCCCCACGCAGAGAATTACGATATCGCTGTTTTCTGCAACGATTTTCGCTTCCGCAAGTCTGTCCTGAGTAAAAGCAAGATGCTCGGTGCGGTCGCGGAAAAGGTCACATCCTACAGAGGCAAGCACACGTACATCATCTCCAAGGTAATCCTGAATACCTTCCTGGATCGTGCAGTAGCGGGAAGCTGTACCGTGATAATTGCCTACCAGAGCCTTACGGCTGTCTGCATTTGGTCCAACGATTCCAACTGTTTTGATCTTCTCTTTGTTCAAAGGCAGGATCCCATTGTTTTTCAGAAGTACAAAGCTTTCTTCAGCAGCTTTTTGGGAAAGTGCCAGATGGGCAGGTGACTCCACCTCAGAATAAGGAATTTTGTCGTATTCCGTTTCTTCAAATAATCCCAGCAGATATCTGGTAGTGAAAAGGCGGATGGCGGATTCCGTGATGGTATCCTCGGAGATCAGTCCTTTTTCATAAGCTTTCAAAATGTGAAGATAAGTGTTTCCGCAGTTCAGATCGCAGCCATTGTTCAGTGCTAATGCAGCCGACTCTGCCGGGGTGCTGGTTACCATATGATGCTCGTGGAAATCCTTGATGGCCCAGCAGTCGGAAACGAAATATCCCTGGAAGCCCCAGTCGCCGCGAAGTATTTTCTGAAGGGAAGGACTTCCGCAGCAGGGCTCTCCGTTGGTGCGATTGTAGGCACCCATGAAGCCTTCCACGTCCGCTTCTCTGGTTAAAGCTTCAAATGCTGGGAGGTAAGTTTCTTCCATATCCTTCGGAGTTGCGATTGCGTCAAATTCATGGCGGATGGCCTCCGGACCGGAATGGACTGCAAAGTGCTTGGCGCAGGCAGCGGCTTTCATAACTTTGCCATCGCCCTGGAGCCCTTTTACAAAAGAGACTCCCAACTCTTTCGTAAGGTAAGGATCTTCACCGTAAGTTTCATGTCCCCGTCCCCATCTTGGATCACGGAAAATATTTACGTTTGGCGACCAGAAGGTAAGACCTTTGTAAATGTCACGGTCTTCTTCCTGGGAATATGCATTGTATTTGGCACGACCTTCGGTAGCAATGGTATCTGCAATCTGTCCCAGAAGTTCGGTGTCAAAAGTGGCGCCAAGTCCAATTGCCTGCGGGAAAACTGTGGCCTGTCCGGCACGGGCAACTCCGTGGAGCGCTTCATTCCACCAGTTGTAGGCAGGAATCCCAAGTCGTTTGATTGCAGGTGCGTCATAGCGTAGCTGACTTGCTTTTTCCGCTAAGGTCATCTGGCTGACCAGTTCGGTCGCTTTTTTTCTAGCCTTTTTTCTATCCATAATGTTTCTCCTTGTTGCGAATTCATGGTGACTGTAAAACATTGAGCCATATAAGGTTTGTGACCCACAAATAGCAGGTTACGTTGTAAAGCGAGTGTGAGTTTTCGGGCTGCATATCATCCTTTTACTGCACCTGTGGTAAGACCTTCTACGATCTGGTTACTGAACAGTGAGTAAACAACAACGGTAGGTGCGATTGCGATAATGATCGCAGCAAACATCTGCACATAGTTGGTTGCGTAAGGACCAACGAAATAGGTCAGTGTAACCGGCAGTGTCTTTTTCATAGGATCAGAGATAAATACCATGGCAAGAAGCAGCTCGTTCCAGTTGTTGATGAAGGTCATCAGACCGGATACGAAGAAACCGGTTCTGCAAAGTGGCAGTGCGATCCGGAAAAAGCATCCGTAGATTCCGCAGCCGTCAATGGCAGCAGCCTCGAACATTTCTCCTGGCATGGAACGGAAAAATCCGGTAAGCAGGAAAATGGTCATTGGCAGGGAGAAGGTAATATAAGGAATCATCAATCCGCCCTGGGAATTGGTAAGACCAAGTTTTGCAAATCTTACAAAAAGAGGAATCAGAACACAATGTACTGGAACCATCATTCCGATGAGGAAGAAGGTGTGCATGAATTCCGATAATTTCCAGCGCATTCTGGCGATGGCAAAAGCTGCCATAGCGCCGAAGAAAAGACTGACAATCAGGGTAGCGCCGCAGACGATGACAGAGTTTATAAGGGCGGTGCCAAGTTTTCCCATCTGCCATGCCTGCGCATAGTTTTCAAAATGAAATACCTCTGGCAGGGAAAATGGTGCGGACATAACACCAGCGTTATCTTTCAGAGATACGGACAGCATCCACAGAAGCGGAGCCAGATAAATAACTGCCAGGATCACCAGCAGGATATAAATCACTACGATTACCGGTTTTACCGGCTTTTTCGGAGCTTTTACTTTTACGTTGCTCATTTTCCCACCTCCTTATGACTCGTAAGTTTCAACTTTGATGACTTTCTTTACCAGAAGGGTTACAAGCAGGCAGAGCACCAGGAGAACTACGGAAATGGCGCTGGCGTAGCCATATTTGAAATAGTTGAAACCTTCTGCGTAAAGCTCAGTTGCAAGGACTTCTGTTCTGTGGTTCGGACCACCCTGAGTCATGTTGTAAACCAGGTCGAAGAATTTCAGGGAACCAATACAGTTCAGGGAAAGGGAAGTAATCATCATTGGTTTGATCAGCGGAAGGGTAATGTAGCGGAATGCTTTTACCTTTGACGCACCGTCTATATAGGAAGCTTCATAAATGTCACGGGAAATTCCGGTGATCTGTGCCATATAAAGCATCATGTTCTGACCAAGGTACTGCCACAGGGCAACAAACGCGATAACCCACATGGGAAGTACGATAAATCCGGTAGAGTCCATCAGCCACAGAGGTCCTTCAATGCCGAATTTTGCAAGCAGATTGTTGATACCGATTCTCGGATTGAAAAGGAAGGACCAGAGAAGTCCAAGTGCTGCTGAGGAAAGTACGCATGGAAGATAATAAATGTTCTTGAAAATGTTGCGGCCTTTCGGGATGTTGGTGAGCATAACAGCAAGTAAAAGACCGAAGATCTGCTGTGTGACTGCTGAAAAGATCATGAAAAAGATGGAGTTTTTCAGGGCAATACGGAATGTGGCGTCACCGAAAAACAGTTTCTTATAGTTTTTTAATCCCACAAATTCAGGGGGTGTAAGTGCTGCGTAATCGCAGAGTGAGTAGTAAACCATTTGTATCGTCGGGATGATCAGGACCAGAAGGAACATGATCAGCGCCGGGGCGATAAATACGAAAATGGCTTTTTTGTCGCGCAGAATTTTATCCATAATATCTCCTTCCGTCAAATGTGTGCGGTTTTACTACTAAAGAAAACCGAATGATAGCAAAGAATAAGCCGTTGTCTGCATGAGTATTGTATTGATTTTGGTGGGCTCGCTGACTGGCGATAACCTTTTTAGTAAAAAGACTGCCGCGGAACATGCCTTAGTCCGTTCCGCGGCAGCCATGTGCCTGGGTTTATAACTTATTTTTATAAGGGAGGATTTATTCCCAAACGTTCTCCTCATAGAATGTCTGTACGGTCTGGAATGCTTCTTCAGGTGTCTGGTTTCCAAGGAAGATGTCAACCATTGCGTTATCAAAGCAGTCACCAGCTTCTACAGATGCAAGGGACTCATTGTAGAATCCGAATGTACCAGTTGCTTTGGCCATGATATCCTGAACATATTTCAGCTGTGCAGGAGCTTTGTCATAGTCGATCTCAAGGTCTTTGACGATTGGGAATTTGCCGCCGACTTCTGCTGTGTATTTCTGAGCTGTCTCATCTGTGAACATTTTCATAAGAGCGATAGCTGCGTCCTGATGCTCTGTTGTGGAGCTCATAAGCAGGTTGTCTGTCTTAACGATCATACGGTTCGGGTCATTTGCACCGTCAATTCCAGGGAACTGGAATACACCACATTTGGACTCAAAGTCTGGGTTGTTACCATTGATCTGTGCGATTGCCCAGGAACCCTGAACCAGCATAGCTGCTTCGCCGTTATAGAAAGCTGCTGTAGCCTGGTCGTTGGAATCTCCGGCTGCTGTAGCCTGGAAATACTGGGAAAGGTCTTTTAATTTGGTGCCTGCTTCGATACAGTTCTCGTCTGTCCAGTTAGCGGTATGGTCTGCGATAGCTGCAAGGTCAACGCCTTGACGGTCACACAGATAACCGGCGATCATGGATAAGCACCATGCGGTACCAGCGGAGCAGGAGATTGGTGTGTAGCCGGCATCCTGAAGCTTCTGGCATGCAGCAATCAGTTCGTCGTATGTGGTAGGAACTTCAACTCCGGCATCTGCGAACATCTCTGTGTTGTAGTAAACGCAGGCTGCTGCGAAGTTGGTAGGAACTGCCATGATCTTTCCGTCATAGGTCATTCTTTCGAAGATACCATCTGTAAAGGATGCGTACCAGTCTGCTTCCTGATTCTCAAGGATATCGGTAAGATCAGCTGCTGCGCCTGCATTTACATATACGTCCATGTTTGGACCAGGGTTACAGATGTAAACGTCCGGTGTCTGTCCGGCTGCGATCAGTGCGTTCAGCTTGCCATCATACTCTTCCAGGTTGGTGGTGATCGGAGTTACGTGATATTTGCCATCGTACTCTTCGTTGAAACGATCAATGACTTCTTTGTAACCTTTGGAAATAAGATCTTCCGTAGCTTCCAGGTCATCCCAGAACATCCATGTGATTTCTTCAACATCATCAGCATAAACCGGTACAGATGTAACCAGTGTTCCAGCTGCCATTGCTGCAGCCATTAATATTGAAAGTGCTCGTTTCTTGTTCATATTGAACCTCCTTTTAAAAATTTAGATCTCGTATTTGGTAATTCTTACTATAGCAGAGATTGCCTGGGTTTTCTTTCTAATTCTTGTTTGTTTACTATCAATTATTGCTATCTAAAATTGTACAAAAACAAGTACATGTCAAAGTACATAATTTAAAACATAGAAAATTATGCAATATAGACAAAGATAAACGATACTTATTTAGATTTAAAATATAAATTTGGCTATATATTGATAAAAAAAGCAACATTTGATACAATACAAACATATTGAAAAACGCAATATTTGAGAACTAAATGACAATATTTGATACTGACCGTCGGAAAATGATATATGTTGGGAAAATTCAAACATGCTCTGGTAAAAGGGTGAAACTCAGGAGCATTATAATAAGAATATACAGGGAAGGAGCATGGGGAAATGATACATAAGCTTAGTGGAATACATGAAACAGTAGATTTCCGGGAGGATGAGCAGGTTTGTCTCTATTATAATGATGAATACGAGAATTACCCACCGCACTGGCATACCTCCTTCGAGGTACTTATGCCAATCGTAAATGGCTATAAGGCACTGTGCGGTGGAAAGGAATACAATCTGCGTGAGGGGGATGTGCTGATTATCGGTCCGTGTATGCTTCATGAGCTTTTTGCTCCGGAAAGCGGAGAGCGGATTATTTTTCAGCCGTGTCTGAACAATATTTCTACCAAGGAGCTGAACTTGCTTACTATGATTATAACCCCGGCTACTTTGATTACACCGGAGGGGTATCCGCAGATTTATGAAAAAGTAAAAACGCTTATGCTGGAAATCAAAGAGGAATATTTCGGTGAGTCTCCCTATCTGGAAACTATGATTATTTCGAAATTCCTTGAGATTCTTACATGCGTTGGAAGACAGCGTGTAAATGCACATACTGTAGCGGGACAGCAGAAAGAAAACGGAGCAAACAGCAGGCAGAAGGAATATGTGGAGAAGTTTATCCTGGTTACAGATTATATTAACAATCATTTTGCGGAAGATTTGAGCCTGGAGGGAGTGGCTTCCCAGGCAGGATTCAGTAAGTATCATTTTTCCAGGTTGTTTAAGCAGTATACAGATTCTACGTTTTATAAGTATTTGAATCAGAAGAGAATTGAATTTGCAAAAACGTTGCTGCAGGATCCGGGAGTGAGTGTGACGGAGGTGGCATTTAAGTCAGGCTTTTCCAGTCTGTCGGCGTTTCTTAGGATGTTTAAGCTGATGAATAATTGTACGCCTACGGAGTTCAGGGAGATGTATGACAGGACGAAGATGGGGAACTAGAGCGTGTTTGAAATAGCAGGTGTCAATTTTATTTAGGTATTGATTTCTTATAGGAAGAAAATTATTATGGCATTAGAGCCTGTTTGAAAAAGCATTATTGCAAACTGCACGCCAAAATTGTGACGCACGTCTTACAGAAAGCTTTTTTCCAAACATGCTTTAGGGGATAAGCTGGTTATTCCTGACATTATAAAATGAACGAAATATATACAACAGGAGGCTCGCGAAATGATTCACGAAAAAATAGAGATTCAATTAAAAGATTCTGAGTTTAAAGCAAATTTATTTACATATTTCCTGGACAATTCACCTGAAATCGATCCGGAGAGAAAAAGACCGGTTGTACTGATCTGTCCTGGCGGCGGCTATCAGATGACTTCTGACAGAGAGGCAGAAGCTCTTGCTGTCAGATTTATGGCAATGGGCTATCATGCTGCGATTTTGCGCTACAGCGTTGCTCCGGCACGTTTCCCGGAGGCGCTTCTTCAGCTGGCTACAGCAGTTGCAATGCTCCGTGAAAATGCAGAAAAATGGCATATTGATACAGAGAAGATCGTAGTCCAGGGTTCTTCTGCTGGTGGACATCTGGCGGCAAGCCTTGGTGTATTCTGGAACAAGCCCTTTGTTGCAGAAGCTTTGGGCATGGACTCCGAAAAGTTTCGCCCCAATGGGCTTATGCTCAGCTATCCGGTAATCACTTCTGGCGAGAAAGCACATAAGGGTTCTTTTGAAAGCGTTCTGGGAGAGGATTATGCAGATGAAGAGAAACGCAGATTCCTGTCCCTGGAATATAATGTTACGAAGGATACCCCGTCGACTTTCCTGTGGCATACAGCACCGGATGATACTGTACCGGTAGAGAACTCCCTGCTGTTTTTCCAGGCACTTCACGCTCTGGATATTCCGGCAGAATTGCATATTTATCCAGTGGGCAGTCATGGTCTGGGACTTGCCACTGCAGAAACAGCATGCCCCAATGGCTATGGAATCCAGGCAGAATGTGAGAGCTGGATTCAGCTTGCCGGTGACTGGATGAAGCACCTGTTTGAAGCGAAGGAAGTCGTAAAGGCACCTTGGGAATAAAAAGATGGGGTGTTGGTGAAATTTCCACAGTTGGTAAGAATATGAAAGTAATAGAAAATATAGATTAGGTGAGTAGAAGCTTTAAAGTCCGTTGCCTTGGGGATTCCCAGACAGTGGACTTTTTTCCTGTTCTGAAATGTGTTGCTGCAAATCATGCGTGGCGTGATTATAGCACAGAACAAAATGTACTTCAAGTATTGTTTTTACATTATTTTGCTGATATACTTTTTTTATCTTAAATATACGGGAGGTGAAAGAAATGTTGACGAAAGAAGATCTACAGGCGATTGCAGGATTGCTGGTGCCCATTGAGACACGGATTGGGAATTTGGAAAGCCGTTTCGATAATTTGGAAAGCCGCTTCGACAAGTTGGAAAGCCGCTTTGACAGCTTAGAAACTCGCATTGACAACTTCGAAAGCGAAACCAAGAGGCGCTTTGAGAATCTGGAAGCGAACTTGCGCAGCGTAGACAAGCATGTATGTGAATTGGATGCATCAGTATCAGAATTGCAAAGAAGTGTAAAAGAACTCTGGCTTCATGTGGAGAACACTACAGACTGGAAGCTTCAGGTTGTAGCAGAGAATCATTCCAATCTTTTACAAAAGCTGGAAGAACAACAAAAGAGATGGGAAACGCAGGAAAGACTTTTATTTTACGTGAACAAACATGAGAAAGACATCACCGCGATAAAGCAGAGGCTGTGTATGTGATTGACAGAACCATTCATACATAAGAATGGCTGTAGAAATACTCTCAGAAAAAATGAAATATAAAATGCATCAGAAAAACGTAATAGAAAAACAAAATAGAAAAACGAAACAGAAAAATACATATAGAGAAAGCAAATTGCAAGTAATATATCATTTTATAGAATTATAGAAATACTAAAATACAAAAGATAAATTAACACAAAGAACGAAGAAAATAAGCTTAACAATTATAAGCGTTAAATACCATACAAAACAGAATTGGTGTTCAGAGCATTCAGAAAGTCATTACCCTCTGTGCACGAATAGATAAAAGCGGGGAGTACAGCACTGTTGTTATAACATCTGTACTCCCTGATTTGTTTAAAATGTGAAAAATTTGTATTGTTTTATAATTGTCGATAGTGGGTTTGGCAAGTAGAAGGGCTTTTTATGCTGGAAATCATGAGATATCCAGTTCCGGCGGTTTATCCATCGTGTCGGAAACGTATTTCCCATTTTTCTTGCGCTGGCGGACACATTCGGTGAGCAGATATTCAATCTGCCCGTTTACGGAGCGGAAATCATCCTCCGCCCAGGCTGCAATCTGGTCATAAAGCTTGGCAGAAAGCCTGAGCGGGATCTGTTTCTTAGGCCGGGTATCTCTGGTTTCAGCCATTAGTACAGACTGCCGGAATTAACCACCGGCTGGGCATCGTGATTGCCGCACAGCACTACGAGAAGATTGGAAACCATGGCAGCCTTCCGCTCCTCGTCAAGTTCTACCACATTGTTTTCATTCAATCGCTCTAATGCCATTTCTACCATACCAACAGCACCGTCTACGATCATCTTTCTCGCATCAATAATAGCAGAAGCCTGCTGTCTCTGCAGCATAACAGCTGCAATCTCAGGAGCATAAGCCAGATAGGTGATGCGTGCCTCAATAATCTCAAGACCAGCCTCTGCAACCTTCTGCTGGATCTCATCCCGTATCCGTCCGGCTACGATTTCGCTGGAACCACGTAAGCTGCCCTCATCTGCAATCCCATCCCCTGTGGTATCTACATTCGGAGCTACATCATAAGGATAAATCCTTACAATATTACGAAGGGCACTGTCACACTGTAGGGAAAGATATTCCTTATAGTTGTCCACGTTGAAAACAGCCTTCGCTGTATCTGTTACGCGCCACATAACCGCAATTCCAATTTCTACCGGGTTACCCAGACAATCATTGATCTTCTGACGGTTATTGTTCAGAGTCATGATCTTCAGGGAGATCTTTTTACTTACATAAGAGCTATTGGAAGATCCGCCGGTGCCTGCCGCAGTTAATGTCAAAACTGATTTGGCGGCATTACCGCCATCCACATCGCCGCTCTGATTTAATTTCGTCTTAGCTGCCGGATTCACTGCTGTACAAAAAGGATTTACCCAATAAAAGCCGTCATCCTTCAGTGTGCCCACATAATTACCAAACAAGGTAAGAACCAGAGCTTCCTGAGGCTTCAATACTTTTAATCCAAGAAATGGAATCCATCCCAAAGATAACCAGATGAATCCGACTGCAGCCATTGGAATACAGTAAAAGATGGAACCGATTACAGCAAGTGCTGTTGCTGCCGCATACAGCAAAATGAAGAGAATCATCATTATCATGCCATTCTTCTTACTGCTTAAAACTTTTTCCTGCATAATAAACCTCCTGACTGGTATATGCATGATATGAGTGTCAAAAAGTCTTTTGACACTCATTTGATACCCGGATTGCTACGCAGCTACGCTGCTCCCGCA
>OLRP01001948.1_pt1 | contig 15156 bp, 9 predicted proteins | sample 1672401 | NCBI WGS metagenome assembly OLRP01 (sample SAMEA3136682, study PRJEB25190) | human gut metagenome | reverse complement strand
GGTTCTCCACAAGGTATGGAGAAGTCTTGTGGATAAAAAGCTTTATATAACAGGTGGATGTGGAGCATTGTATAACGGTGCCTCCCCCTATGGATACTTTTTTGATCATCAGCTTGTTCATCAGGCATATGGCTATGAATACCAGCTTCCAAATATTACTGCATACAATGAGACCTGTGCATCTCTTGGCGGTGTTTTCTGGGCATACCGCATGTTCCAGCTGGAGCCAAAGGCAGAGTACTTTGATATTCTGGAACGAATGATGCTGAATACCAACCTGGCTGCACTGAGCCTGGACGGAAAAAGATTTTTCTATGAAAATATGTTAAGACGCGCCAAGAAGCTTGATTATAAGCTGATCTGGCCACTTACAAGAAGTGAATATATTCTTAGCTACTGCTGTCCTCCAAATCTGGCGAGAACCATTGCCCAGTCCAGTGAATATGCATATCTTACATCTGATAACAGCGTATGGACCGGTATGTACGGTGCAAGTGAAGCTCAGGTGAAGCTGGAAAATGGAGGAGAATTCACACTGGTGCAGTCCACAGATTATCCGTTCGATGGAGCAATCCGCTTTACAGCAAAGAATGTGAAGGTAAATGCTCCTGTTCATTTGAGACTGCGTGTTCCGGGATGGGCTGCAGGCGGCTCTATTAAGGGCGCTGGCGCAGACCGTGAGCTGACAGCAGCTGATGCAGGAACCTATTTGGATATTCTTGTGGAGGATCTGCAAAACATGGATGTACAGCTGAATCTGGATATGAAGATTCGCTATACTGTTGCAAACAATATGGTGGAAGAAACTGTGGGACAGGCTGCAATCGAGCGGGGACCATTGGTATACTGCTGCGAGAGTGTGGATACCCATGCGGCGGATCTGGATGATATTTACCTGGATCTGAATGCAGAGTTTGTTCCTGTTGAATTTGAAATCGAGGGAAGAAAAATGACAGCCCTTGAGACAGAGGAATATTCTATTGATCGTTCTGAATTTGACAGAAATGCACTGTATCAGCCGCTGAAATACCACGGTATGAGCAAAAAGTATGTACGCCTGATCCCATATTATGCGTGGGACAACCGTGACTATGGAGAAATGAGGATCTGGTTCCCTGTCGCATATGCCGTATAATAAATTGAGTTATCAAAACTGAGATATGAATGTAAAAAATCCTGCCGCGCAGAATCCGATGGCGGTGGAACGGTAAATGTCGCTCAATTTCTTATTATATTTTGAACGAACAGAATGGAGAGTTATAGAAACTATGGAATGCAAAATAATTCCTTTTTGGACTGCCGAGGAAAGAGACAGAACAGATACCGACAAAGCAGAAGCACTTCTTTCCCAGGCAATGGAAGGTTTTCATAAAAAATTAGTAGTGCTGGATGATGATCCTACAGGTGTGCAGACCGTTCATGATGTGTCTGTTTATACGGACTGGGAGGAAGAATCCATCCGCAAGGGCTTTGAGGAAAAAGAAGCTATGTTTTTTATCCTTACCAATTCACGAAGCTTTTCTGTGGAGGAAACTACAAAAGTTCATCAGGATATTGCCACAAGAGTGGCGAAGGTTGCCAGAGAGCTGGGACAGGACTTCATGATCATTTCCCGTGGAGATTCCACACTGAGAGGTCATTATCCGCTGGAAACACAGCTTCTGGCAGATGGCCTGACAAAGAACGAGGGCGTTGTTATTGACGGGGAGATTATCTGTCCGTTTTTCCCGGAAGGCGGGCGCTATACAATGGATAATATCCATTACGTAAAAGAACAGGAAAATCTGGTTCCTGCCGGAATGACAGAGTTTGCAAAGGACAAGACCTTCGGCTACAAATCCTCCGACCTTACAGAATATGTGGAGGAAAAAACAGAAGGAAAGTACCATAAAGAGGACTGTATCACCATTTCCCTGGACGAGCTGAATGCTCTGGATGTGCAGGGAATCAAGGAGAAGCTGATGTCCGCACAGAATATGGCGAAAATTATAGTCAATGCAGTATCTTATGCAGATTTGAAAGTTTTCTGCGCAGCACTGGTGCTTGCAATGAAAGAAGGAAAGCATTACATGGCAAGAACTGCCGCTGCTTTTACCAAGGTGATGGGACGTATTTCAGATCAGCCCCTTCTGGGAAGAGCACAGCTGGAGGGCGATACAAAGAACGGAGGAATCGTTCTGATCGGTTCCCATGTAAAGAAGACCACAGATCAGCTGAACTGTCTGAAAGAACTGGACGGACAGGCTGATTTTATGGAATTTCAGGTAAATACCGTGTTCGAAGAAAATGGTCTGGAGAAAGAGGTAGAGAGAACGGTGAAGGCAGCAGAGGAGAAAATCCTGTCTGGAAGAACCGTTGTAATTTATACAAGCAGACAGCTTCTTGCGCCGGAGAATATGACTCCGGAGGAGAAACTGCAGATTTCTGTAAAGATTTCCAACGCAGTGACCAGTATTATCGGAAAGCTTTCTGTGAAGCCGAAATTTATCATTGCAAAAGGCGGAATCACTTCATCTGACGTAGGAACCAAAGCTCTTCGCGTAAAGAAAGCCCGTGTTATGGGACAGGTGAAGAAAGGGATCCCGGTATGGATGACAGGAGAAGAAAGCAAATTCCCTGGAATGCCATACATTATTTTCCCGGGAAATGTGGGTGAAGTAAGTACGTTGAAGGAGATTGTAGAGGAATTGATCTGAAAAATAGCATGATTGCAGGTCTTCGTTTACACGAGTGGCAAATTTCAATTACGTAAGAGTTTTAATGACCTAACAAGTAAATTTTTAGTCTGTTTTGAACAGCTTACGGAGACTCTGTATGTTAGGAAGATGTCTATTAGAAAGAGGTTCGCTTAAATAGGAGGTTTACATAATGAGAAAAGTAATTATATCTCTGGCACCTGTACAGGCAGGAACCAGTGTGGATGCAGTAAAGCTTGCAGAGGATGTAGAGAAAAGCGTAAAACTTGGTGCTGCTATGTGTCACCTTCACTGCCGTAAACCAGACGGAAGCCTTACACCTGACATTTCTTATATGTCTGAGTGTTTTGACGAGATTCTGAAACGGACAGATGTGGTAGTTCAGGCGTCTACAGGCGGTGTTTCGGATATGAATATCCAGGACCGCTGCAATCCGCTTGATTATCCCAAGGTAGAGAGCGCATCTCTCAATGGCGGAAGTACAAACCTTGGCGAAGCAGTTTATATTAATTCTTTTGATGATATCCGCTACTGCGCAGACGCTGTTTATAAGAGAGGAATCCTTCCGGAAACAGAAGTTTTTGATATTGGAATGTTACATAACATGGCAGTGGTAAAATCTGAGCAGCCATTTGCGGATCCAATGCTGTTTAACCTGGTATTTGGTCACAAAGGCGGCATGCAGCCTACTCCGGAGATGCTGGCAGCTTTCCGTTCCTTTGTTCCATCTGATGCACTTTGGGGCGTTACCCACTTCGGACGTGATAACTGGACATTCCTGGCAGCTGCAATTGCTATGGGAGCAACGGTAGTACGAGTTGGTTTTGAAGACAGCCACTATCTGGCAGAAGGTGTAGATGCCGAGTACAACTGGCAGGTGGTTGAGAAACTGGTAAATCTGATCCGCGCCATGGGTCTGGAGCCAGCGACTCCGGATGAGGCAAGACAGATGTTGAATCTGAGAAAACGCTAAAATACGATTTAAAAATATAAAGTGTTGGATCGTAATTATTCAGTAGATGTTATTCTGCGAAGTGTGTGACCATGAAGGTACTGAACAGTTACGATATACCAAAGAAATATATGTCAGAAAGGATGGGTTAAAACAAATGTTGGCAATCAAGAAAATATATATGGATTATGAAACAGCCCCGGTTGGTGTTTCCCATATGCCCCAGTTTGCCTGGGAACTTGTAAGCGATAAGAAAAATGTAAAACAGAAATCCTACGAACTTCAGATTGCAAAAGACGCTGATTTTACAGATCTGATCTATAACAGCGGAAAAACAGAGTCTGAGGAATCTGCACATGTTTATGCAGAAGGTGCTTCTCTGGAGAGCGGCAAGCGCTATTTTGTCCGTGCAAAAGCCAGTGATGGTCAGGAAGAAACGGACTGGAGCGAAACCGCATCCTTTGTAACTGCCCTTGCAGGAAAAAATGGTGAGTGGGAGGAAGGCGCACCAGCATGGAAAGCTCCTTTTGTATCCGCCGAAACTGACGATTCCTATAAGAACGTTTCCAAAGGAACCTATGTAAGAGGAACCTTTGAAATCAAAAAAGATATAAAAGAAGCCTATGCCTTTACCACAGCCCTTGGCCTGTATCAGTTTTACCTGAATGGCAAAAAAGTTGGTGAGGACGAGATGACACCGGGCTGGACATCCTATAGAAGACATCTCCTCTATCAGACCTATGATGTAACGGAATATCTGCAGAAGGGCATTAACGGTGCCGGAGCAATGCTGGCTCCAGGCTGGTATAAAGGAGTTATGGGACTGACAAAGGCCCGCAACAACTATGGTGATCAGACGGCTTTTACTATGGAACTTCTGATTCGCTACACCGATGGAACAACAGAATCTGTTTATACGGATCCATCATGGAAAGGCTGCGATTCACCGGTGGTATTTGCAGAAATCTATGATGGTGAGACTTATGATGCAGCCCTTGAGATTCCGGACTGGTCAAAGGCAGAAACCACAAAAGGCGACTGGAAGCCGGTTCAGCTTGTATTCTTTGATACACAGGTTATGCGCGCGCAGTACGCTGCAAAGGTTCGTGTAATGGATCGTATTCCTGCAAAACGTATTTTCAAAACACCGGCAGGAGATACGGTTATTGATTTTGCCCAGAATATGGCAGGACGAATTGAAGTAACTGCAGCAGGAAAACCGGGCGATGTGATCGAGCTTCACTGCTTCGAGGTTCTGGATAAAGATGGAAATGTATATCTGGACAATCTTCGTGCAGCCAAGGCAACGATGAAATATACTTTTGCAAGAGAAGAGACAGTTACCTGGCATCCGACTTTTACTTACATGGGATTTCAGTATGCGTTGATTGTTTCCTATCCAGGTGAGCCGAAAGCTGAGAATTTCACAGCCTGCACCCTTCACTCCAACATGGCTTCAAACGGAAGTCTGGAGTGTTCGAATCCGCTGCTGAACCAGCTGCATCACAATTTCCTGTGGGGGCTGAAGAGTAATTTCCTTGATGTACCTACAGACTGCCCGCAGCGTGATGAGCGCCTGGGCTGGACTGGTGATGCGCAGATTTTCTGCCGTACAGCCACTTATCTGATGAATACCTATACGTTCTATAAGAAATGGCTCCATGATCTGGAGGTTGATCAGACACCAGAGGGCGGTGTACCACATGTTGTTCCGAATATTGAGGAAGGCCGTACAGATGGAAACTGGCTTCTCCGCCAGGGACCTCACTCTGCAGCAGCCTGGGCTGATGCGGCCATCATCAATCCATGGACCATGTATCTGATGTATGGGGATAAAGATATTCTGAAAAAACAGTACAACAGCATGAAGGGATGGATTGACTTCATGCGTGCCCATGCTGTTGATTATATCTGGAACTACAAGCTGCAGTTTGGCGACTGGGTAGCTCTTGATGCAGAAGAAGGCAGCTACTTTGGAGCCACACCAAATGATCTGACCTGTACGGCATATTATGCATACTCTACCGGACTTTTTGTCCAGATGGCGAAAGCCCTTGGAAAAGAGGATGTGGCAGCAGAGTATGAGGAGCTTTATCATAAGATCGTAAAGAAATTCCAGGAGACCTTCTTCGACGCAGAAGGAAATATGACAGCACAGACACAGACCGCACATATTGTGGCACTGTATTTCCAGCTGACTCCTGAGAAATATATCACAAAAACGGTAGAAGGTCTGAAACGCCTTCTGGACAAAGAAAACGGTCATCTGGTTACCGGATTTGTGGGAACTCCGTATTTCTGCCATGCACTAAGTCAGAACCACGCTCTGAAGGAAGCCTATGACCTGCTTCTGAAGGAAGACTTCCCATCCTGGCTGTATCAGGTGAAAAAAGGTGCCACTACGATCTGGGAGCACTGGGATGGCATGAAGGATGACGGAAGCATGTGGAGTGCAGATATGAACTCCTTTAACCATTATGCTTATGGTGCTATTGGTGAGTGGATGTACCGTGCAATGGCCGGAATTGAAGCGGATCCGGAACATCCGGGCTTTAAACATGCGATACTCTATCCGCGCATTGGTGGAAATCTGAAGTACACTGCCGGAAAATATCATAGCATTTATGGTGATGTTGGTGTAAAATGGGAAGTCCAGGGAAAACAGATTACTTTAACTGTTCAGATTCCGGTAAATACAACAGCAGAGATCCGTCTGGATCAGGCGAAATCGGTTCTGGAAAGCGATGGACTGACATTTATCAGGGAAGCAGACTATATGGCTGCCGAAGCGGGAAGCGGTACATACCATATCGCATTTGAACAGTAATCATAACGCAGAATGCGAAAGGGTGATGAGAATATGGAAAAGAAAAAGGAACCTTCGGGAATACAGAAAGCGTGGAGACGGCTGAGTATTCAGAATCAGATTTTTTTATCCATGTTTCTTATCACCCTTTTGGGTGTGGGCGTTTTGATGAATATTGTATACAAAACCTCTATTGATGCGATTGAACAGAATTACAGGGCATCTTATCAGTCTACGCTGAAGAATTCCAGCCGCGTTATGGATATGAATTTGAAGAACATTGTAGACGTAGGCCGAAATTTTCTGAATGATGAAGCTCTTCAGCAGATTCTGGAAAAAGGCAACGAATACGGAGGAAGCAAGTTTGCATCCACAGACCGTGAGAAACTTCGTGTGATTGCAAATGAAATGGCAAGTCAGCAGGTGTGGGTGAATTATATAGTATTTACGGATCTTTATGGCCATGTGTATCAGCTGAACAATGTGAACCTGGGTACTTATGATTTCTATAATTATTATAGTGATAAGGATATTCTGGAAGAAAGCTGGGTGAAACAGGCAAAGGCTGCGCAGGGAAAGGAAATTTTTTTCTGTGACAGTATTTTAAAAGCAGGAACAAAGAAAGGATTTTCTTATGCGAAATATATGATCAATCCCTCTGATGGACAGGGAATGGGCTATATGGTGGTGGGACTGAGCCAGAAGCTGTTGGGAAAATCCTTTGTTATGGGCAATGAAAGCTTTGATTCCAGTAACTTTATGGTTGTAGATGAGGATGATCAGCTGGTTTATTTTGTGGGAAATGAGGAAAGGGAGAATGCAATTATGCAATCCTATTCGAATCCGGGAGAGAACCATCTGTATCTGTTTTCTTCTGTCACCAATTCTACTACAGGCTGGCATATTGTAAACGTAGTGGAGAAAAATGAGATCAGTGAAGAGAGCAAAAATATCCGTCTGACCTCGTTTCTGGTAGCCGGCTGTGTTCTTGTAGTGGGTTTTCTCATGGCACGAATCATTTCCAGAACCATCAGCCATCCTCTGAAGCAGCTGGAAAATACCATTGCACAGGTTGGGGAAGGAGAGCGCCACATTACAGAAGAGTTTGACTACAGTGAAGTTGGCCGGATTGGACGGAAATTCAAGGAAATGGTCAATACGAACCTGGAGCTTTCCGAGCATCTTATGGCGGTGAAGCTGAATGAACGGGAAGCAGAGCTGCTTTTGCTTCAGTCCCAGATCAATCCCCATTTTCTTTATAATACACTGGATTCTCTGTACTTTGTTGCAATCATGCATGGGGATGACCAGATGGCAGAAATGGTAGAAGCACTTTCTGATAACTTTAAGCTGGCGCTGAATAATGGAAGCAAATATATTAAAGTTGCGGATTCTGTGAAATGGATGCAGGGCTATATGAAGCTTCAGAATATGCGCTACAATAATCGTTTTGAACTGTTCGTGGATATCAGCAGAGAAATTCTTCAGCGTGAAACGATTACCTTTATTTTTCAGCCATTTATTGAAAATGCCATGTATCACGGTCTGGAGCCGAAGATTGGAAAAGGAAAGATTTCCCTTCGCGGCTGGCAGGAGCAGAATAATATGATTTTCACTATTGAAGATGATGGTGTGGGAATTGACGATATGTCCAGACTGGAGAACGGTTATGGAGTGCGCAATGTAATAGAGCGTATAAAGTTGAATTACGGGGAAAAATACGGCGTAACATTTGAAAGCAGTCCAGGCAATGGAACGAAGGTAACGATTGTGGTTCCGGTAAGATAAGGGATAGGGAAATGCAGATACAAGGAGGATTTTCATGTATCGCTTAGTGGTAATTGATGATGAATATATAGTTGTGCAGGGAATTAAGGCTTTAATTTCCCGCCTGAAGCTGGATTATGAGGTAGTAGGGGCTGCTTATGACGGAATCCAGGGACTGGAAGTGATCCGAAGTGAGAAACCGGATGTAGTAATTACGGATATCCGAATTCCGGGGCTGGATGGTCTGTCTGTGATCGAGGCAGCGAAAGAAGAATGTCCGGATACATATTTTATTGTGATCAGTGGCTATTCTGAATTTGTGTATGCGCAGAGGGCGCTTACTCTTGGTGTAAAAGATTATATTGATAAGCCGGTTACAGCAGATAAACTGAAAAATGCCCTTACCAGAATTGAAGATGAATGGGCGAAGACCCGTCATGAGGATAATCGTAAAGCACAGGCTAATCGTGAGAAATTTCTGGAATTGGAAAGAATTTTTGAGAGCAGTGTAAAATGTATTACAGACTGTGATGCTGCAGCATTTCGGGAAGAATGCAGGCGGGCAATCAGATGCCTGCAGGAACTTTACCCGGAGCTGCAGGATTTTCGCAGGGAATTTTACAAGCATCTCTGTGTGCTCAGCGATGTACTGATCGAAAGCCAGAAGCAGGTGGAACGAAGTTCACTTGTCTCTTTTCAGGAGATGGAAAAATGTCAGAGCATAGAAGCAGTACAGGCCTATGGGGAAAGCGTTCTGTCTGATATCAGCAAGCATCTGACCGCAGACCAGACCGGAAGCAAACACAGAGTTATCCTGGAGCTTCTTACTTATCTGGACGAGCATTATGATCAGGATATCGGGCTGAGTGAGCTTGCAGACAGAGCCGGAATGAGCACGGCGTACTTAAGTGTTCTTTTTAAAACAGAGGTTGGTACATCTTATGTGAAATATCTGACGGATCTTCGCATAAAAAAGGCGAAGAAGCTGCTGCAGGATGGATATAAGGTGAATGAAGTCAGTGAAATGGTGGGATATAATAATTACAGATATTTCTGCGATATTTTTAAAAAACACGAGGGCATGACTCCCAATGAGTACAAGGGAAACGTGTGGAAAGCAGAATGATAAAAATAGGATTTGCAAAAATGCACATATTCGAATTGCTGAATATGTGCATTTTATATATTTAGCACAATTGAATACCTGAATAAGCAGAATTTTTTATAAAAAACAGTCTAAAAAAACTGTACATTACCAAAAAAATTAGGCACTGGTAAAAAAACAGAACAATGGTATTATATAACCATAAGATATTTCCCGGGGATACAAAGAAACAAATTAAACGTGACCGAAAAGTAAATGGCTATCAAGAGTAAATTATAACAAAGTTCAATAATTTTGAAAATTCTGGAGGAATTTATAATGAAAAAGAGAGCATTAGCTATTTTAATGGCAGCATTAACAGCAAGCACCATGTTTGCAGTTCCTACATTTGCAGCAGATTACTCAGGAGAGGATCCGCAGCTTGAGAAAAACATCAAAATCCTTACCATCTGGGCAGAAGATAATGACAATGGTATGCTGTTAAACAAAATCTGCGAAGACTATCAGAAAAATGTAAACCCGAATTTTACATGGGAATATGAGATGGTTGCTTCTGACAACCTTCAGCAGAAAATTGCTACACTTGCAGCATCCAATGATCTTCCGGATCTGTTCGCTTACGAAGCAGGTGCTCCGCTCAGCGTTCTCATCGATTCCGGAAAGGTTAAAAATATTACAGAAGCTGTTGACGAGATCGGAACAGCAGATTATTTAAACAGCGGTGCTGTTGAGCTTCTGAAAGGATTATCCGGAACAGATGATCTTTATGATCTTCCTCTTGGACTGAACGTAGAAGGCTTCTGGTACAACAAAGCTCTGTTCGAGCAGGCAGGATGCGAAGTTCCTACTACATGGGATGAGTTTGAAGAGGTTCTTCAGAAACTTTCCGATGCAGGTATCCAGCCTCTTACAACTGGTGGATCTGACAAATGGGGTGCAACCCGTCTGATCAATGCATACGCAGTAAGAACCGCAGGAAACGACATTATGACAAAAGCAGCTGACGGCGAAGTTCCTTATACAGATGAGAAACTTGTTGCAGCAGCTGATAAGATTGCAGAGTGGGCAGAGAAAGGATACTTCGGAGAAGGTATCACAACAGTTGATATGAACACAGCTGGTTCCATGCTGATGAGTGGAAAAGCAGCCATCTTCTACAATGGTTCCTGGTTTACACAGAACCTGACTGATGATTCCCAGAACCCGGCAGGCGAGGACGGAATCGGATTCTTCAACATTCCGGTTGCAGATGAGTCCATCAGCTCCGCTACTTCTTACTCTATGAACTGTGGTAACATTCTTGCACTTGACAATGACAAATATGATGAGGCTACTGGCTGGTTCCTGAAATACTTCATGGAGAACATCGGAAACGTAGCTATGGAAGATCAGGGAACTGTTAAAGGTTACACATATGATGTTGCAGCAGATGATATGGATAACTACACCAAGCTTGTTCTTGACGAGATTGACAAATCCACAGAAGGATTTGCATGGTGGGAAGCAAAAATGCCTAGCGAAATCTCCAAGACAGCTCAGGAAAATGTACAGCCTCTGTTAAACGGCGAAATGACTGGCGAAGAATATATGCAGTCCATCCAGGATGTATATGACATGCAGTAAGTAACAGCTTTGGCAATATAAGCTTTGAACTTCAAATGGGAGTGTTTGCCAGCAGACACTCCCGTTTTTGTTGAAAAAATTCGAAATTTTAATGGTTTTTGACACAGAAAGGAAGGAATTTTATGAACAAGGTATTAGGTAATAAGAAAGCGATATCCCTTTTCGTAGTTCCGGCACTGATTATTTACACCATTATTGTAATGGTACCGGTTATCTGGTCGTTGTATTATTCGTTCTTCAGCGGCAGCCCGGGACTTCAGTGGGAATTTGCCGGATTTGACAATTATGCAAGACTTTTCAGAGACAAGAACTTCTTAAATGCATTGACAGTAAACTGTAAATATGTATTGGTAGTAACCGTTGGCCAGGTTGGAATGGGACTTTTACTTTCCCTGATGTTTAAATTCTGGCTGAGAAGATGCAAAACTATCGTAAGAACTCTGGTTTTCTTCCCGGTAGTACTTCCTACTGTTGCAGTAGGTCAGCTGTTTGCAAAGATCTATGAGATTCAGCCAAACTATGGTCTGTTAAACTCATTGCTTGACTCTCTTGGTTTTACGAACCTTGTTCAGCCATGGATCGGCCAGTCCAGCACAGCTCTCTGGGCATTGTGCGTAATGGATATCTGGGTAGCCATGGGATTCTATTCTGTAATTTTCTATGGAGCACTCCTTGATATCTCTGATGATATCCTGGAAGCAGCCAGAATCGACGGCTGCGGTGGATGGCAGTTATTTAAAAACATTCTTCTTCCGCTTCTTCGTCCGATGGTAATTACCAGCCTTGTATTCAGCTTCTCCGGAACTGTAAAAATGTTCGAGTCTGCTATGGCTCTTACAAAGGGCGGACCTGGAAGTGCAACCAAGTCACTGTCCATGTATATGTATGACGTTGCATTTACTTATAATAAGGTTGGTTACGCCAGCGTTATCGCAATCGTGATCTTCCTGATCTGTGTAGTTGGATCTCTTGTTATCAACAGATTTGATGTGAAAGACTGAAAGGAGGAAATATTATGAAAAAAGTAAAAGCAGCTTTTCGAGGAATTGTAATTTTCCTTCTTTGCGTAATTGAGATCTATCCGTTATTCTGGATGCTTACTGCATCCTTCAAGAAACAGGCTGAGTGGAGTGAGAAGCCAGCTTATGCGTTAAATGATGGCTTTTATTTCCAGAACTATTCTGATGCATGGACAAGGGGACATATGTCCACCTTCTTTAAGAACAGTTTGATCACTACATTAGTAGCACTTGTATTTATTGTATTTTTCTCAGTAACTGTAGGATTTGCTGTAACAAAGATGAAATGGAAATTCAGAAATGCAGTTGCACAGTATTTCCGTTTCGGTATCATGATTCCGGTAGCAATTGCTTTGATCCCGCTGTTCCAGATTTACAGCAGATCAAACCTGTTAAATACCAGAACATGTCTGATCATTACGTACATAGCATTTGGTCTGTCGCTGTCCATTTATCTGGTTCAGGGATATCTTCGTTCCTTCCCGGATGATATTATGGAGGCAGCCGTTATTGATGGCTGTGGTATTTACAGACTGATGTGGCATATTGTAACACCACTTATGAAGAACTCTATTGTAACCGTACTGGTTCTTCAGTTCTTCTTTAAATGGAACGACCTTCTGTTTTCCATGACATTCATTAGTGATTCTGCGCTGAAGACTGTTCAGACAGGACTTCTGTACTTCTCTGATGAGTTTGGATCCAAGAACTGGGGTGCAATTTTCGCTTCTGTATCCATGAGTGTATTCCCGCTTCTGATTCTGTACATGGCACTGAATAAGAAACTGATGGAAGGTATGACAGCCGGAGCTGTAAAGGGTTGATTTTATGGAAGATAAAAGGACAGAGCAGTATAGACAGGAATTAAAAGAATTTGTAATGTCTCATACGGAGGATGTGCTTAAGAATCCGCGAAGCTTTATCCGTTACCCGTTTATTGATCCGGGCTCTGTTTACGATGGAAATGTATGGGACTGGGATACCTACTGGTCCGTATATGGCTTTCTGAATCTGGCGGATTCCTACCAGGATCCGTCTGTGAAGCCAAGAATTATAGAGCATGCACAGGGAAATATCCGCAATTTCTTCGACCATCAGCTGGAAGATGGATATATTCCCATGATGATCGAGGTGGCAGACTGGCCGGAGCCTTATCTGAATATGAGGCATAAGGAAGGCAAGATTATGAATATGCATAAGCCCTTTCTTTGCAGTCAGATGTGCCTGATCAGTGATTATACTGGTGATTATGCCTGGACGGAAGAATTTCTTTCAGGCGTGGCGAAGTATTTTGAATGTTATGATCACTATTATTTTCATGAAAACAGCGGACTGTATGTATGGCAGGATGATATTATGATCGGTATGGACAATGATCCGGCTACTTTTGGCCGTCCGTCATTTTCCACTGCCAATATTTATCTGAACAGCTTTATGTGTGTAGAACTGGAAGCTGGTGCCAGATTATACAGACAGTTTGGCAAGGAGGAAGCGGCAAAGAGACTTCTGGATAAGCGCGAGGCACTGATCGGTGCTATTCAGCAGGAATGCTGGGACAAACGTGATCATTTCTTCTATTCAGTTGATGTGGATATTAAGACAAGGAAATACGACTGGTTCCACCAGGGACTGGGAGTCTTCTGGAAGACATTGCCCATCAAAGTACGTGTATGGTCTGGCTTTATTCCCATGTATGCAGGAATTGCTACAAAAGAGCAGGCGGCAGCTAGCGGCAGGCAATTACGCCGCCAATTATCTTCCCCCGAACGCTATTATCTTAGAGATATGGGGACTCACGCAAACCTCCCCGGCGCAAGAGCGACATAAAGGTTTTGTCGATGCCTTGCGAGAAAGGGAGGATCTTTCTTTCCGTAAGATAGAAGGACAATGGCTGGTCGATACCGCCCGGATGGAGCTTCGGAAGTTAGAGCATCCCGAGCAGATAGATTTCGTTTACGCCCATAACGACATGATGGCCATAGCCGCCCGGGAATACTTTATGGCATGGGATTCCATCCGAGGACGGGAGTTGCGGATTATCGGCGTTGATGCCGTGGCGGGTGCCGGTCTGGAAGCCGTGGAAGATGGACGGATCAATGCCTCTTTCCTCTATCCGACAGGAGGGGAGCAAGTGATTCGCACGGCTATGCGTATCATTCAAGGGGAGCCGGTGGATAAGTTTATCCCTCTTCGTACGGCTCCGGTAGATCATCAGTCTGCCCGCACCTTATTGTTGCAAGCGGACCAACTCCAGAAATATAGGCAACGTATCGAGGCGCAGCGTTCCCGCATCGACGGTTTGTCCGACCGGTTTTATTTCCTGCGAAACTCTTTAGGGGTGATCTCCTTATTGATGATCGGTTTTATCGCCCTTTCCATTTACGCCTTTTACATAAACCGGAAGATGAGGCAGGCGAATCGTAAGCTAATCTCCTTGAACGCGGAGATGAAAGAGGTGACGGCGCAGAAACTCCAATTCTTTACGAATGTCTCTCACGAAGTACGTACGCCCTTGACCTTGATTCTCGCTCCTTTGGATCGCCTGATAATCTCCTTGCGGGAATCTCCTTACGCCTCGGATCTCGGGTTGATCCAGAAGAACGCCAACCGTTTGTTGCGTGTGATCAATCAGATCTTGGACTTCCGGAAGGTGGAAGGCAAGCAAGAGAAACTAGCGGTACGGGAAATCGATTTGGTCCCTTTCGTTGGCGAGATCAAATCTTATTTTGACAGTATGGCCTCGGTACGTGCGATCGCCTATACGTTCACTTCTTCGATAAAACAATGTACGCTATGGATCGATCCGGACCTGTTGGAGAAGGTATTTGTCAATCTTCTCTCGAACGCCTTTAAGTTTACGCCGGAGGGAGGTAGCGTGCGGATAGAGCTGACAGAAGAGGAGGATCGGGTTTTTATACAGGTTATCGATACGGGAAGTGGTATCCAACCCGGTAACCTTCCGCATTTGTTTGACCGTTTCTATACGGAGGATCGGTCGATGGGAACTGGGATCGGATTACATTTGGTAAAGGAATATATACATATGCACGGAGGGGAGATCCGTGTGGAGAGCGAGCCGGGACAAAGGACTACCTTTACGGTTTGCCTGCGGAAAGGAAAGGCGCATTTCGAGAACTTCGAGGTGCTTCGCCGGTTGCTTGGCGACTATGTCACAGACGGCGATGGCG
>OLRP01001934.1_pt1 | contig 15234 bp, 14 predicted proteins | sample 1672401 | NCBI WGS metagenome assembly OLRP01 (sample SAMEA3136682, study PRJEB25190) | human gut metagenome | reverse complement strand
ATATAATCCAATGCCTGTTTTTTATTATCTAAATTACTTTCTAATAATTGTGTATAGCCAATAATTGCATTCATTGGTGTACGAATATCATGAGACATATTAAATAAAAATCTTGTCTTTGCCTGATTGGCATGTTGTGCTTCAGTAGCCACTTTTTCAATTTGTTTTGCATAAACAGCTTCTTTTTCACGTCTTAAAATAATTTGCCAATAACCCATTGATAACAAAATAGCTACCAAAACACTTACAATACTTCCAAATATCTTATAAGACATTGGTATCCAACCTTGAAAAGGAACAATTTCAAAATACCATGTATCATTAGGTACTTCACAAGCAACACTTAATGTATGATTTAAAGAACTATGACCACATGACATAATTGTCACATGTTTTCCTTTGTTGCCCTCTTTCCAAACTTTAAAATGATAAGTGCATCTTCTAATTTATCTACTTCTAATTCTTCTAAAAATGCATCCCAATTTAAAACAAGAATAGAAAATCCCCAAAATTTCTTTTGATTTCCATCATTTATATAAATAGGGTCAAACAATAAAGCCCCTGTACCACCTTGTTTTAATTCATATGGACCAGCAATTGTATATTCTCCACTTTTTCTAGCAATATTCGCTTCTTTTTGACGTTCAGGAAGTTCCAACGTATTCATACCTATCACTTTTTCATTTCCTTTTAATGGATAGGCCTTTTCAATAATCCCATTAGGTGCTAATTCATATGCTTCAATAACATTTTTATTTTTTTCATATAACTTGCAAGCTGATTAAACTGTTCATCACTGATTGTATGTTTTGAAGATATAATATTTTTAAACATTTCAGAATTTTCTAAATATCTTCCAAGTAGTGTTTCTATTTTTCGAACAGTATCTTCTGCAATATAACTTGCACTTATTTTTTCTTTATTTACTTCAAATTGAATTAAAAATTAAAACAAATCAACATGACACCCATCATTATAATAAAAAATAGGCCTGTTTTTCTTTTTAATTTATTTAATTGAACAACCTCTTCTTTATTCATTACTTCTACCTATCTACTCAAATGATTCTTATGAGTCCATTATACACACTTATGTAAATTTTCTCTATAAAAAGCTTGATAAAATAAAAAAGAGCAATCTTAACGATTACTCCTTTATACAAATTAATAAGCTTTTGCAAAGTAAACAACTTTTTTAGCTGGTTTACCACAAATTGGACAAACATCTCCAAATGGTTCTTCATCTTCTTTGATACATCTTGATGTAGCACCTGTTTCTTCTTTGATTTTAGCTTCACAAGCATCATCTTCACACCACATCATACGAATGTATCCTGCTTTAGTATTTAAGATTTCTTTAAATTCATCATATGTTTTCGCAGTTCTAATGTTTTCATCTCTAAATTTCAATGCTTTTGCATACATTTCATCATGAATTTGATCTAATAATTGATGAATTGTATTTGGTAATTCTTCATTTAAAGCATATGTTTCTTTTGTACCATCTAATCTTTTAGCTAAGACACATTGTCCTTTTTCAATATCTTTAGGTCCAATTTCAAGTCTTAATGGAATTCCTCTCATTTCAGCATCTGCAAATTTATAACCTGGTGTTTTATCACTAGCATCCACTTTAACACGAAGTCCAGCTGCTTTTAATTGTTTTTCAATTTCATAAGCCTTATCTAAAACACCTTCTTTATGTTGCATAACTGGAACGATCATCACTTGAATTGGTGCCACTCTTGGTGGTAAAACAAGTCCATTATCATCTCCGTGAACCATAATGATTGCTCCAAGTAAACGTGTTGATGCTCCCCAAGAAGTTTGATAAACATATTCTTGTTTATTATCTTTATTTAAGAATTTAACATCAAAAGCTTTCGCAAAACCTTGTCCAAAGTAATGTGATGTTCCTGATTGTAAAGCTTTTCCATCATGCATTAAAGCTTCCATTGTATAAGTTTCTTCAGCCCCTGCAAATTTTTCACTTTCAGTTTTACGACCAGTGACCATTGGAATTGCAAGTAGATCTTGTGCTGTACTTCGATAAACTTCTAACATTTGTAAAGTTTCTTTTCTTGCTTCTTCTTCAGTAGCATGAATTGTATGACCTTCTTGCCATAAGAATTCAGAACCACGTAAAAATGGTCTTGTTGTCTTTTCCCAACGAAGCACTGAGTTCCATTGATTCCATACTTTTGGTAAATCTCTGTAAGACTGTACTGTTCTTGCCCATAAGTCACAGAACAATGTCTCAGATGTAGGTCTTACGCAAAATCTCTCCTGGAGTCTCTCCATTCCACCGTGTGTTACCCATGCTACTTCTGGTGCAAATCCTTCGATATGATCTGCTTCTTTCTCAAGAAGTGCTTCTGGAATCAGGCATGGAAGATATACATTTTCTACACCTGTCTCTTTAAATCTTCTGTCAAGGTCAGCTTTTATAAGCTCCCAGATTGCAAATCCATTTGGAAGGTAGTTCAAGCATCCTTTTACGCTTGAATAATCACATAACTGTGCTTCTCGCACAACGTCTGTATACCACTGTGCGAAATCTTCATCACGTGATGTGATATTTTTTACTAATTTCTTATCCTTTGCCATCACAATTCTCCTTTTTCTTGTTCTTTTATTTCTGTAAAATTCTGTTCATTTCCATTTCAAAAATGTACTTTTACAGGAAATGTTTTATTTCCGAGGAGTTACTTTTTCTGCCGGGAACTTTTCATATAATTTAATAAAAATGTAATTATCTATTATATAAAAAACCGCCGACTCTTCATCTCCCCATATCAGGGACCGAAAGCTCCGGCGGTACCACCCTAAATTAACTGTAGCTATGTTGCAAATATCAGACAGCACAGTTCTCTCCATTCTCCATTAACGCTGGTCAGACGCTGCATTTTCATGCAGAGGCTCCAGGACCGGTTCCATGCAGTTCATAGCAGACACCTCACACCATATAATGTCCTCTCTGAGCCAGCTTACATGTACTAATTCCATTCATCGCCAAAAAGTATATCGATTTGCTCATAATTTTAATCTATCCCATGCACTTTGTCAAGATGTATACTACATAATCCTGCGCGTTGTAATCCTGCGCGTTAATAAATGCCATAAAAAAGAGAGAAGATTTTGAATGAACAACTTCTCTCTTTTTTCTCGGTTGAATTACCGTTTGTGATTGTGATTCAATCACCCTTTACGTTGGTGATTTATTATATCATGTTTTCGGAATTTTTTGATATTTTGCAACAAATTGTTGCTTTTTTATTCATATAAATGTTCTCTATAAACAATTTATATTCCCATTTTGGCAGCTTCAACTTGATTATTTCGACAGCTTCAACTTGCTTGTTTCGGTAGCTGCGTCTTATCTGTCTCTATAATCACATCTGTCTCTATAATCACATCTGTCTCTATAATCACATCTGTCTCTCTAATCACGTCCATCTCTCACCAAGTGACACTCTGTTTATTTCCGATTTATTTCCGTTCAGCCGTGAGTTCCTTGATCTCACGATTCACCCTGTCTCTTAACTGAATCAGATACATATCGGATTTTGGATAGCGCTTGAATGTCAATGGCTCTGGCAGATTCCCTTCAATCAGCTCCATAACATGCTCTCTACTTGTCAAAGATTCCAGTAATTTCAGTGCTCGCAGATCTGTCATAGCTTCGTCATGTACCATCATACGAAGCGACTCTTCTGGCTGTCCATTTTCACCTGGATATACAAGGAATGGATCTCCTGACGGAAATGCTCCGGCCGCATCTGTCACTTCATATGGATTAATGTGTTCAATGGAATACTGGCTGTTATAAAAATTATATCCCCAATGCAATACTCCAATAATTTTATATTTATACAGCTGCACACCGTAAATACGATTTCTTGCAGACGGCATAGACATAAATCGGTTGCTCACTTCATAAAACTGTCCTGTACAGTAATAAGTCCACATATCCGTCAGACCATTTGCAAGAAACTCTTCAATTTCATTATTTCCCGGAACCGGCTTGTCAATTAGACCGTGACGGTAAAATTCATAACTGGATAATGCATCAAATGTGTGAAATCCGTCCAGCATATTTCCAAGAGATTCTTTTGCAGCCTTATAAGACTCCAAATGTTCTTCTCTTGGCTCATCTGAAATGTGAAAATAAGTCACATCTGCAATTTCCCATTTTCTTAGCTTTGCTGTCAACTGTGGGAGAAAACTCTCAAGGAATTTTGTATATTCCCCGACCGCCGGTGTATGCCAGCCAAAAATCTTCTCTTTCTTTCCATTTACAGTTGCAACAACCTTCGGTGCATATTTTGCTCCCCATTGCGAGAACAAATGTGACATTTCAAAATACTCGATTCCACATTTCTTACAGAGATCGATCCAGCGCTTCAGCTTCTCAAATCCAAATACGTACTCTCCATCTTTTACTTCTACGTCAATCAACTGACAAGTCGTTCTCTCAAGTCCAATTGCAGTATCAAGCAGCGAAGTGAATAACGGGGTCAGCATCATATTACAATCACGTTTTACATATTCCTGGAAGTAATTTTCCAGAAGCTTCCAGTGTTCCTCTGAAAACACTTCTACATGATAATAATCCGCCAGGCAATCTGCATGCATCCATTCTGTGTGCATAATATCCAGTTTCGGAAGTTCCGTTCCGATAACTGTCACTTTCTGTTTTGCACTACATACAACTTCACCTTCTTTGATAAGCTGAAGCTCTATCTCATACTCTCCCGCCGGAATCTCATTTGTAATATCCACATCCACCCAAAGGCTGCGCCACTGGCGTGAATAGACAATCACTTTTCCGTCCTTTAAATCTTTAAGAAGATCCGGATACAATCCAGAAGTCGTCTTCAGATAATTATCATCTACAATTCCATTTGTCGCACGTCCGACCGGAACCATCTCCACCGTCCTCACATGAACATGCTCTGCAAGCTCAGAAACTACGCGCACATCTAATCGCTCACGCATTACAAAATCACCGGTATATGCCACCTGAAATGATACCGTCTCTCCCCACAGACCACTTAACATCTGACATTCCATACGGTATACCGGAGTCTCATCTGGGAATACCTTTTCCAGAGAACTCAGTGGTTTCATTTCATATTTGATTACTTTCTGGTCAAAAATACTCATATTTTATTTTCCCCTCTATCCTTTGATTCCACTCAACGTCATTCCTTCTTTGAATTTACTCTGCATAAATACATAGAAAATAAATGGTGGCAGGAAATTGATAACTGCACATGCCATAGTCAGACCTACATCTGTATTATACAATGTCTTCATCATACCAAGTGCCAATGGCAACGTCTTCATTTCCTGTTTTGAACAAGACACCATCGGCCATAAAAAGTTGTTCCATGCTCCGACAAATGTAAAAATAGACAGGGCTATAATAGATGATTTCACCATCGGCAATACCACTTTAAAGAAAATACGCAAACGTCCGCAGCCATCTATTTTAGCCGCATTGATCAGGTCATCCGGAATATCCAGAATGGCCTGCCGCATAATAAATACGCCAAATGCTGTTGGCAATGGCAGGATCAGCGCTTTAAAAGTGTTTAACCAACCCAGATTCTTAATAATCAAAAATAACGGAATAATAATAACCTCTGACGGAACGACCATTGTCATGATTAAAAAGATGAACAACTTATCATTTCCTTTAAAATCCATCTTTGCAAATGCATACCCTGCCAGTGAACATACTGTTACCGTAAGAATTACACCGACAACTGCAACAAACACGCTGTTAAATACGTAATTTGGAAAATTAGCCAGGGAAAAAATTTTCTGATACTGCATCAGTGTCAGCTTTTCCAATGAAAAATCAAAATCATAAGCATTCGTTGTTGATTTAAAAGACATCATTACCATATAAACAAATGGAATCACACTGATAAATATAATAATCAACATAAATATATATATGAAGATCTTATTAATTACTTTTTTCATCCTATATTTCCCCCTTTCTATATCTCTGATGCTTCACGCTTCATCATTCCACGCTGCAACATTGCTATAACCAGAATTACAACAAATAATATATTGGAAACTGCCATTGCATATCCCGCGGAGCTGGAACCTGCAAAGCACAATGAATATGCATAAATCACCAATGTTGTAGATGCATTATTCGGTCCGCCACCCGTCATTGTGTAAATCAAATCAAAGCACTGTAATGATGAGGTAATTGATAAGAACACTGCTAATATAATCGTCGGTTTCAACATTGGCAATGTTATCCGAAAAAATCTTGTCACTGTTCCCGCACCGTCTACTTTTGCAGCTTCATAAAATGACTCTGAAATCCCAAGTAACCCTGAAGAATAAATAACTACATAATACCCTAACATTTTCCAAATGGCCACTGCTGCAACAACCGCCAGTGCTGTCTTAGCATTTCCAAGCAACATAGATGCCTTGATCCCAAACAAGCCAAAAAATGTTTCTACTGCCGGAATTTTTCCGTTCAGCAATTCTCTCCAGATAACACCTGTTGCCGCATTGGAACAAAGTACCGGAATGAAAATAACACTATTTGCAATCTTGCCAATTAACATATGGCGATGACTAACCAAAAATACAGAAACTATGAGGGATAAAATCATTTGTAACGGCACGATCATAACCATTAATTTTAATGTGTTAAAAAGTGCTTTCATAAATTTTGTATCTGTTACCAGCCGCTCATAGTTCTTCAATCCATAAAATGTTGGCGGTGTCATGATATTATATCTTGTAAAACTAAGTACAATTGATATGATGACTGACACAATAACAAAGCCGATCAGGATTACTGTAATCGGCGTAATATAACCATATGGTGCCAGATTTGCTATTTTCTTTTTATTCATAATCGTCCTTTCATCTTATTGCGCAATCATCAATAGTGCAAAAAGATGCCTGCAAAACTTGCAGGCATCGACTATTATGCATTTATTTTTTATTTATTTGCCCAATATTCATCTAACAGTCCGTTTGCATAATCTTCAGCCTCTTTCAGACCTTCATCAACGCTTGTCTCTCCGCTCATAATTCCCTGGAAATCAGCTGCAAGCTGGTTCAGGATCTGTGTTCCACAAGGACCAGCCTGAATTCCATGCCATTTGTCTTTATCCTCTGTATAGATTTTCTCCATCTTCTCATCACCTACATATGGCTCACTCTCTGTAAGTGCAGCTCCCGGGCATTTTGCATGATATGCTGTCATGAACTCAGAACCTGTTACATATTTGATGAAGTCCATAGCAAGGTCTTTATCCTCACATGCAGACATCAGTGTCAGACAATCTGTTGCTCCAAATGTTCCAAAGTCTTTGTTCTTCAGTGAAGTAACAAAATTCCAGTTCAGATCCGGATATGTTTCTGCAAATGTTGTTCCATCTGTCTGTGAAGAACGTGTAATTCCGAATGCTGCTTTTCCGGCACCGAATACATTTGAAAATGCATCAGACCATGACAGTGACATAAAGTCCTCATTCATGTAAGATGTAAGTCCTTTTAACCATGTAACTGCTTCTTTTCCAGCCTCGTCAGCAAAGCTTACAGATTTCAGGTCATCATTATAAACCTGTCCACCGTTCTGCCATAATGCGCTGTAGTAGTATGCATTCAGAATCTGCATTGCTCCGATATCACTTGTATTCATTCCACAAGCAAAACCATACTGGTCAACTTTTCCATCTCCGTCAGTATCTTTTGTAGCTTCCTGACAGATTCTTGCAAAGTCATCCCATGTCTCAGGTGCTTTCTCTCCAAGTGCATTTAAAATATCTTCATTGTAGTATAACACGAATGGAACTCCTGTTACTAATGGCCAGCCATACTGTCCATCCATCATATTACCATTAGAAAGATATTTGTACTCTTTCTTATCTTCATCTGTAACGTAAGAAGACATATCCTCTACTGCACCTGCATCGATGTATGTTGGGAACATCTCGTTGTACATATATCCAACGTCCGGACCTTCTCCTGAATTCAGAGCTGTTGTATAAGTCTCTTCGTACTTGTCCCATGGGATAACTGTAAGATTTACTTTACAATCATTTTCTTTCTCCCAGTCTTTTAAAAGATCTCCCCAGTTCTTCTCTGTAGCATCATCAAGTGGTGGTACCCATACTTCTAATGTCTTCTCGCCAGATTTGCTGTCAGATTTTTTGCTGTCGCTCTTGCTTCCACAGCCTGTAAACATAGATACAGCCATAGCAGCAACTAACAGCACACTTACAATTTTCTTTTTCATTTTCGTGCTTCTCCTCCATTAATCGTACTTATATTTTTATAAATCATCACTTATAGATTATACATATTATTTTCACTTGCCTCAAATAGAATTTTTAAATAAATGTTTTCTATTTATCTAAAAATTAAATAAATGATTTTTTTACAGATTTTTTCGCAAATAACTTGGTTGTTTATCAAAAAACACTTGCATTTTCTATATGTTTTCTGAAATCTTTTCATTATCAATCAACAAGTCTTTATCTTTTATTTATGATTATTCCCCTGCCAATTCCAACTTTTTTACCGGCCAGAAGATATTGCTTCAATCCTCGCTGAAGACTATTTTCTTCCAGATATGCATCTTTGTTCTCTCGAATTTCCCCAAATACTCTTTCTTCTGCCTGTGGGAAATCATAATGTACCTCTACAATATGATACATTTTCTGAAAACGAATAATATTACTTGTCTCTGGTAATATCTCTCTCAGTTCCGGACTTAAAAGCCATGAATCGCAAATAAATATCACATCTTCGTTACTAAAAAATTTCTTAGCTGATTCAAAAGATTTTTGACATTCACAGTAATCCAGTTTTTCTCCAGCCGGTATATGAACATTCAACACTTTTTCTCCACTCGGCAAATGGTATTTCTGTGCCAACTTCTGATCCAAAATAAGTGGTTCAAACTGAAGTCTTCCCAGACGGAACAACTCCATTCGAATAGACTTTGCAACCCATTCCACTTCTTCCAGTCCATATACTTTGTATTTCCGATAACATTCTTTACACCAAATCGTGATATCAGAAAACGTATCATGAAATATCTCTTCGCTGATATCTTTCTCCTTATACTTTTCATGGACTTCACATGTCAGCTTCAGATAGAACCATAAAACCCATTGAAAATGTTTTTGAGTTTCTCGCCATTTATTTAAAAATATTTCAAAATCATTTTCAAATAAATGTTTCCATTCATAAAACTCCTTCTCAGACAAACTGTACTTTCCTATATTTTCCCGCACTTCCTCTGGTATTTCTATTCGCAGCATCACTTCCTGTATCGTCATAATTATCCTTTTACAGAACCTCCTACCATGCCAGAAATTAAATACTTTCTGAAAATAATTGCTGTTACTGCAGGTGGTATCAACGATACAATACCTGCTGTTGCAATTAATCCATATTCTACACTGTCTTTTGTCACAAATTCAGATACAACAATCGCCATAGGTTTTGTATCCATAGATGAAGCTAATATAAGCGGAATCTGAAACTGGCTCCATGTATTCAGGAACATAATCAGTGACACTGACAAAATAATCGGATATGACAATGGCAATATAATTTTAAAAAATGCTTTTCCTCGACTGCAGCCATCAATGTGTGCCGCCTCTTCCAGCTCTTTTGGAATTGTCGAAAAATAATTTATAATCATCCACGTTGCCATCGGCAGATACGAACTTACATAAACCATACTCAGCCAAAATGTATTATCCAGCATATGCCCTGCCGAAAACATTTTATACAGAGGAATAATAGTTGCCATTACCGGAATGACCATCGTAATAAGTAAGGCATTTTTGATAATTTTCCTTCCCGGAAACTCCATTCTGCTTAATGTATATGCACTCACCAAAGCAATTGGCATACCGATACAGATCGTCACAATCACTGCTCGAAGAGAATTTTTTAAACCTGTAAAGTATGCAACACTTCTTCGTCCGCCAGAAAACAAATTCTGAAAATTACTCCATGTAATATGACTCGGTAATAAACTAACTACATTTGAGAACATTTCTGCTTTCGGTGTAATCGCCATAACAAAAGTCCAAACAAATGGTCCTAATGTGAAAACTAAAAAAAATATCGTTGCAACAATATATCCTGCTTTCTTCACATACTTCATTAATAATCCACCTCCTTGTTCAAATTCCGGAGATAGAATATTCCTAAAAGTAATGCAAAAAATAAGACAATATACGTCATTGCGCTACCTTTTCCAAAATTCAAAAATGAAAATGTAGTCAAATAACTCTCCATTAATATATTTTTCCCCAAATCTCCATATCCTGAAAGTGCTACAATTTCATCAAAAACATTTATTGCAGTTACTGATGTTGAAGTAATTCCCAATGCCAAAAATGGTTTCATAAGTGGCATTGTAATATGCCAGAATACCTTCCTTGGCGTTCCTCCATCCATTTTCGCCGCTTCATAAATAGCATCCGGAATTGACTGGCGTCCAGCCAGGCATACCAATGCCATAAACGGCACACTACGCCATACAACTACAATCGAAACAACCAGTAATAACAGCCAGCGCGAACCAAGAAATTGAACCGGTTTACTTACCAGCCCCAGACCAATCAGTATTTTATTTAAAAATCCATATCCTGAAAAAAATACAAATTTCCATAAAATACCATTTACAAATGGTGGTAATGCCCATGGCAGAATTGCTATTGCAAGTAACATTCCAGCACATTTACATTCCAAATTCAAATATACTGAAACTAAATATCCAATTATCGTTGTAAAAACAATTACAAACACTAAAATAAATAAAGTATTTTGCATACTATATTTAAATGAATCCGACTGTAAAATATCTATATAATTTTTAAATCCAATATAATGAATATTTCCCGGCTCCGTAAGTTTCCATCTTTTCAAACTATACGCAAAAGTTGTAATAATGGGATAAAATACTAATACACCCATGATCAAAATCATGGGTGCAAGTAAAAGATATGGTAAAATCTTTTTTTTCATATGTGTATTTCCTATATTTTATTGTTCTTTAAGCAGTTGATCTAATGCTGAAGACATCTCTTCATAAGCTTTCTCCGGTGTCAATTCTCCAAGCGCCATCTTATTAATTGCGTTATACATTGCACTGCTCATTTCTGCGTAATAAGCTGGTACTCCATTCGGGAATGGAGATGCAATTAACTCAGATGCTTCTAACATGGCTCCTGCATTTGCAATTGTTCCATCATCAACCAGTTCTTTTAATACTGAACTACGTGTTGGAAGGCTTCCAAGTGTTTCATTTAATTCTTTCTGCATATCAGCAGATGTATACCATTCAACAAATTTTTGAGCAGCTTCTTTATTCTCAGATGTAGAAGTAACACCAAGTGCCTCTGGAAGAGCCATTGTTTTTTTCGCTGTTCCGTCTTTACCTGGAGCAAGAATCGGTTCAACCTGTCCTACTACCGCTGAATCATCCGGATTTTGTGTCTTAGATACAAACATTGTTGGTCCTACAAGAAAACTTGCTGTACCACTGCAAATTCTCATATAAGCCTCCATACCAGAAGCTGTCTTGTCCTCTGGGGCAACCAAATCAGCATCTAAAACTTCCTGATAATAATTTAATGCATCCATAATGGCATCTTTATTAAATGTTCCATCATCATTCCATACAACTCCGTCCATTTGGAATGCTGTCCACATTAATCCTGTTGCAGCTTTCTCTTCTGCATTCATAGACATTGCAAGCGGATAATCAACACCAGATGCTTTTAATGCTTTTGCATCTTCCAAAACTTCTGCATATGTTTTTGGTGCTTCATTTATTCCGGCTTTAGCAAACTGGTCTTTGTTATAATATGCGATACGATAATCATTGGAATATGGAAGTGCTAAAATCTCATCATCTACTGTAAATGTATCTAATGTAAGAAAATCTTCCTTATCTGCATCTGAAATCTTCAGTGGCTCTAACCAGCCAGCTGCCTTGAATTCTCCTACCCAGGACCAGTCCACTTCTACTACATCAGCAACATTTTTATTTCCTGTTGCAGCTGTAGCCAGTTTTTCACGGATATCATCCCAGCCCACTTCAGATACTTCAACCTCAATTCCAGTCTCTTTTGTAAATTCATCCAGTTGATCATCAGATGGAATCGCCCAATCAGGCGCCATAAATGTAATGGATTCTCCTTTATCAGACTTTGTGTCACTGCTTCCGGAATCATTCTTTGATCCACAGCCAACAGCCATTGATGCAACCATAGCTGCAACCAATAACATGCTTACAATTTTCTTTTTCATTTCGTGTTTTCCTCCCGTTTTCTCTTGAAAATATTTCATAACTACATATACAGAATAGCATATCTCTCGTCTTTACATCAAATTGCTATTTTCGATATATAATCACTTTATATTCACTTTATCTATAATCATTTGTTTGAATTTTTATTAATACGAGTATATAGTGCCTATTGCGAAAACGAATAATTTTATCCCTTATATTCCCCGCATGCTCTTGCTGCATCCATGAACCAGTCTATCTTCTGTGGATCTGTTGTCTCTGGAATATCACATCCCGTTGCAAGTGTGTATCCCTTCTTTGCCTTACTTCCAATTTCTACACATCGTTTCACATCCGCAAAAATTTCTTCTTTCCTTCCTTTCATGACAATGCTCACTGAATCTACGTTTCCCGCAATCGGTACTTCACTGCCAATCTCGTCTGCCGCCTGCTTAATATCTATAATATTATCAAGGCTTAATTCATTTAACTGATATTGTCCAAGATATTTCCAAATACTCCTTGTGTCTCCACACATATGAAGAGATACTTTATGTCCTGTCTTTTCATATGCATAATCGGTCAGCTCTTTTGTATATGGAAAAACGAATTTTTCATACATTTTCGGTCCAATCAATGCTGGATTTGCGACCGGATCTGCCATGGCAATTCCAAGTCCATATTGAGCTGCCATATCAATACAGCTTTTTTGACTATCTGTTACAATTCTCATCAGCCGATGAACTTCCTCTCCATATTTCCGGCAATCTCTAAGCAATTTTTCCACCCCTCGAAGCGAAGAAGTAATTGTAAATGGTCCGCCAATGCTTGCCTCAATCGGTACAATTCCCTGCGCCTCTTCGCTCAATATTTTCGCTTCTTCTATAAATACTGCAATTCGAGGATCTCGCTTTGCCTCGACCGGCTCCATCTCATCAAGCTTTTTATAATCAGATATCATTGGGGCATCGGCATATGGAACTCCATTTTCCGGATAGATAAATTTTCCTCCCAGCGCTTCCACGATTCCTCTTGTATTCGGTCCAATCACAATTCGGTCATAGCCGTAACGATTAAATACAATTCTCTCTGCCTGTGCCATTTTTTTTACATCGAACCAAAAATCACGAACACTGATTCCACTCAGATAGCACTTAAACTCGCTGGTAAATGGCATCGCCATCACTCGGTCTGCCATCTCACCATTTTGAATTGCCTTCTTTCGTTCAATTGGTGTCATCAGATCTTTCGCATTCTTTTCAATTTTCATACCTTTTCTCCGTCCGCTTTTATATTTTCTTAATCATGGACATAGTATAGCATATTTTTACAATAAATCTACTCTTCTTTCTGTCTCCCCGCACTTTATACCACACCTTGCGCTAACACTAGTATTTAAATACTCTATATATTTTGTGTATCATTATATATTTCAATATCATTTTCATCCACTTTCCTTGTCCCTGCCTCCATTCGGTCGTATAATAAAAATATCAATAAAAAGAGAGGTAAGCCTTATGCACAAAGATGATCAAATGACCCCTAAAGAACGGGCATTTGCCCTGTTTGCAGGAAAACCAGTAGACCGTATGCCGATCAAGTTATTTTCACCATATATTGGAATGAACTTCGGGGCATCTTATCAAGATGCTTTCGTAGAGGCAAAATCACGCGCTCACTGGCTTATCGAAAGCTACAAACGTTTCGGGCAAGATGGCTTAAGTGTCAACTACCGTATTGACGGAATCCCGGTTGCTTTCGGTGCAGAATCTACATACGATCCACTCGGAATTCCTATGATTAAGGAAAATATTTTAAAAGATTTTTCTGAGATTGATCAATTAGACCTGGAAAAAATTCGCTTTGAAAATGACCCGAACGCCCAGACTGCATTTGAGGCTGTCCAAATTATTCAAGACGCATTAAACGATGAGATTTTCACAGGAGTCGGTCTAATGGGACCATTTACAACTGCTGCCAACCTTGCCGGTGTTGAAATAATCCTAAAATCTATGCGAAAAGATAAAGAAGGACTTCATAAACTTCTGGACTTCGCTGCGGACATTACGATTGAAGTTGGACGTAAATTCGTGGAGAATCAGATTGGGATCGGACTTGCTGAGCCAACAGCTTCCCTTCTGTCACCAAAACAGTTCCGTGAATTTGTCATTCCTTATTATGTAAAAGTTATGGACAAATGGAAAGAATGGGGCAGCCGCGGCTCTGGTTTCCACATTTGCGGAGATACCACAAAACTTCTGGAGACCTTCCCTGAGATGGGTATCCGTGGAGTCAGTATCGATAGTGCCGTAGATATTGCTGTTGCCAAAGATCTTGTTGGCGATAAACTTTCCATCATGGGAAATGTCTCACCAATTGAAATTCTGCGAGGCACTCCGGAATCTATCGAACAGGCTGTCATCGACTGCTTCCGCAAATGCTGGGACAACCCACGTGGATTCACGATTGCTCCTGGATGTGATATTCCGGTTCAGACATCACTGGAAAACATTGATGCTTATATGAGTGCAGCAAGAAAATGTGCAAAATACCCAGTACAGCCATCGAATTGGGAATAAAAATTACCGTGTGAACTTCTATGTTTTTCCTGTTCACACGGTATCTTTATTTTTAGCACTCATACTCGAAAACTTTTTAAATAAAACATTATTTATAGCAATTATCTACCATTTTATTTATGTTCTTGACAACCTTGCGTTTTTATTTCAATATAAGCATAGGTCAGGACTCTATCCGAATCTTGACCTATGCTTATATTTTTTGATCTAAGAACTATTTTTTATGAAATTACAAAGGAATATGACATGATAAATAACATCAACATTTTATACGAAGATACACAGATTCTGGTCTGTGTCAAACCGGCCGGAGTTGCAACCCAAAGCAAACGCATCGGCTCCCCTGACA
>OLRP01001923.1_pt1 | contig 15316 bp, 5 predicted proteins | sample 1672401 | NCBI WGS metagenome assembly OLRP01 (sample SAMEA3136682, study PRJEB25190) | human gut metagenome | reverse complement strand
TCTGGTCGCGCAGGGCGTCCCTCTGCGCCGTCCCAAGCGCGTTGACCGTGCTCCCAGCTGCCGCCGCCATGGCGCGGGAGGCTCCGGAGAGGTTGCCGTCATTGATCATGGTGCTGACGCCGTTCATGAATTGGGCCAGCTGGGAGTCGGGGTCCAGGTTTTTGCGGGCTTCCCAGAGCAGGCTGGCTCCGGCGGCGGAGTTCCACGTGTCGGCCGCGGAGGCGAAGAGGTTTTCCTGCCGGAGTGTGGCATTGAGCAGGATGTCGTTTCCGTCGCGGCTCAGTGTGGCGTCCTGGTAGTAGACGGCGAAGAGGCCGGATATCCGGGCGGCGAGGCTCTGCCCGTCTTCCAGGCCGCTGATGCTGCCGGTGGCACTCATCAGGACGACGTCATGGAGGTCGCTCCCCGCATTCATGGCGGCGTTTCCTTCCATGTTGGAGAGGAGGAAGCCGGCTCCGTCCTGCACGGTGATGGTGCCCGCCGTCAGCATGGGGGCGCCAAAGGGGGCGTCCTGGTTGAAGTTGTAGATCAGTTCCGTCGTGGAGCCGTTCTGGAAGGTGATGCTTTCCACGTTGAGCGTGGTGTTGGCGCTGCCCTGGGCGTCCCCGGTGGCTTCAATACGCAGGGTGCCGTTGTTTCCGGCGGTGATGCTGTTGTAGTTCAGCGTGGGGGCGTCCGCGGTGCCTTTCAGGACCAGGACGCCTCCGTCACGGACGGCGAGGTCGTAGTCCTTATTGCCGGTTTGCAGGTATTGGGTGGCTTGCCCGGAGATGTCCAGGGTGCCGCTGCCTGCCAGCGTGCCGGAGAAGGTTCCGGAGGAGGTCGTTGCCGAGGAGATGGAGAGGCGGCCTCCGTTCATGGACAGGGTGCCGCTGCCGGAGAGGCTGCTGATGGCGCCGGATTCCGTTCCGGAGAGGGCCAGCGTGCCGTCGGCGGTGACTGAGGTTCCGTCCAGCCGGGCTTCTCCGCCCAGGGCCAGTTCCGCTCCTTCCTGGATGCGGAGGGTGCCGGTTCCGGTGATGGAGCCGTCGTTTATTTCGCCTGTTCCGGTCAGGTTGAGAGTTCCCTGGATGGTCAGGGAGCCTCCGGCTTCCGTGCCGGTGATGGTTCCGACTTCGGCGTTGCCGTTAATGGTCAGGCCGCCTCCTTCCAGAGTGAGGGTGTCCAGGGTGTTTGACGCGCCGTTGAGGACGATGTTTCCTTCACGCAGGGCGAGGGTTTCCACGTCCATCGTTCCTCCGACCGTCAGCGTCCCGGTTCCTTCCTTGATGAAGGCGACGTTGTTGCCTCCCGTGATGCTGCCGCCCATGACGGTGTCCTGGCCGGCCGGGTCGATGTCGTCTTCTCCCGTCGTCATTTGTTTGTTGTTGAGGATGACGACGGCCGTGCCGTCTCCGGTGTTGTTGACGACCAGGCTGCTGCCCGTGGCTCCCATCAGGTTGTTGATTTTAGCTCCCTGTCCGTCGGATTCGCCCGGGGCTCCGGCCAGGTTGACCGTCAGGGTCTGGCCGCCGCCGATGACGACGCCGGCGTAGCCGGAGAGCGTTTGATAGGAGTTGACTTCATGGGCGTTTCCTCCTTCCTCCTGCACGCGGTAGAGGCCGGTGGCCGCTCCGCTGAGCACCAGGCTGCCTCCGTCCGTTCCGGTGACCCGGATGCCGTAGTTGGACAGAAGGTCGGTAGTGAAGGCGATGTCGCCCAGGTCGCCGACGGTCAGCGTTCCGCTGGTCAGGGTCAGGTAGCTGGAGGAGTCGTCGGTTTTGTGGTCCAGCAGAAGGTTGACGACGGCGTCGTTGCTCAGGTCCAGCGTCAGCCCTTCCTCCTCTATGGACAGGTTCGGGTCGCTTCCCGTTCCGCTGCCGTTGCTGATGACGGCGCCAGACGCCTGCGTGTCCTGGCCGATGTTTTCCGTTCCCAGGGCGATGGTCAGTCCGTCCAGGCCTCCTTCTCCTACGGTTACGGTTCCGCTGACTCCGGTGAGACGGGAGCCGGAGGCGATATTCCACGTTCCTTTCATATGGCTGCCGCCGGCGCCGGAGAGGTTCAGGCTGCCTTCCGAGATGGTGATTCCTTCCGTGGTTCCGTCAAGGATGGTTTCCGCTCCTGCCGCGTCCGCCCCGAGTGTCAGGGTTCCCGCTCCCGTTTTGGTCAGGGACGGGCTGTCGGTCAGCGCGTAGATGGTGGCCGAGGTTCCTTCCTGCGCGATATTGATTTCATCAAACCGGGTGAAGGTGACGTTTTGGAAGTCCCCGGTTCCAAAGGTTCCCTTGAGTTCCAGCGTCCTGTTTCCTTCTACCGCCGCTCCGGCGCTTCCGCCGATGGTGATGCCGCCTTCTTCTCCTTCCGCCCCAAAGATGCTTCCTCCCGTCAGCGAGACATGGACCTCGCCTCCTACCGTGCCTTTATTTCCTGCTCCATAAATGTTTCCCCGGTAGGTGCCTGTTCCGAGTTCTACCGTGATATTGCCTGCAGTGGTCATGGTGCTGCCTGTGTTTCCGGGCACTTTGGAGTAGGAGCCACCGTAGATGTTGCCGGTGAAGGTGGAGCCTCCGCTAATGGAGATGGAGGAATTTCCTCCAATCGTGTATTGGGCCTGGCCTGAATTTTCAAAGGAGCCCCCAATGATGTCCCCCGTGAAGGTGATTCCTTCCTTGCCGATGATGGAAACAGAGGTGTCTCTGTTGATGTTGTTGACCGTTCCGGTGTTGTTTACATTGCCATAACTGCCGCCAATGATTGTTTTGACGAAGCTGTTGTGTTCCTCTGTTCCGGAAAGCGTGATTCCGTTCAGGTTGATTGTGGCCGACGTGCTGCCTTGAATCGTTGTTCCGGAAGTGACATTGCTTGACCAGGAGCTTCCTCCGATGATGTATGAGTTGGAGAGTCCCCCTTCCAGGTTCTGGGCCGTGTTGGAATATTGGACATTGGTTACCAGCACGCTCGTGTTTCCTGTGATGGTGGTGCCGCTGTTGTGAGCCGATGTGCTGCCGCCTACAATGGAGCCGTTAATGATGGCGCTGCCGGTGACCGTGACATTGGTGTTTCCCGTTAATGTTGTAGACGCTCCCTTATAATTACCGCCGATGACGTAGTCCGCCGTGGCGTTTCCAGAGATCTGCACATGGGTGTCCCCAGTCAGCGTGCTGGTCTGGAGGTTGGTTCTCCATTCGTTGGATACGCCCCCGACGACGGTGCCGAATGCTCCTCCGTTGATGTCCATCCAGATGTCCCCCTGGTAGTTGAGGTTGCCGGACGGCAGGGTCGCCCCGCTGTTGTATACCCCGGACAGGTTGATTTTGGTTCCGCCGGTGTTGGTGATTTGATAGACTTTGTCCCCGCTGGTCGTCAGGGTCCCGTTCAGATATCCCAGGCTGACGTTGGCCGCACTCTCCTCCCCAAGAGCCAGCGTAAAGGCGTTCTTGACCGTTTCTTCCAATTCCCCTCCTTCTCCCGCAGATACCCACGTCACGCTGGATATCGCCCCGTCTTCTATCGTCAGCACGCTGCCTTCTATTCTGTATTGCCCTGTCTCTAAGCCCGTAACGGTAAAATTCGCACCGAGGTTGCTTCCTAAATCAAACGTGTATCCCTGTTCTCCCTCCACCAGGCTGTCAAGCGCGCCGCCGATGTCAATGGTGCCTGAAGTGAAAGTTACATTTTCCTTGGTAAAGGAGGATCCGGATTCCGTATAGGTTAGCTTGGCTCCGTCAATGGCTGCGTTTTTCAATACGCCGGTGCCGTTCATGTTCAGAACGGCATTTGCCCCCAGAGTGGCGGAGGTGAAATCCAGCGTTCCTCCCGCCATGGTGATTATTCCGGAATAGGCCAAGGAAGAATTATTGATTTTCAAGATGCCACCTTGGGCTGTGATATTCGCGTTGATGACGGTTCCCGTCAGGTTTTGCGTACCTGTTCCGGCCATAATCAGATTTATTCCTCCCGTGGGAGTAGTGTTGCCGTTTACTCCGGAATGCTGCGTGGTTGCCCCGATACTTCCCCCATACGTGTAATTTCCGTTACCCGTCAGGGTAAGATTCGCTCTGGAGGAATTAGCCGACTGGACGCGCCCCTTATGTGTTCCGCTGAAGCCGTCGGCATCATTTAAACCGGCCAGAGAGGCGGCATTGGAAATTTGCAACGTCAGGGCGCTGGAACTTTGATTGATTGAGCCTGACAAATCTACCGTTGCATTGGCGAGAGCCGTTCCCGTAATCTGGAGAATGGCGCCGCCGGGCTGCGTCCCCTTCTGGGAAAGGATAATGTTCCCGGAAAAATTGCTTTCTTGGGAACCAAGCACAAACTTGGAGGCATAGCCGGCATTGCCGTTAGCCGCTACCAGCGTTAAATTTCCTTCTCCGGCAAATGCCCCGTTCAAATTGATGGTACAGCCGCCGTTCGCATTCTGATTAATGGTAAACGAGGAGCCTGCCCCGATATAAAGTCCTGTGGAATAATTGTTGTTTCCTGAATTTACATCAAGGTTGACGGATTGGCTCCCAGTAACTGAATACTCATTGGCGGGCTCATTGTTATTAAAGGTGGAGTCCGCTCCCCATGCGGGGGATTCAGATGTTGGGACGGCCAGGGAAACACTGGTGTAACAAGCCAGAACAGCCGCCAGCAGGGTAATAGGCAGATGGAGACGCATTGCAAAAATGTTAGATGTTAATTTTTTATGTATATAACGGATTGAAAATTCGATGTCAAGTTGAAAATACCAGTTCCCGGATTCTCATACTTTTACTGTAAGTGCATTATGATTTTTTAAATTTCTAAAATGGGATTTTCATCTTTTCATTTACCTCCCCTTTTGAAGCAAGGGGAGGCATACTATAAGACTTTCATTCTGAATATAAAATATCAAATTTTATATTGCATGGGACAATATTGGAATCATCGCCGAATTTTCAATCCGCTTTTCCTTTTTCGTGGAATAACGCGGAGAGTCCATAAAAAAAGCCGTACCCCGGAAACGGGGTACGGCCCTTGAAGTGTGGGTGGAGAGAACAGGTTAGCGTTCGTTGTCGAAGTTGATGGTATCGTTCAACATGTCTTCGGCAAGTTCCGCCGCTTCCTCTTCTTCGCTGGTCGCCGCGATTTCTTCTGCGCCCTCTGCAGGTTCCACTTCAATCTTGCTGTAACGGGAGAATCCGGTGCCGGCGGGAATGAGGTGGCCCATAATGACGTTTTCCTTGAAGCCTTCCAGGGTATCGGTCTTGCCGAGGGTGGATGCTTCCGTCAGAACGCGCGTGGTATCCTGGAAAGATGCCGCGGAAATGAAGGATTCCGTTTCCAGGGAGGCCTTCGTGATACCGAGCAGAACGGGCTTGGCTGCGGCCGGTTGACCGCCCTGGGCTACGGTTTGTTCATTGATGCGGTCGAACGTGGTCTTGTCCACTTGGTCTCCCCACAGGAATTCGGTATTTCCAGGTTCCGTGATGACTACCTTGCGGAGCATCTGGCGCACGATGATTTCCACATGCTTGTCGTTGATTTCCACACCCTGGAGGCGGTACACTTCCTGAACTTCATTGACGAGGTGTTCCTGGAGACGTTCCTTGCCGCAGACATCCAGAATTTCTTCCGGAGAAACAGGGCCTTCCGTAAGCTGATCGCCCAGATGCACATGGTCGTCTTCATGAACGATGACGTGCTTGTTCATCGGGACCAGATGATCCACCAGTTCGCCCGTGGGTGTTTCAATGGTAATAACCTTCTTGCCGCGGGAGGTATTCTTGCTGCTGAGGCGCACAATGCCTTCCACGCGTGCAATGGTGCAGGCGTCCTTGGGCTTGCGGGCTTCGAACAATTCCGCCACGCGGGGTAGACCGCCGGTGATGTCCTTCGTCTTGGCTACCTTGCGGGGCGTCTTGGCCACCATTGTGCCGGCGGAGATGGTTTCTCCGTCCTTCACGGTGAGGTTGGCGCCTGCGGGAATGGCATGATGAGCCAGAACTTCGCGGGTCTTGGCATCGCGGATGACCACCTGCGGGTGAAGTTCCTGCTTGTGTTCCATCACGACAAGGGAGGAGGCACCGGTTTCCCGGTCCGTTTCCTTGGAAACGGTGATGCCGACGATCATATCCTTGAATTCGACGATGCCGCCCTTTTCTGCAATCACGGGCACATTGTACGGATCCCAGGTGGCGAGGGTTTCATCCTTCTTGATAGTGCCGCCGTTGGGCACGTACAGGATGGTGCCGATGACGGGCTGGTAGGATTCCAGTTCGCGGCCCTGTTCGTTTTCGATGCGGACGGAGCAGTTTTTATTCAGGACGACGAAGTTGCCGTCTGCGTTTTCCACCGTGCGGAGATCTTCCGTGTAGATGACGCGGCCGTCGTTCTTGGCTTTCACGATGGGCTGCTTGAACGCCGTGGTAGCCGTTCCGCCCACGTGGAACGTACGCATGGTGAGCTGCGTGCCGGGTTCGCCGATGGACTGGGCGGCAATAATGCCGACCGCTTCCCCGATCTTCACTTCCTGTCCGGTGGCCAGGTTCAGGCCGTAGCACTTGGCACAGCAGCCCTTTTTGAGTTCGCAGGTGAGTACGGAGCGGATTTTCAGCCGTTCAATGCCGATTTTTTCCAGTTGTTCCGCCTGCTTTTCGTTAATGAGGTCGTTGATGTCTACGATAACCTCGCCGCTGACGGGGTCAACGATGCGTTCGCAGGAAGTCCGGCCGTAGATACGGGAGGAAAGGGACGCCACTTCTTCGTCGCCGTCATAGATGGCGTGAACGGTGATGCCGTTGCTGGTGCCGCAATCTTCCGCATGGACGATGACATCCTGGGCCACGTCCACGAGTTTGCGGGTCATGTAGCCGGAGTCCGCCGTTTTCAGCGCGGTGTCTGCCAGACCCTTGCGGGCGCCGTGGGTGGAGATGAAGTATTCCAGCACGGAAAGGCCTTCACGGAAGTTGGCCGTGATGGGGCGTTCGATAATTTCGCCGCTGGGTTTCGCCATCAAACCGCGCATGCCGGAGAGCTGCTTGATCTGCGCCTTGTTGCCTCGGGCTCCGGAGTCCACCATCATGAAGAGCGGGCTGGCCATCTTGGAGCCTTCGTTGTGTTCCAGCTTGCGGTACAGAGCCGCCTGGATGACATCCGTAGTCTGGGTCCAGATGTCCACCACCTTCTGGTAGCGTTCCCCATCCGTGATAATACCGTTCTTACACTGGCGGGTCACCTTGTCCAGCTCCGCATAGGCTTTTTCAATTTCCGTCTTTTTCTGGGAGGGAACCACCATGTCCACGATGCCGATGGAGCAGCCGGAACGGGTTGCTTCCTTGAAGCCCAGGTTTTTCAGGGCGTCCAGAGTCTGCACGGTACGTTCCTTGCCGACGGTCTGGTAGCAGCGCCAGATGATGTCGCCCATCTGTTTCTTGCCTACGTTGCGGTTAATATAACCGAGTTCCCGGGGCCAGATTTCATTGAAACGCACGCGTCCGGCAGTAGTGATGATAACCTTCTTGGTGACATCCCCATACACTACTTCGGAAGGCTTTTTGCCGTAGTCCGGGTTGTGCAGGCGGATCCAGCTTGGGCTCGTAAATGGGGATGGCCCCGGATTGAAGAGTACGTATTTTTTCCGTATTATTATCCACGCAAATGACGTGATGGCCCATTTCGGCAAAACAGGTGCCTGTGGTCAGCCCCACGTAACCACTGCCGATAATTGTTAAATTCATAGTGTTAGCGTAAATATTGGTAAAAACTTAACTGTATGGAAAAGTAAGAGCAGTCAACCCCTGAGCATTATGGGATAGGGAATTTTTTCTGTCAAAATAAAAAGTTCCTGATTGAGCGCCTCCTTTCCTTGTGGTATAACCGTGACCAGACAGGAAAATATCTGTTTATTTTAATTTGAACGTTATGAAAACACCTATCACCGTTACCGTTACAGGAGCCGCTGGCCAAATTGCCTATTCCCTTCTGTTCCGTATTGCCTCCGGCAGCATGCTGGGGCCGGATCAGCCGATCAACCTGCGCCTGCTGGAAATTCCCCCGGCCATGAATGCTCTGGAAGGGGTGGTGATGGAGTTGCGTGACGCCGCGTTCCCGCTGGTTAATGAAATTGTCCCGACCAGCGATCCTGATGAAGCGTTCGCCGGCGCCAACTGGTGCCTGCTGGTAGGCTCCGTTCCCCGCAAGGCCGGTATGGAACGCAAGGACCTGCTGGATATCAACGGCAAGGTGTTCATCGGCCAGGGGCAGGCCATTGCCCGCAGCGCCGCCAAGGATGTGCGTGTGCTGGTGGTCGGCAACCCCTGCAATACGAATGCCCTTATTGCCATGCACAATGCGAGCGGCGTTCCCTCCGACCGCTTTTTTGCCATGACTCGCCTGGATGAAAACCGTGCCAAGAGCCAGCTTGCGGAAAAGGCCGGCGTCCATGTGACGGAAGTGACCAACATGGCCATCTGGGGCAATCATTCCTCCACCCAGTACCCTGATTTCACCAACGCCAGGATTGGCGGAAAGCCTGTGACGGAAGTCATCAAGGATACGGAATGGCTTAAGGGCGATTTCATTACCACCGTGCAGCAGCGCGGTGCCGCCATTATCAAGGCACGCGGCGCTTCTTCCGCCGCTTCCGCCGCTTCCGCAGCCGTGGATACCGTCCGCAGCCTGGCTACCCAGACTCCGGAAGGCGACTGGTATTCCGTGGCCGTTTGCTCCGACGGTTCCTACGGCATTGAAAAAGGTCTTATCTGCTCCTTCCCGGTCCGCACCACCAAGGATGGCGGCTGGGAAATCGTGCAGGGGCTGCCGGTTGATGCGTTCTCCCGTGAAAAAATTGACGCTACCGTTAATGAACTGAAGGAAGAACGTGACGCTGTTTCCTCTTTGTTGAAGCATTAATGTTGATTTGCTCTTGCGCCGGGTTTCCCGTTTTCGGGAAGCCCGGTTTTTTATGTCCTGAAGATTCCATAAACCTCATTTTCTGCGGGACAGAAGTTTTCTTCCGTGTTAAAAAAAACGATGGATGCAGCATCCGCTAGTTTATGGATCAGGACCGCATATTATACAGAGGAGAGGCTTTTACGCTGACCGGAAATTCCTTGCGCCAGGATGCCGCGCATTGGGCGGAGGTACAGCCGGACGGTCAGGTGAAAACCATGAAAAACGGCCGCTATTCCGAGTGGAGCATTGTTCCGGAAGCCGGGAACGCCCCGCATTACCGGGGAAATTTTGAAGTGCTTAATCAGGCTTACGGCCTGGCGTTGCATGAGGCTGGAGCCCTGCTTAATGAAGAAGGAACGTTCCGGACGGGAGCCAACTGGCCTACTGTGTGGACCCGGGATATTTCCTATTCCACCCATCTGGGATTGGGGTTGTGGAATGTCCGTGCCTGTATGAACAGTCTGAATGCACGGGTCCGGAACGGGGAGGTGGAGCAGGATACCGGCACGGGCGGTTCCTGGCCCATTTCTTCCGACCGTGTGGTGTGGGGGATGGCTGCGTGGGAAGTTTACTGCCTGACGGGGGATGCCGACTGGCTGTCCCTTTCCTGCCGAGTGATGGAAAAGACATGCATGAGGGATGAACAGGTGCTTGCGGCCACGGGCGGCTTGATGAAGGGGGAATCGTCCGTGCTGGACTGGAGGGAGCAGAGCTACCCTGCGTGGATGACTTCTGCCGATATTGGGGATTCTTGCAGCCTGTCCACCATGCTCCTGCATGCGGAGGCCCGCAAGATTCTGGCGCGGATGTTCCGGGATCTGGGGCTGGAGGAGAAGGCCCGGGAGTGGGAGGAGAAGAGCGTTTCCCTGGCCGCGGTTATTGAGCGTTTTTTCAGGATTCCGGAACATGTCCTGTACGGGCAGTACCTGTACGGACGCGGGTATCCCGTACTGTCGGAGAAGGTGGATTCCCTGGGCAATCTGCTTTGCGTCCTTCTGGGGCAGGCTGGCGGTTCCCATGCCGCCGGGATGGTTGCCTCCCTTCCTCATGGCGTTTATGGCATTCCCTGCATCCATCCCCAGATGCCTGATAGCGTGCCCGCCTACCATAACCGCGCCATGTGGCCTTTCCTGGAGGGCTATTATGCGCAGGCCGCGGCGGCGGTGGAGAATGAATCTGCCCTGGCGCTGGCGGTCGCCTGCATGGTCCGTGCCGCCCTGTTGTGCGGCACGAACAAGGAAAATGTCCTTCTGGAAACGGGGCTGGATGAGGGGCTGCTGCTCAGTTCGGATAGCCAGCTCTGGAGTATTGCCGGCATGCTGGGCTGTTTTTACAAGGGATTGTTCGGCATCCGTCTGTCTCCGGATTCTCTGGAATTCCGTCCTTGCGTTCCAAAGTCTTTTGAAGGCGTTCATGAGTTGTCCGGGCTGGAATACCGTGGCATGACGGTAGATGTGTTTCTGCAGGGCTGCGGGCACCGGATAGCGCGGTGCCTGGTCAACGGGCAGGAGGCCCCTCCCGTCCTTTTGCCGGGCATGAAGGGGCGCGTTTTTGTGAAATTGGAGCTGGACGGCGGAGAAGAGGATGAAGGGGCGGTGAATTTAACCCGCATGGGCAGCAGCCTGGAGTCTCCTGCGTGGAAGGCGGCGCGCCATGGTATTGCGTGGGAGTCTGTGGAAGGAGCCGATTATTACCGTGTTTACCGGAATGGCATCCCTGTGTCTCAAACGGAGTACTGCCATTATATCCCCGCACCCGGCCGGGGGGACGTGTCTTTCCAGGTGATGGCAGTCGCTCTGGATGGGAGGGAGTCTTATCTTAATGAACCCAACGATTATCCTTCTGCGGATTCCCGCATGGAGACGCGCCCCTGCGGCTTGAGCGGGGATGAAGTCTGGTTTTCCCGCGTCACGGAATCCCCGGACGCTCTTTGTTACAATGTCAATATAGATAAGCCCGGAGTGTACCGGGTGGACGCCTTTTTCGCTAACGGCACTTATGATGTTTCAGACGGGAATACCTGCGCCCTGCGCAGTCTGTACCTGAACGGCAGGCGCGCAGGCACGCTGGCTTTCCCCCATACGTCCCGTTCCGGAAACTGGGAGTATTTTATTTATTCAACGGCAGTGGAAACGGTGATGACGCCCGGTCCCTGCCGTGTGGAAGTGGTGTATGATTCCTTTTCCGAAAATATGAATCGTCTGGTGAATGATATGGTGATAAAACACCTTCGGTTTACCCGTATATCCTGATATTAGTTCATGAATGTTATGTCGAAACGTTTTTTTGCCTTGTTGCTGATCCTGGGGTCCGGGATATGGAGTGTTCCTGCCATGGGGATGGATGAGGAGTCAGCTTCCAGGGCGTCTGTTCCTGCCTCCTCGGACAGGGAGGGAGCGGAGTTTACCCGTCTGCCCGTCAGCTGGACGGTTAATCCCAGGGATGCCGCCAATGCCCGTGCCGCCTGGAAAACGCTGAGCGCCTATCATCGGGGCAAACCGAAGTCTTCCAGAAAATTGCATGTGGTTTACGTAACGTTCAAGGACAGGCCTGCCCTTGAAGGATACCGGGAACGGTATGATCATATTCTGAAGAATATTCAGGCATATTATGCGGACCAGATGCAGGCCAACGGTTTCCCTCCGCTCACATTCCAGCTGGATTTGGATGAACGGGGCAAGCTGGTTATTCATGATGCCTATGTGGATAAACCCATGAGCGAGATGAGCGTGCAGAGCTCCGGCCCCGTCTCCCGGGAAGCCGCCAGGAAGGTGCTGGCTTCCAAGGGGATTGATATTGAGAAGGAACATGTGCTGGTCGTTTGCCAGCTTCCGGACGGCGTGGGTCCTTATTACGGCGGCGGCTTCAGCCACCAGGGCACGGGGTGGACCTGTGACCAGGAAGGGCTGGATCCCGCCAGCTTTCTGGATACGGAAATGATGCAGGGCGGCCGTTTCAAGGTGACCAGGGGAAAGAACGCCACCATTTACATAGGCGGTACGGCCCATGAATTGGGGCATTCCTTCGGCCTTCCCCACACGGGCGACGGATGGAATTACCCCGACGCCGGAGCTTCCTTGATGGGCCATGGCAATTCCACCTACGGCGACGAGCTGCGCCATGAAGGGAAGGGCGCCTATTTGGCGCCGACGGATGCTTTGAAACTGGCCAGTGTTCCCCTGTTCAACGGGGTGGAGACGGAACTTCCCGCAGACGCCTCCTTCGGGCGTATGCTCGGCAAGTATGTCCCGGGGTCTTTTGAACGGCTGGAGGCCATTCCCGTTAAAGACGGATTGCGGCTGAAAGGGAGGGTTCATCTGACGCGCCCCGCGTATGGCATTGTTGCCCATTTGGATCCGCCCGGAGGTTCGGATTATGATTCCAATGCCGTGGGCGCTTCTCTGGATGAAAAGGGGGAGTTTGATCTCACCATCTGCAGGCCGGGATATAAGGGTGGTTTTATAGAAATGCGGGTGGCCGTATTGAATTGCGACAGCACGCGCAGCATGATTACTCTGCCCGTGTGGATGGATGCCCGGGGAGCCAAGGCCCCTTCTCTGGCCCAGATCGTTTATTTCGGGGATGTTCAGAATCTGTGGATACGGGGCCGCACGGAAGAAGCCCGGAAGGCGCTGGCGGAAGTGGAACGCAGGCATGGTTCCCGTTCTGAAGTGAAAGAATGGCTCCCTGTCTGGAAGCGCGCTCTGGGGCGCCAGGAGCCCGCGCTGGAAGTTGTTCCGGCGCAGATTCCTGCGGCAACCGCCAGTATCAGCCTGAATGACTGCAAGCCTTCCGTAGCCCAGGTGGGGTGGGCCGTTCCGTTGTGGGATGTCCTGTTCCCGTCGGATTTGGGGCCCGTGCCTTTCTTCCGGACAATCGGAAGGCCGGAACGTTTCATTCTGGCTCATGCCCCGGCTGTTTTTGCCTATGACCTGGATGGGCGCTGGAAAGAGTTCCGCGCTGATGTGGGGCTGCCCTTCGGCTCCCGCGGCAGCGTCAAATTCAGCGTGTATTTGGACGGCAGGAAGCTTATGGAATCCCCTGTGCTCAAGGACGGGGACTCCATTCCCGTGAAGACGGCGGTAGAGGGCGGCAGGAAGCTGGAAATCCGCGTGGATGACGCCGGAGACGGCAATGCCGCCGATTGGGGCATTATAGCCAACGGCATGCTGACCCGGTAAATTTTCTGCCCCCACTGGCGGAGAAATGTGACATTAGGCTTGTCTTTTGCCCTTTCTCATAGTGTTCTGTGGGCTAGCCATGATTGGGACGATTGCAAAGCTATGGGGTGCGGCGGCGCTGGTTGCCGGGGCTTCCCTGTTTGCAGAAACGGCTGCGGAGCAGCCGCCCGTCCCTTCCTCTGAAACCGGGCAGGAAAATGCCGGAGGGAAAATGGCGGGCAATCTGCTTTCCGGCACTCTCATGCCGCAGATTCCCTCCAATATTTCCATTACCAATGACGGCGCCATCAGGGTGGAGGAATCCAGGAAGGTTATTTTTGAAGGACCGCATGTCCACATGGTGACGGATACCGGGGTGGAGGTATTTGCGGATTATGCCCAGGCGGATATGGACCAGGGCAAGGTGTTTCTGAAAGGGAACCTGGCCATTTACCAGAGTGACGGCAGGACAAGGACCAACAGCCTGGTACGCGCCGACAGCGCGGAGTTTGACTGGGAGAACGAAGTGCTTCTTACGGATGCCATCCGTGCGAAGATGGAGGGATTGATTCTGCGCAGCGGAAAGTTTGAATCCCGGAAGGATGCCGCCGGCAACACTTACCTGGAAGCCCGCAATGCCTCCGTCACGGCGGAAGACATCAGCGAACCTCTCACCTGGATTTCCGCCGACAGGATACGCGTGTATCCGGAAGACAGGTTTTCTTTCAAGAACCTGACCCTTTATTACGGTGGCGTTCCCTTCTTTTATTTCCCCTACCTCAGCCATTCCCTTAATCCGGAAGTTGGCTATCTTCCCATCCCCGGCATGCGCTCCATCTGGGGGCCTTACCTCCTGAATGAATACGGGTTCCTGATGGGGAAAAAATGGTCGGACAACGGCATGCCTTCCGCGGATTACCTGGGAACCCTGCATGCAGATTACCGCACCCGGCGCGGTTTCGCCTACGGATTGGACATCCGCGACGTGCTGCTGGAAAAGGATTGTCCGGACATGACGGGGCTGTCCTTTTACAAAACCCATGACAAGGGGGTGAAAATCAACGCCGGTGATGATGAGTACCGTGAGCATCTGGACCCGGACCGGTGGAGGTTCGCGCTCCAGCAGATGTGGAGCCACAGGGTGAATCTCCGCACGGACTGGCGGTTGAAGGCCAACATCAACATGTTGAGCGACGAGTACATGCTCCGCGATTTTTATCCGGAAATTTATCAGCGCAATTCTTCTCCGGACAACACGGTGCTTCTTTCCCGTACGGACGATACGAATGATTTTTCACTGTTGCAGCGTTTTGTCCCCAATAATTTCTACATAGCGGACCAGCGGACGGAGTTCAGTTATGAGCGTATCAAGTCCCCCGTATTCCGTTCCCCCGTCATGTATGAAAGCCGCACCAGCTTCGCTTTCCTCAAGCAGTACGTTCCTCCGTTCATGCGGACGGAAATCCGGAACATGCTGGACGGGATGGACCCCGGAACTTCTTCCTATGATTACTGGGCCCGAATGCTGATGACGGACAGCTACAGCAGGTTCCACTCCTTCCATGAGGTTTCCGTTTCCAAGAAAATCATGGGATTCCTGAACCTGACCCCCAAAGTGGGCGGAGGCTATACGGGATATTACGGCGTGGAGGACTACAAACCGCTCAACCAGGGAATTTTTTACGCCGGAACGGATGCCGATTTCAAATTCTCCCGCCGTTATTCTTCCGTATATAGTGATTCCTTTGGGCTGAACGGCATGAACCATATTGTTCAGCCCCATTTTACGCTGGCGTATGTCAAAACCAACCGCCTGAGCGAGCTTTATCCCCAGATTGACGGCGATACCCCCACGACCAATCCCCCATCCTTGAGCATAGGCAGATACACGGAGATTGATTCCCTGTCCACGGGGCTTGTCTTCCGGTATGGATTGCGCAACATGCTGATGACCAGCCGGGACGCTAATTCCCACCGCTGGTTTTCCTGGGATGTGTTCATGGATGCCTATCTGCATGATCCCGTCAACCAGCGGGATTTTTCCAACCTTTTTTCATTCATGCGCTGGAATCCCGTTCCCTGGATGGAATACCGGTCGGAAATGCAGGCTCCCGTTTTGGGTAAGGACAAGATTTCCGGCTGCCGTGAATACAACAACTCCCTGCGTTTCATGCCATGGCGTTCCACGGAGCTCGTCGTGGGGCACCGTTATTTGAACCAGCATTCCCTTCTGGAGGACAGCAGCCAGCTGG
>OLRP01001920.1_pt1 | contig 15323 bp, 5 predicted proteins | sample 1672401 | NCBI WGS metagenome assembly OLRP01 (sample SAMEA3136682, study PRJEB25190) | human gut metagenome | reverse complement strand
GAAAGAACTGCGCGGCAAGATGCACACCATCACGGGCGAGGAGTTGAACCGCGTGCAGATGAAGGTCTACGACCTGGACAACGAGGAAGAATTCAAGGAGTTCGCCAAGGGCGACCAGCGTGCGCTGAAGGTTTACGGCACGGATCGTTACGTGGCATACGACCCCCAGAAACGCATCGGAGTCATGATCTCGAAACTCGGGGCGAGCAATGCCATCTCGGTGGGTGCCTACGCATTCGCCCTGAGCCAGCTCGACGCACAGAAACAACAATAATTCTTTACAGCATCAGGGAATAAAAAATTATGTATAAGTTCCAACCCATTCTCAAATCGACAATCTGGGGCGGCGAAAAGATCGTCCCCTACAAGCACATCGCCTCCGACCAGAAGCAGGTCGGCGAAAGCTGGGAACTTTCGGGCGTCAAGGGTAACGAATCGGTCGTAGCGGGAGGCCCCGAGGCGGGCACCACCCTGCCCGGGCTGATCGCACGCCACGGCGCGGCATTGCTCGGCAAGGCCAATGCAGCACGCTTCGGGCAGGAGTTCCCGCTGCTGATCAAGTTCATCGACGCACGGCAGGATCTCTCGATCCAGGTGCACCCGAACGACGCACTGGCATGGGAGCGCCACAAATCGAAAGGCAAGACCGAGATGTGGTACGTCGTGGACGCCGACAAAGGCGCACGCCTGCGCTCGGGATTCGCCAAGCAGGTGACGCCTGCCCAGTACGAAGCCAGCGTCGCGGACAACACCATCACCGACCTGCTCGCCGAATATGAAATACACCCCGGCGACCTCTTTTTCCTGCCGGCCGGACGCGTTCACAGCATCGGAGCCGGGGCGTTTATCGCCGAGATACAGCAGACCTCGGACATCACCTACCGCATCTACGATTTCAACCGCAAGGATGCCGACGGCAACACCCGCGAGCTGCACACCGAACTGGCGAAGGGCGCCATCGACTACACCGTACTGCCCGATTACCGGACGCATTACCAGAAGGCGCAGGATCGCGAAGTGGAACTGGTGTCGTGCCCCTATTTCACCACCTCGCTCTACGACCTGACCGAAGCGCAGACCATCGACTATTCGGCATTGGATTCGTTCGTCGTCGTGATCTGCGTCGAAGGCAAGGGAACACTCTGCGACGACTCGGGCAACGAAATGCCGATCCACCAGGGAGAGACCGTGCTGCTCCCCGCCACGGTAAAATCGCTCCGCGTGATTCCAGGGGGAAACCTGAAAATGCTGACCAGCTACATCAAATAAACAGGCAACACCCGTCGTCGAAAAATCCCCGGCAGCCGATAATTGCCGGGGATTTTATTTTCGGTCAAGCGGCATAGTTGTAAATTCAATGAGAAACAAAACATCCGATCGTAAAAATACTTACCAAAAACCTCATTAAAAGAAAAAAGTTTTATTTTTACGCGATTCCGTTGCAGGACTGCGTTCTTTTTAGTACCTTTGGGGTGTGCAACCGTAATAGCGCGGAAACAGCAGAAAATCGTACGCCATGAAGGAGAATTTAAGAGAGATCGCATCGCATTTCGCCTTGGAAGGCCCCGTCACGGCCATCGACTCACTGGGCGAAGGATTCATCAACGACACATTCATCGTCCGCACCGAAGCAGATGCCCCCGACTACATCCTCCAACGCAAGAACAAGGCCGTTTTCCCCGACGTGCCGGCCATGATGGACAACATCCGCCGGGTCACGGAACACATCCGCCGCCGCGTCATTGCGGCCGGAGGCGACCCGCGGCGCGAGGTGATGACCGTCGTCCCGGCAAAGGACGGGCACTTGTACCACGTCGACGCGGAAGGCGAATACTGGGCCGCGACGGTCTTCATCGACGACACGGTTGCCTACAACAAGGCCGACTCCCCGGAACTGGCCCGCAAGGGCGGCGAAGGCATCGGGAAATTCCAGTCCCAGCTGGACGATTTCACCGAACCGCTGGCGGAGACGATCAAAGGGTTCCATAACATCCGCCACCGTTTCGGACAATGGGACGCCGCCCTGGCCCGCGATGCCGCAGGGCGCAGAATACACCTCGCGGAGGAGATCGGCTGGATCGAGTCGCGGCGCGCCGAGATGCTCTCTTTCTGGTCGAAGGTCGAGGACGGTACGATCCCTACGCGCGTGACGCACAACGACACGAAGATCAACAACATCCTGTTCGACAAACAGGGCGAGGTGCTCTGCGCCATCGACCTCGACACGGTGATGGCCTCCACGTCGCTCAACGATTTCGGCGACGCGATCCGCTCTTACGATTTTAATCTGTCCAATGTGATCTTGTCAGTAATCTATGCAAAAAAGGGATGCCGCGTCAAATATCTGCCAATCACTTTCCGTCCAAGACAGGGCGGTATCAACTCGATTAATATGAAGAAAATCTTCAAAATCGGTCGCCAGGCACTGAAAGATTTCCGGCGGATCAACCGTGTGCTGAACCGCGAAGTTTGAAAGGAGATTTACTTATGACTTACAAAGAAAAAAAGCGTTCTATGTTTCTTGGCCTGCCATGGACTTTCACTACTTATACCGTAACGGATGAATTCATATCAATCGATTCCGGTTTGCTCAACAAAGTGGAGAATGACTGTTACATGTACAAAGTAATTGATGTCCGTCTGGAAACCACTCTGATGGAACGAATCCTTGGTATCGGTACCATTCACTGCTTCACTGGAGATGTAACGGATCCTGATCTTAAATTACAGCACATAAAAAATGCCAAAGAAATTAAAGATTTTATCCTGAAACAATCCGAACAGGAAAGACTAAAAAGAAAGACCTTAAATATGCAGCATCTGGATGGCAATCCGGGGATGAGCCAGATGGCAGAAAAAGACAGCTGCAGATAGCAAGGAAGGTAAAGGCAGTGTTGATAAAAACAGCACTGCCTTTTTGGTGGTTGTTCTTACCAACAGCCTGAGAATTGCACTGATGCTTCATTCCGGATTCGGTACACGTAAGGTTTGTAAGTGTGATGTCTTAAGAAACAGAAAAAGTACAGAACCAATATTCGATTTTGTTCTGTACTTTTTTCTTTATGAATGATATAATGATTGGGTAACAATACTAACCAAGGAAAAACGTGACAGCGTGCAGACTTATGTTTTGTTTCGCGTGCGTTTAACTTAAATTGTATAGAAAAGGAGAAAAATTAAAATGAGAAAGAGAACAAGAATTCTGGCAGCCCGGCTGGCTGCATGCAGCCTGTCCGCGGCGATGGTTTTTACGGCGCTGCCGCCGACTGCTGTGACATCATATGCTTCGGCGCTCGAAGTCGATCTTGATGTTGAAGCAAGTAAGGAAATCATCGGAAAGGTCGGCGTCACCGGTACAGTGCCGTATAAGGCATCTGTTGGCAAAGGAGATGTCACTGCACGTACTACAGTAGTCTATTCTAGCAGCGATGAGAGTATAGTAACAGTAGACACTAACGGCAAGTACACCTTGAAGAAAAAAGGAACAGCGACGATAACGGCTGTATATTCGTGTGAATTGCAAGATGGGAGTGTAGCAAAAACAACCAAGTATATCAGCGTTAAGGTCAAAGATCACGATTTCGCAATCCAGATCCCAGAGGATGTAACAAATCGCGAGATCGAGGTCGGCGATATCGGCATCATCGCACCGGATTGTCTGCTGGATGAGGGTTCGGTATCTCCGAAAACACTTACATTCGCATCTACCGATAATGACGTAGTAAGTGTTGCGTCAGTTGAAAATACCAATACTGCTAAATATACAGCAAAAAAAGCAGGTACAGCCACCGTTACGGTAACTGCTGAGTATCAGCCGGTTGAGGGGGGGTACAACCTACACCAGCACCAGGCAGATTGTTTTCACGGTTACAGACAAGAAAAAGCCTGAGTTTACAACAAAGAACGCTGAGTTCAGCATCACGGATACCGACACGACAGCAAGCGGCCTTCTGAGCAACTACGTCGAGGGTGTGGATCCTGCAGCGACAGTAGAATACGAGATCGTATCCGACACGACAAGCAGCGTTGATGCTGAAAAAGCAACGGTCACAGACGATGGTGTTCTGAAAGCAACCAAAGCCGGCAAGGTTTACGTAAAGGTAACCGTTACCAAAGACGGGGTGTCTGCTGAAGGCTACATAACAGTCAGAGTAGTAGACAAGAGAACCGATGCCTCGACAGTAGCTTTTGACCTTCCTGCTGATAAACCGATAGAGATCTATGCTGGCAAAAGCTATGAGATTAAGGCAACCGTTACATCGGGAACAGGCAAATACACTGCAGCTGATCTTACATGGGAAAGCTCTGATCCGAATGTTATTCAGGTAGATAAATCTGGTAATGTCTATGGAGTAAGCGCTGGTTTTGCTGAGGTGACAGCTACCCTGCCAAACGGCAACGCTGCAAGCACCATCGTTACTGTAGTGGAGGTTCCGGAAGCTCCGACGATCAGCGCATCCCAGGAAAGCATCGAAGAGCTGGATATCAACGGTGCAGAGGCAGGCATCGATTTCAACATGCTCTCCGTACTGGATATCAAGAATGCTCCGACTGGTTATAAAGTAAGCTACAGCGCATCATCCCCGACAGATGTTGCATTTGACGATAATAATAAGGGCGCTAACATCGCAACCTTCAAGAAGGCGGGCGTTTACTATGTGACAGCTACCCTTCGGGATAAAAACGACAACGATCTGGCTTCCACCAGAATTATCTTCGCAGTGAAGAACACCCAGGTAGCACCGGAGGCTGAGATTACAAAAAATACTACACTGGCTGCAGTCATCACCCTGACGAAAATCGGCGAAACCGTTGATTACAACACTGGAGTGGATCTGAAGAATGCTGATGTTTCTGACATCACATGGAAGAGCAGCAACACAGGTGCAGTCAAGATCGTTGACGGCGTTGCAGTTGCATGCGGCGAGGGAACATCCGTGATCACCGCTTCTCTGCCGAACGGCGACTATGTGACCTGGACAGCTAAGGTTGAGATCGCAGGAGCAGCAGTTGTCTCTGCAGAACAGAAAGAGTTCACCCTGGATATAGGAACAGGGATCTCTGTAGTATACAACCTGGCTACCGCAATCGAGGTAAGCAATGCTTCTATTGACGATGTAGTTTATCAGACCTCATCCCCGAACGCAACCGTTAATGCTGGAAATGTGACCTTCACAAAACCGGGAACCTACTATGTGACGGCAGCGATCAAGGATAATAATATCACAGTATCATCCGTTATTCTGACCTTCAACGTGCGCAAGACCGTTGGAGCAGAGGATAAGACAATTTCTCTGAAAGCTGGAGCTGCCGGAAAGGTAAAATTTACAGAAATCGAAGCTGCCGAGGATGTTAACTCTCAGATCGATTATGGCAATGCGACGAGCGCAGATGTCACCTGGACCAGCAGCGATGAGAACGTAGCTGTTGTTGAGAACGGCGTGATCGTTTCTAAGGGCGAGGGCGCAGCAGTTGTAAGCGCAACACTTTCCAACGGAAACCGCGTAGCATTTGCTGTAACCGTAAAACCGGTTAGCCTGACGGCTGAAGAGACTGAGTTCTACATCGATCTGAAGGACGTAGACAGTCTTAATACAAAATATAAACTGGGTACTCTGCTGACCTTGAAAAATCCAGGCACATACAATAAGAAGGATATTAAGTACACTGTCTATAACGGAGATATCCTTAGAGTTGATATGAACGGCACAGTAGAGCTGGAGGGCGGTCTTGGAACAACCTATGTACGTGCAGAAGTCGGTGGTGCATATGTGATCTTCACCTTCCATGTAGTTGATACGACAGCACCGGATCCGGTTAAGATCAAATACAATGACACGATGACAGAGAAGGTTGACAGAGCATTCACAATCAAAGCTGGTGAAGTATATGGTTCCAATCTGAAGAATCTGGTTAAGGTTATTGACGGCAATGTAGCTACCGACGTTGAGTGGAAGGTAGACGACACCTCCGTTGTATCTGTGACAGATGGTGTTGTGAAGGGTCTTTCCGCAGGTAAGGCAGTGATCACCGCTGTTACGAGGAATGGCTATTATGTGACCTTCGTTGTTACCGTTGCAGATGGCATGAAGCTGTCCGCTACCCAGACAAATTTTGAAATCGATAAGAAAGAGCTGAAGTCTCTGGATCTGAACGCATTCCTGAATCTGGATAATCCGGATGACAAGACACCTGCAGCAGGTACAGCAGCGGCAGTGAAGTATTCTCTGAGTGATGTCACCCTGACTTCATCTGCAAACAGCATCGTAGCGACGACAGCAGGTTCAAATACTGTAAACTTTGAATCTACCGGAACAGCCGTTGTGAAAGCAGAGGTTGGCGGCCAGGTTGTTACCCTTACCTTCCATGTGACAGATACAACTGCACCGGATCCGGTTAAGATCGACTACACAACAGGCGCAAAGAAAACGATCACAGTAGAAGAAGGCTCTGTATACGAGACAAGTCTGAAAGATTACGTGACCGTAGGCGATAAGGCAGATCTGAAAGATGTAAAATGGGATGTTAAGGACAGCACAGTCGCAACCGTGACCAATGGCATTGTCAAAGGCATTTCCAAGGGAACGACCGTCGTAACAGCTACTACGGTGGACGGCTACTATGTAACCTTTGTTGTAACTGTGTCAGGTAAGGTAGAGCTGACTGCAACCGAGACCGATATCGATCTGGATATGGGAACCGCTGATAGCGTAGATTTCGACCTGAAGTCCGTTATGGATGCAGAAAATGCAAAACTTGGAGAACTCGGCATCGTATATCAGACATCGGATCCGACAAATGCAGCGATTACTTCAGAAGGCAAACTGACTTTCAAGAAGGCCGGATGCTATTATGTAACCGCTACGTACAACGGTACAGCGAACCAGTCCGTACTGAAGTTTACCTTCCATGTAAAGAAGACGATCAGCGACAGCGATATCAACGTTGTACTGAAGGAAGGTCAGGAAAAGACGGTTGCACTGACAAAGATCGATGAGACAGTGGACCTCAACGAGAGAGTAACGCTGACACCGGCAGGAACGACCAACGCAGTACTGACCTGGACTACCAGCGATGAGAGCGTTGCAGCAGTTAAGGACGGTGTAGTCGTGGCAAAATCCGAGGGCGCAGCAGTTGTTACGGCAACTCTGAAGAACGGAAGCTATATCGCGTTTGCAGTTACGGTGAAACCGGTTACGATGACAGCAGAGAAGACCTCCTTCGATGTTGACTTAAAGGATGATAAGGATCACACCTATGATCTGTCAACCATGCTGACACTTGCAAATGCTCCGGCAGGAAGCACGATCAAGTACTCCGACTTCGATGAGAAGATCCTGACAGTCAGCGATAATGGCGTAGTTACCTTCACAGGCGGCACGGGCGTGACCTATGTACGTGCAGAGTGCAATGGCGCATATGTGATCTTTGCATTCCATGTAGTAAATACAACCGCACCGGATCCGGTTAAGGTAGAATATGCAGATAACGCTGTAAAATCAATCAGTATCCTGGAGGGTCAGGCATATGAAAACAATCTTGCCAACTATGTTAAGGTGACAGGCGGCAAGGCAGAGGATGCAAACAACTCAGATGTTATGTGGAGCGTAGATGATGCGTCCGTAGCAACTGTGACAAACGGTGTTGTTACCGGAGTTTCCGCAGGCAACGCAGTTGTGACAGCTTACACAGCAGACGGCTATCATGTCACCTTCACGGTAACGGTTAAGAAGAAGGTTGAGCTGACAGCAAGCAGGACAGAGTTTGATATCGACCTGAAGGAGCAGAAATCGGTTGATCTGGATGCTTACCTGAAGCTTGCAAATGCAGATAACGCTACGACACTGGCAAGTGTTGCATGCACATCCTCCAGCACGGATATCGCTACCGTTGCGGATCGTAAGGTATCGTTTGCAAAGACTGGAACCGTATATGTGAAGGCAGCCCTGAATGATCAGGTAGTAACCTTTACCTTCCATGTAGTGGATACAACGGCTCCGAAGCCAATCAAGGTAACTCATAAAACAACGGCTGAGAAGTCTATTGAGATCTTCGAGGGTCAGACCTACGCTACAAACCTGCGTGATTATATTGAGGTTGAAAACGGAGACATCGCAGATGTGATCTGGACAGTAGATGATGCATCCACAGCAACCATCACAAACGGCGTTGTAAAAGGCGTTTCCGCAGGAAACGCAGTGATTACAGCAGCTACAAAAGACGGCTATTATGTAACCTTTGCGGTAAAGGTTAAGAAGAACTTCAAGCTGACAACAGATCAGGAAGTATTCGACATCGACCTGAAGGAACAGAAGCAGATCGATCTGGATGCATACCTGCACGTAGAGGATGCAGCAGACAAGACGCTTGCTGATGTTATATGCACATCCAGCAGCACGATCGCAACCGTAAATGGTCATGTGGTAACCTTCAATGGTACCGGAACTGCTTACGTGAAAGCAGAGCTGGACGGCAAGAAAGTGAACCTCACCTTCCATATCGTTGATACAACCGCACCGGCACCGATCAAGATCAAATATGTTGACAGCATTCTGGATACACAGAAGAAGATGACGATCCGCAAGGGCGCACTTGCTTCGAACAACCTGCGTGAATTCGTTGAGGTAGAGGGCGGCGATATCTCTGATATCATCTGGAGCTCTTCCGATGAGAGCGTAGCAACCATCTCCGATGGTGTTGTGAAGGGTATTTCTGCAGGAACTGCAGTGATCACAGCCGCTACTAAGGACGGCTACTATGTAACCTTCGATGTAACAGTTCAGGATGTTATGGAACTGAGCGCATACAAGACAGAGTTCGACATTGACCTGAGAGAGCAGAAGGCAGTTGATCTGGATGCATACCTGAAGCTGACAAATGCGGATGCTGATGTGACACTTGCAAGTGTTGTATGCACATCCTCAAGCACAGATATTGCTACGGTTGCAGATCATAAGGTAAGCTTTGCTAAGACCGGAACGGTATATGTGAAGGCAGCCCTGAAGGATCAGGTAGTTACCTTTACCTTCCATGTTGTTGATACGACGCTTCCGGATCCTGTAAAATTAAATTATAAGGAAAATGCTGAGAAGAATATTACTCTGACGGTTGGCGAAGCCTACGCTACAAACCTGCGTGAATACTTCGAAGTGCAGGGCGGCGATATTTCCGATATCAAGTGGAGTGTAGACGATGATTCTGTTGTTACGGTAACAGATGGTGTTGTAAAGGCACTTTCAGTTGGAACAGCAGTAGTTACCGCTTCCAGCAAGGATGGCTACTATGTAACCTTCACCTTCAAGGTAAATCCGGTTGTAAAGGCTAATGTAGTTCTGGATACAGGCAAGAGCAATGTTGTAAATCTGACACTGGACAGCAAGGATGCAGCAACAGCAGTTCTGGCAGATAATGTAAAATCTACCACGGTTGCAGGAGCAGACGTAAAAGGCTTTACATGGACCAGCAGCGACGAATCCGTTGCTACGGTTGCCAGCGGAACTGTGAGAGCGCAGAAGGCAGGACAGACGGTTGTTACTGTAACTGCTCCGGACGGCTCAAGCGTATCCTTCATCGTAGCTGTTTCCGCAGGATCCTTCACAGGTGAGGATCAGTTTGATGCAAGTCAGATCGTTCTTCAGCTGGAAGTAACCGATAAGGAAAGCAAGAAGCTGCCGACAGTAACAGTAGACGGCGGCAAGGCAACATGGTCTGTACTGGATGAAACGGTTGCTAAGATTGCCGGAGATAATCTGGTTCAGGCAGTAGGCGAGGGACTGACAGCAGCAGTTGCAACTGCTCCGGACGGAAGCAAGTTTGCAGTATCTGTAAAGGTTCTCGGACAGCCGAAGGCATCCATCGCTCTGAATGATGAGAATACAGAAACCAATATCGCTCTGCAGCTTGGCAAGGATGAGACAAGAGATCTGTGGAATTATGTAAAACTGTCCATGACAGGCGAATATAAGACCAACAGCGGCAATCAGGGAACGACAGATACTGCTATGAACAAGAACAGCGCAGTTCTGATGAGCAAGATCACATGGACCAGCTCAGATGAGAGCGTTGCAGAGGTGATCGACGGTGTTGTGGCTGCGAAGGCAGTTGGCAAGACGATCGTAACCGGAACGGCTCCGGACGGAAGCATGGTAGTATTTACCGTAACAGTTTCCGCAGCAGACATTTCCGGTGTTGCACTGAAGGATAATGAGAGCAGAATCGTAAACCTGACACTGAACGATGCAGCAAACAACTATAAGGATCTTGCAGCGATGGTAGAGGATACCTGCGATAAGATCAATGCAGATCCTGCAACCTTTAACTGGACAACAGCAGATCCGACGGTAGCAACCGTTTCTGACGGTGTTGTTTATGCACAGGGCAAGGGTGATACAACCGTAACCGTAACCGCTCCGGATGGTTCAAGCGTAACCTTCATCGTAGCAGTTGCAGAGGGCGGATTTGCAGCAGATGACACGTACTCAGAGGATGACCTCAACGCGATCAAGAACTGGAAAGCAGAGCTTCAGATCGGCGGAGTTGAATCTAAGGAGCTGCCTCCGGTCAAGGCAACAGCAGGAACTATAACCTGGAGAACCGACAACGAGAGCATTGCTAAGATCTCCGGCAACAGTGTAACAGCTGTTTCTGAGGGTGTTACCTATGCGATCGCAACCGCACCGAACGGATCCGAACGTGCATTCCTTGTAACGGTATACGCAAATCCGACACTTGCATTTGAGAAATCATCTGCAGAGGTTGTGACAGGCGAGACTGTTCTGACAAATGTTACCGTAAATCCGAAGAATACAGAGGTTGTTTATACAGTAACCTGCAATGGCGAGGACGCTGTTTCCAATGATGATTATGTTCTGGTAAGCAATAACGGATGCTTCAGCTTCGTACCGCTGAAAGCCGGCAAATTCATCATCACAGGAACGGCTACGATCAAGTCTAAGTCAGTAAGCGCTCAGCTGATCGTAAATGCACTTCAGGATGTAGAATCCGTAGGATTCACAGAGGCATCCAAGACACTGTACACAGGACGTACCGATGATCTGGCAAGCCTGATCAAGTGGAATGACGGCAAATCCGATCCTTACAACAAGGAGCTGACCTGGACGAGCGGAGATGAGTCCGTGGCAACTGTAAGCTCCACAGGTATCGTGAAGGCTGTTGCTCCTGGAAAGACTTACATTTATGCAACTGCATACAATGGACTGAAGGCTAAGATCGAGATCGTTGTAAAACAGACTGTAACAGGAATTGAACTTTCTCAGACCAGCTATGAGCTGTGGGAAGGCCAGACAGACTTCATTTCTGCAACACCGAAGCCTGCAACAGCAAACATCAAGTCCATCACCTACTCATCAGATGATGAGAAGATCGCAACGGTTGACACCGAAGGTAAGATCAAAGCGGTTAAGGGCGGATCAACCTACATCAAGGCTACGATCACATGGACAGATGAGGACGGCAAGACAGAGAAGAGTGTAACGGCAAGAGCAAGCATCCTGGTAAAAGCACCGGTAACGGATGTTGTGGTTAAGAGAGTTGATACGAATTCCAGCGATACGATTTACTCGAACAGAGTTGGCGAGTCTATCCAGCTGAAGGCTGTTCTGACACCGCAGAATGCATACGATAAGACAATCCTGTGGACGAGTGAGAACAAGGATATCGCAACGGTTGATGAGAATGGTATGATCACAACGGTTGGCAAGGGTACCACATATATCTACGCAAAATGCTTGAGCGGCGGATATGGTCTGGACGGAGCAGGCACACCTGCAGTCGGCATGATCAAGGTAGTCGTTGGAGGAGATACACTTTCCCTTTCCATGACACCAGAGAGATCCGAAGTATATCCGGGCGAGTCTGTAACCTACAAGGCAACGCTGGCTCCGGATACTGCATTCGAGGGCAACGTAACCTACAAGTCTGACAACGCATTTGTAACCATCGATAAGACAGGTGTTGCTACGGTAGCAGAAAATGCAACCGCTGGACTTGCAACGATCACCGCAACGATGACCATGGCTGACGGAAAGACAACATACACCGCACAGTCTCTGCTCTACATCAAGACTCCGGTTAATTCCGTGAAGTTTGAAAAGGAAAAGATGACCATCTATCTGGATGAGGACTACAACTTAGCTCCGATCTTCAATGAGGGACTGAGTATTCCGTCCGATACATCGATCACATGGTCCATCAAGGATCCTTCCATCGTGACGGTTGACAGCTATGGCAAGATGCATGCTGCAAAACTTGGAACAACCTGGGTTTACGCTACGACCTACAACGGAAAGAGAGCAGAAATCCTTGTGAAGGTTATTGCAGCACCGAAGGAGATCAAGCTGAACAAAGAAGTGATCACCTGCTACACAGGCAATGTACAGGATATCAGCTACACCTTTAACCCGACCTACACCACGGAAACTGGCGTAACATGGACAACAAGTGATTCGAAGGTTGCTTACTATGATACTTATACCAATAAGATCATTCCGGTTGGAGGCGGAACCTGCTACATCACAGTAACCGCAAACGACAAACACTTCGGTGTAGTAAGCGACAAGGTTAAAGTAACCGTAAGACAGAAACCGACCGGAATCGTTATGAAGGATTCCAAGCTGTCGAAGAAGGTCGGCGACATGTTTAGGATGAATGCAACCGTACTTCCGGCTAATGCTTTCAACACAGCAGTTTACTGGACCAGCACAAATCCGGCTGTAGCCAGTGTAGATGAGTTTGGTGTTGTTACCTGCCATAAGAAGGGTAGAGCTACCATCATCGCGATCACAGGAAATGGCTACACAGCGAAGTGCAAGGTGAAGGTAACCGGAAAAGCTAAGAAGAAAGGCGTTATGTACGGTATTACCAATGTAGATGGTCTGTTCATCCGCAACAGTGCGAGCCTGCAGGGTCTGCAGCTTGGTCAGTACAACTGCGGCGTATCCGTTACCATCGTTGACAAGATCGGTGAGTGGTACAAGATCAAGTACAATGGCGGATATGCATATGTAAGATCTGCATATGTAACCATCACATCCGACCAGAGTTCAGGCAAGGTTGTAAATGCTTCCAACGGTAAGATCAGCACCGAGACCTGGGTTTACACAGGTGTCGGATACGGAGCAAACACCGTAGCACCGGTTGGTACGAGAGTACTGGTAATCGGAGCAAGCGGAGATTACTATCAGGTACGTTACGGTACAGGTTCTCTTGGAAACGGTTATGTACCGAAGAGCTGTGTAACCCTGGATAAGGGCTTCCGTTACGGCGTATCTACCAAGAAGTATAAGATTGGTGAGAAGGTAAGCTCCACACCTCAGGTAACACTGTTCCGTACAGCAAAGACAAAGAAGAGAGCATATATCTACAACAATGCTACTTCATCCGCTAAACGTATCGGACGTCTGATGAAGAACACGAGAGTCGTTCTGAACAGCCAGAAGATCAACGGATACTATCAGCTGATCTTTACAAACGGCAGGATCGGTTATGTAAAGAGATCTCAGCTGAAGCTGCTGAAGACAAAGGTTAAAACAAACAAAAATACAGCAAACACCTATGTGAAAGCATATCGCTAAGATCAGGGAAAGATACTACGGTATCGAACCGTGATGGCTGATATGAGATCATAAGGGAAACAATGGAGGACTGCGAAAGCAGTCCTCCATTGTTTCCCAAAATTTTCCGTTTAGAATGACGAAAATTTTGATTGACAACTACGGTAAAAAGTATTACTATTTAACACATAAGAAAAACCGATGAGAAAGAGAAGTAAGTTTTCCATAAAGATACAGAGAGCTGCAGATGGTGGAATTGCAGCACGGCATGGTTTACTGAATGGACTTTCGAGGGCAGCCTGAAATCCGGATCTGGAGAGTAGGCGTTGTCGGGAACCGAACCCGTTATCAATCAGGAGTGTATAGCATGTACATGCAAAGTGGACAGTAGGTCAATTTGAGTGGTACTGCGTTGATAAGATATCAGCGTCTCAGGCAGGATAGCCTGGGACGTTTTTTTTGTCTCGCAGGCGATGCACTGCGAGACAAAAAAACGCTCCGCGTGCATGGATGACCGCAATCCACGGCAGAAAAGGAGAAAGCATAAGTAACTAAAAACATAATTAAATGTGAGTCAACGTACTCAAAGATACATAATGCTAAGCCACAGGTTAAAACCTATGACTTAGCATTTGGTTTATGTCCTTATTTTCAAAAAAAACGAACATTTGTACTTTTTTGCTGCGTATCCTATATACTTTTGAAATGATTTTTGCTATAATGTGCGAAAGGACAGAGCCGAAGGTTTTTCGAAGTGCTCTGCCCGTTTGTGATGTTTAGTGATATTGAGCCCTCGAAAAGAGTAGCAGCGATTTTGCCTTTTCGAATTCGTAAAAGGATCCTATGAGGCGATTATCTTGAGAATTTCATTGCGAATCAAATGGTCTCAGATCAAATGAGTTTGTACAGGAATCTATAAAAAAGGTTATTATATAACTGTAATGAAATATTGTTATGAATATAAAAAGGTTTTGATTTTAAAGTATAATTTGAAATAAAATGTTAAAAATGATGTAATTATTCAGCACCCCATTCGCAAAATCGCTGCGATGCAGCTTTCCTTTTGCTCATGTGGTTATCTCGCCATATAAATTTAGCCATAATCGCTCATGCAGGCATGGCATTATGTCTAAATTTGCATGGCTCTGAATAGTTACGATTATTCTAATATAGAAGAGATAGAGAGTATTGCAGACGAATATTTGCAAGCCGCCTGACAAAACTTATGAATATGGAAGCAGGGAAAGTACAAATGAAAAATCGGTTTTGTGACTTTTGAAGTCACACCTTATTGAAATAAGGCTACCGCAATCCCACTGGCTTTAGACGGTGGGTTAAGGTAGCTAAAAATCAGAAATTATAGTATACTCATGGCATGGGAACCTGGAAATCTAAAAACAGACACAAATACTTATTACAATATCACATTATTTTCGTCTGCAAATATAGGAAGAAATTACTGGTTTCGAGACAGATATCAGATGATATAAAGCAGTTTTCATATGAGATATGTCAAAGGCACAGTGTTATTATCAGATATATGGAAACAGATAAAGACCATATTCATTACATGATAGAGACAGAACCGACAATGTCTATTAGTAAGATTGTAAACCTGATGAAGAGCTATACAACATACCATATATGGAAAAGATATCCCCAATATTTACGAAAACAATTTTGGAAAGAACATACCTTTTGGACAGATGGATATTTTGCCTGTAGTGTAGGAAATGTATCGGAAGAAATGCT
>OLRP01001895.1_pt1 | contig 15448 bp, 13 predicted proteins | sample 1672401 | NCBI WGS metagenome assembly OLRP01 (sample SAMEA3136682, study PRJEB25190) | human gut metagenome | reverse complement strand
CAGGGTAAGAGAGTTGATGCGGAGGATGCAGATGGTGCTGCGACGAATACGGACAGTACAGCAGATGAGGAAAATACGGATGAGATATCTCTTGATATCGCAGGATAAGGGAGGGTTTTCCATGGATGAAAAGATTATGAAATTACAGGAACTGATCGATTGGCAGATCGATCAGGGAACAGATGCGATCATCATTGCCGGAACGACAGGAGAGAGTTCCACACTGACCATGGAAGAGCACAGTAAAGTGATCAAAGCAGCAGTAGAATTTGCAAAACACCGTGTACCGGTTGTGGCTGGTTCCGGTTCGAACTGCACAAGAGAAGCAATTTATCTGACACAGGAAGCAGAGGAAGCAGGAGCGGACGGAATCCTTGCAGTGACACCTTATTATAATAAAGCAACACAAAAGGGACTTATCGCTCACTATACTGCAATCGCAAATGCAGTTCCTGAGACTCCGATCATTATGTATAATGTACCGAGTCGTACAGGATGTAACATCCAGCCGGCAACCGTTGCCACACTGGTTAAAAATGTTAAGAACATCGTAGGCCTGAAAGCCGCAAGCGGAGATCTTTCTCAGATCGCAAAGACAGTATCTCTGGCAGGTGCTGATCTGGAACTGTATTCCGGAAATGATGATCAGGTTCTGCCGATCCTTTCACTTGGCGGACTTGGCGTTATCTCTGTACTTTCTAATGTTGCACCGAAGGAAACACATGATATGGTCATGAAATTCATGGAAGGTGACACTGCAGGTGCTGCCAAGATTCAGATCGATGCGATTCCGCTGATCAATGCTCTGTTCTGTGAAGTCAATCCGATTCCGGTTAAGACAGCACTGAACCTGATGGGTATGAATGTAGGACCTCTTCGTATGCCTCTTTGTGAAATGGAAGAAAGCAATAAAGAAACCCTGAAGAAAGCACTGCAGGATTTCGGAATTAAGCTGGCATAAAACAGGCATAGGATACGGAGGAATACTATTATGGTAAAAATTATCATGCACGGATGCTGCGGACATATGGGACAGGTGATTTCTGATCTTGTTGCAAAAGATGCCAATGCAGAGATTGTAGCAGGAATTGATGTAACAGATAAAGGAAATACTACTTATCCGGTATTTACCAATATTAAAGAATGTCAGACAGAGGCAGATGTCCTGATCGATTTCTCTTCTGCAAAGGCAGCAGATGCATTACTGGATTACTGCACAGAGCGTAACCTTCCGGTTGTTCTCTGCACAACAGGTCTGTCTGAAGAACAGCTTGCAAAAGTTGAAGAGACAGCAAAAAAGATTCCGGTACTGAAATCTGCAAACATGTCACTTGGTATCAACACTCTGATGAAACTGATCCAGGAAGCTGCAAAGGTTCTTGCAACAGCTGGATTTGATATGGAGATTGTTGAGAAACATCATCATCTGAAACTGGATGCTCCGAGCGGTACAGCACTGGCACTTGCTGACAGCCTGAATGAAGCGATGGATAATCAGTATCACTATGTGTATGACAGAAGCCAGAAACGTGAGATGCGTGATGAAAAAGAAATCGGTATTTCTGCAGTACGTGGCGGTACGATCGTTGGTGAGCATGAAGTGATCTTTGCCGGCGAAGACGAAGTGATTGAATTTAAGCATACCGCTTATTCAAAAGCCATCTTCGGTAAAGGTGCAATTGAAGCGGCTAAATTCCTGGCTGGTAAACCGGCCGGAAAATACGATATGGCTGATGTGATCGAAGGCTGATCGTAGTTTTGTATTAATATTGAAATTCTGGCAGGCATGTATCGAAAGATATGTGCCTGTTTTTTTACATTATTTTGCATAGGAATCTGCCAGATTGTACATATTATCATTACAAGTTTAAATCCATAGTAAAGGAGAAATTAGAATGAAAAAAATACGCACAATTCTGACAGGAATCCTCCTGATCCTGACGTTGAGCATCTTTACTGCCTGCGGAAATAACAATGCACCGGCAGATGAGGCAGGAACAGCTACAGAAGAAAACACGACCGATACAGGGACGAATGAAAATGCAGATGCTGTGAATGATAAAAAAGACAATGAAAATACGGATAATTCAAATAATAAAGTAACGGACAACGAAGGTGTGGCAGACGATGCTGCAATCGATAACGGTGATACCATGTCCGAGGGAACAGACAATGATAATGTGCCCAATAATACAGAAGATGGAAGTGTGGCGCAGGATCTTGGTGATGGTGTCCGTGATATTGGCGATGGAGTTGGCAACGCAGTAGAAGATGTCGGTGATGCGGTCGGAGATGTCATTGATGGAGATGCCGAGACACGATAACGGTTACTGTTCACAGCAACCAATGATTTGATTTATTCATTTAGCACAATAAAGTGCTTGCATCAGATGAAAAATCATATTATCATAGCATCAGATAAACCTGATGATTTATAGTACAGGCTTCGGATTCAGGAAATCCGGGGCCTTTTTGAAAGGAAAATACAGATGAAATTTCGACCATGCATTGACATACATAATGGAAAAGTAAAACAGATCGTAGGCGGAAGCCTCAAAGATGCCGGAGATCAGGCAAGAGAGAATTTTGTGTCCGGTCAGGATGCAGCCTTTTATGCTGAGCTGTATAAAAATGCCGGATTAAAGGGCGGACATGTTATCCTTTTGAACGGAAAAGATTCAGAGTATTACGAGGCGACCAGAAATCAGGCACTTAAGGCACTGGCAGCTTATCCGGGAGGCTTACAGATCGGCGGTGGTGTCTGCCCGGATAATGCGGAAGATTATCTGAAAGCAGGGGCAAGTCATGTAATTGTTACTTCCTACGTCTTTAAAGACGGACAGCTTTCCTGGGAAAATCTAAAAAAAATAGAAGAAATTGCAGGAAAAGAGCATCTGGTCCTGGACTTAAGCTGCCGTAAAAAAGACGATCAGTATTTTATTGTGACAGATCGTTGGCAGAAATTTACAAATGTACCGGTGACACTCGAAGTAATGGAAGAACTGGGAAATCATTGTGATGAATTCCTTGTGCATGCGGTAGATGTCGAGGGAAAGGCAAATGGAATTGAAACAGAACTGGCGGACCTGCTTTCTGACTATACACAGCGACCGGTGACTTATGCGGGAGGTGTTGGAAGCATGGAAGATCTGAAACTTCTGAAAAAGCATGGAAAAGATCGTTTGGATGTTACCGTTGGCAGCGCATTGGATCTTTTTGGAGGAACGATTCCGTTTGAAACACTAAAAAATCTGGATGATCTGCATATATGACAGGTGGAAATTCTTGACGAAAAAGTTTCCTGATTATATGATGTAGGCAGGAATATGGGTGGTGAGAACACCCACTAAATAAATGATCACAGGGAGGTATTTATCATGAGTGAAGTACTTGACAAAATCAAAAGCAGAAGAAGTATCCGTAAATACAGGAGTGATATGATTCCACAGGATAAGCTGGAGAAGATCATCGAAGCAGGAACTTATGCGGCAACAGGAATGGGAAAACAGTCTCCGATCATCATTGCTGTAACGAACAAAGAACTTCGTGATAAGCTTTCTGCAATGAATGCAAAGATTATGGGTGTTGATAATATGGATCCATTTTATGGAGCACCGGTTGTTCTGATCGTGCTGGCTGATAAGAGCAGACCAACATGTGTCTATGACGGAAGTCTTGTTATGGGAAATCTGATGCTGGAAGCAGAAGAGCAGGGAATCGGAAGCTGCTGGATCCACAGAGCAAAAGAAGAATTTGAAAGTGAAGAAGGAAAAGAAATCCTGAAATCCCTTGGAATCGAAGGTGATTATGAAGGGATCGGACACTGCATTCTGGGTTATGCGGACGGTCCGGCACCGAAGGCTGCACCAAGAAAAGATTCCTATGTATATCATATAGATTAAACGTAGTAATAATATTGCTTAAATAATGGGTTGGTGGGGAAATTTCCCCACTGACCATTTTTTGTCCATTGAAAATAGAAAGTTTATCTGAATATAATGTAGAAAGATAAAAAAAATATTGCCAGAGATGGAGGAAATACCAATGAACAAGATTAAACATGCAGCAGCTAAGAAGGTTTTCGCAGGAGTAATGGATTATGCTGTTGATCAGGTGAATAAGAATCCTGAGACAGCTTATGAGAAAATTATCGACACTGCTGAGAAGTATTTAAAAGATTTTGGAAAGGGTGTGAACTGGGATTATCTCAGGAAAGTTGCCTGTAATCCGGAATATACACTGAATCGTTATATAACTTCCATGGTACAGGAACTCCATCCTAATGTTCTGAAGACAACTCTGATGAATCTTGGATTTGAGGCTTTCTATAATGGAACAAAAACAATTCATGAGATGCGAGAAATACATAAATGTAATATCCCGTGGATCATTCTGATGGATCCTACCAGTGCATGTAACCTGCATTGTACAGGATGCTGGGCAGCAGAATACGGAAACAAGCTGAACCTGTCCTTTGACGATATGGATTCAATCGTTACACAGGGTAAAGAACTGGGAGTTTATTTCTATATGATGACAGGTGGAGAGCCGATGGTAAGAAAGAAAGACATCATCGAACTCTGCAGAAAACACAATGACTGTGTATTCTTTGCATATACAAATGGAACACTGGTTGATGAAGCACTCTGCAAACAGATGCAGGAAGTTGGAAACCTGTTTCTTGCCTTAAGCGTTGAGGGTGAGCCGGATGTTAACGATATGCGTCGTGGAGAAGGTGTGTACAATAAGGTTATGCATGCCATGGATCTGCTGAAAGAGCATGGACTTGTATTTGGTACATCAATCTGCTATACAAGTGCCAACTATAAGAGCGTTACCAGTGATGAGTTTATTAAGATGCTTGTTGATAAGGGTTGCCGTTATGCTCTGTACTTCCATTACATGCCAGTTGGAAATGCAGCATCTGTTGATCTGCTGCTGAATCCGGAACAGCGTGTTTATGTGAAGAACCGTGTAAGAGAGATCCGTAACATGGAACATGGCCCTGGAATCTTCACTATGGACTTCCAGAATGATGGAGAATTTGTTGGTGGATGTATCGCCGGAGGAAGAAACTACTTCCACATCAATGCAAATGGTGATGCAGAACCTTGTGTATTTATCCATTATTCCAATGGAAACATTCATGAGAATACAATCCTTGAGATTCTGAAACAGCCGTTATTCATGGCTTACCATAACAACCAGCCGTTTAACGATAACATGCTTCGTCCATGCCCGATGCTTGAGAATCCAGAGATCCTGCAGCGTATCGTAAAAGAAAGTGGTGCACATTCAACAGATCTGCAGTCTCAGGAGACAGCAGAACATCTTTGCAGTAAGTGTGTTCATTATGCCGAGGAGTGGGCTCCGGTTGCAGATAAACTGTGGGCTGAGGAGCATAAAGAGTAAGCTATAAAAATTTAGGATATAAGGGTGGGACCTCTCATCCTGTATCCAGATTCCAGACAATTCAGAAATTCAGAAGTACTAGAAACATATAAATTTATAAAAAACACTCTGTAAAACGTCAAACTCGCTGACGCTCAAACAGTGCCGTTTTACAGAGCAAAATAAATTTCTATGCATCAAGTACTTCTACAAATTTCTTCAGGCGTCTGGAGTCCGGATACAGGAGAGAGGTCCTTTTCTCATATCCGGAAGTCTTTTATATGGGCAGGGAGAAAAAAGGTTAGGGTTTATTTTTGCAGGGGTTTGTATTAGAATAGGGGTATTGGCAGGAATGTAGTTTCAGGAATTGGAGAGTATTTATGAAGGTTGTTATTTTAGCTGGTGGTTTTGGGACAAGGATCAGTGAGGAGAGTCATCTTAAGCCAAAGCCAATGATCGAGATCGGGGAGAAGCCGATCTTATGGCACATCATGAAGATGTATTCTGCGTATGGTTTTAATGAATTTGTAATCTGCTGTGGATATAAGCAGCATGTGATCAAGGAGTGGTTTGCAGATTACTATCTTCATAACAGCAATATCACATTTGATTTTACACAGGAAAATAAAATGATCGTGCACAATAACGTGCTGGAACCATGGAAGGTAACGCTGGTTGATACCGGTCTGAATACTATGACCGGCGGTCGTATCAAACGCGTAAAAGAGTATCTGGATGGAGATACGTTTATGCTCACTTACGGTGACGGAGTTGCAGATGTAAATATCAGAGAACTTCTGGAATATCACCGTTCCCATGGTAAAATGGCGACGATTACAGCAGCACAGCCGGGAGGACGATTTGGTATCCTGGATATTCAGAATGATGGAACAATCACGAATTTTAAAGAGAAGAAAAAAGAAGACGGAGGCTGGATCAATGCCGGATTTATGGTGCTGGAGCCGTCCATTATTGATCTGATCGAAGGAGACCAGACTGTATTTGAAAAAGAACCGCTCGTGGAGGCAGCCCGCATGGGACAGCTGAATGCATATCGCCACAAAGGATTCTGGCAGTGTATGGATACTCTGCGTGAAAAGAATCTTCTGGAGGCATTGTGGCAGAGTGGACAGGCTCCATGGAAGATTTGGGAATAAACAGAATCGGTCAGAAAACAATCTGGTGTAAAATAAATCTGTTGGAGGAATTGTTTTGAGTGCAACAAGCTGTGATTACTGTGCAAATTATGTATATGATGAAGAAAGTGAAAGCTATTACTGCGATGTGAATCTGGATGAGGATGAATACTACCGCTTTATCAGTACAGAATATAAAGAATGTCCGTATTATCGTAATGGGGATGAGTACAGGGTAGTGAGACACCAGATGTAAAAATTACGAAAGTCAGTAATTAAGGGATCGGAGAAAAACATGATTACAGTAGAGCTGGATAATTTCAGCCTGAGAGAAATCTGCCGGTCGGGACAGTGCTTCCGTATGCACGAGACGGCAGAAAATAACACATATGAACTGGTTGCCGGGGATAAATATCTGAAAATATCTCAGGCAGGAAGCATTGTAAATTTTTATTGCAGTGATGTAGAATTTATCTGTTATTGGGTACCGTATTTTGATATTGATTCGGACTATGGACGATATATTGAAAAGGTGAATCCGAGGGACACGTATCTGAGTGCGGCGGTACAGTGCGGAAATGGAATCCGTATTCTGCGACAGGATCTTTGGGAAATGATCATTACTTTTTTGATCTCGCAGCAGAATAATATTTCCAGAATCCGGAGCTGTATCGAGAGGCTTTGTGTCAGATATGGGGAGAAACTGAAAGCAGGAGATACCGAATATTATTCCTTTCCGACACCGCAGCAGTTGTCCGGGGCGACAGAAGAAGAACTGCGGAGGCTTGGAATGGGATACCGTGCCAGATATATCGTGGAGACAACGCGAAGCATTCTGGAGGGAGAAGTTTCACTGGAAAAACTGTATCAGATGAAGTATTACCGCAGAGCACGAAAAGAACTGATGAAGCTCAGTGGAGTAGGCGAAAAAGTAGCAGACTGCATTTGTCTGTTTGCATTGCATCACATGGATGCATTCCCGATCGATACGCATATCCGGCAGGTTCTTGACGAACATTATCGCAGAGGTTTTCCGAACAGGAGATATCATGGCATGAGAGGCATTATGCAGCAATATATTTTTTATTATGAACTGATCGGAGAGAGAGGGAAGATATGAAGTATTTTGTAAATGTGCTGGTGGATGTTCTTGGAGCAGTCTATCAGGCAGCAGGCGCATCGCTGCTTATCGCGGTTCTGATCATGTGTGTCTATATGCTGGGAAGGAAGCAGGGTGTTGGATCGGTAGCCAGAGCGTGGATCTGGCAGTTTAAAGAAAGCAGCTGGTTTCGCAGACACTTTTTCCTTGTGTTTTATACCTGCATGCTGCTTTTTCGTACGTTATTCTGTCGGAGCGTCTGGGGAAATCCGCTGGAAAACGTGATCGGAATCTGGGGACTGCATTATAACGGACAGCTGTATACGGAGAATTTTGAGAATCTGATACTGTTTATGCCGTTTATTATTTTTCTTTTCTGGGCGAGAGAAGAAAAAGATCACACAAAGGATAAAAGAATTCAGGAAGTATTGTTGAACAGTTTTGAGATCAGTTTCTGCTTTTCACTTGGAATTGAAACCTGCCAGCTTTTTTTGAAAATTGGAACGTTTCAGCTGACAGATCTTTTCTTTAATACGCTTGGTGGAATAATCGGCGGAGTAATCTACTGGGGATTTGAGAGAACCAGAAACAGAATTGTTTCCAGTGTGAAGAAAATCGGTGGCTGGGATGTTATTCCGTGGAAAAGTGCTACTCAGAAAGAAGCAGATGTGGAAAACACCTCGGAGGCTGTTACAGCTGTAGAGGGAAGCCTTCCGGAAGAGGCGATTGCGCCGGAATGTTCGGAGCCGAGATATGCTGCAATCGAGAAACTGGTAAGGGAAGCTGGACAGAAAATGCTGAAGGCGAGGCCGGGTGAGGAAAATATCCACAAAAAAGAGGGACTTGCAAATTTCTGCACGGATTATGATACAGCAATCCAGAGATTTCTGATCAAAGGTCTGGGTGAGATTCTTCCGGGAGCTGCTTTCTTCGGGGAAGAAGACACGGAAGGAAACGCCGGTGCTGATGCAGAGGGTGAATTTACTTTCTACATAGATCCGATCGATGGAACTACGAACTTTATGTTTGATTATCATCACAGTTGTATATCGGTTGGTCTGGCGCATGGCGAGCAGATGATTGCCGGATTTGTATATCATCCATATGTGGACGATATGTATGTGGCAGTGAGAGGACACGGAAGTTATCTGAATGGAAAAAGACTTCAGATGGCTGACAAACCGGTGGAAGAGGGAATCGTGGAATTTGGCTGTGCGAGATACAATGAAGCAGGAATCGACTGGCTGTTCCGCGTGGTAAAAGAAATGTTCCAGAACAGTCTTTCTATTCGCTGCGGTGGTTCTGCGGCACTGGGACTCTGCAGAGGAGCATCCGGAAGTAACACCGTTTATCTGGAACTGAAACTGCAGCCGTATGATTATGCGGCAGCATCGGTGATCCTGGAGGAAGCCGGAGGTAAGATTACACAGATTGATGGCAGCCCGATCACCTTACATGAAGGATGTTCGATCATCGGCGGAACACCTGCGGCATGGCAGGAGAGCAAAGATGCCTTTGAAAAATTAAAAGAAGAGATGTAGATAAAAAGCATTGTGTGGTTGAAAAACTGCATAGTGCTTTTTTGTTACAGAAAAGTTAAATAAAGATAACAAGTGTATTTCGTGCTATTTCTTTAATGAAAATGATTTTCATTAAGTTATTTAATGAGAAAAAAAGTCGATTCATGGTTAGAAAATGCTAACATTTTTGTGGACATGAAAAAGGAGTTATGGTATAAAAATAAATGGTTAGAAAACGCTAACACAATAGCGTATATATAAAGAGGAGGAAGGAAATGGCAAATCAGAGATTGATGAAAAAAGTTGCACCAGTTGTTTTAAGTGCAGCGGTCGCAATGACAAGTATGCCGGCAACAGCTTTTGCAGCAGATTTTTCTGATACAGAAGTTACTGTAGCAGAGGAAAGTGCTGATATTGAAGAAGCAAGTGCAGAAGCTGCGGACACAGATGTTGTGGAAGATACAGATGTAGACGTTGAAGAAGCAGCAGAGGACGTGACAGCGGATGAAGAAACATCTGATGAAGAACTTTTCAGTGCTGAGGTCAGTGAAGATGAAAGTGCTAATGAGACAGGAGAAGGACAGACAGAAGGCGAAGCATATGTTCTCATGAACATTCCTTATGATGATTTTTATAAAGCAGAATTAAAGAATAATGATGTAAAGGTTGATGCATTTACATCTGCAACAAAACAGAAGACAAGATCCAGTCTTGCAAAAGGCTCTTATCACGTAAATTCAGATGGAAGCGATATCACTGGTGTGACTTTTCCTGTGAAAGTATCTGATATTTCAGTATTGAAGGACAAAAAACAGATTAAAGATAACGCTTCAGTGAGTATCACAACAGCTATAAAGGGAAAAGAAACTACTACAGAATACAAAGGAAAAGATGCTCTTTTTGAAAGCGACTCATATTCCTATTATGTTCTTTCTGAGGAACCATCCTACTACAAAGAACTGACAGTCGGTGAAGATGGAAGTTTTACATTCAGTGCCATTAAAGGTCAATCAGCAGCACCGGAGACAAAACAGGTGCAGGCTGAATTCAAAACAAAATCCAACTATGGTGACTACCAGCTGAAGTTTGATAAGACTGAATTCAACAGCATTATCAATACAGATATTAACACAGTGTATGGTGCAGTTATTAATACAACAGACGGAACAACCTATGGTCTCTGCCATCAGGAAAATATCTGGAAAGGATATGAGTTGGCATGGAGTACAGGATATACAACAGAAAGTCATGGATGCCATCTCAACTCTGAACATTTTGAGTCTATGATCGGAAAGACAATTGACAGCGTAACATATTATGCAAGTAATGGCATTTATACATTAGATATTGCAGACGTAAAGGTTCTGGCCAAAACTGGTGTGACAGCGACTGTTGCAGATATCCATACAACTGATACAGAAGCAGCGGTTACTCTGGACGGAACTTTTCCAGAAGGATTTTTAGCAGAATATACTGTTGACGAAACAGAAGTTGCTTATGCAGATGGTAAGATTACAACAGGAGCACTGGCAGCAGGTTCCCATACATTGACGATCAGTGATGCTAATGATGTATATGCTCCGATTCAGGCTTCCTTCTATGCAAAAGAGGCAAATGTACCGGCTGTATATGATGCGACAGAACATAAAATCGCAGCAGCTGACGGAATTACTGAAGACCAGTTAAAAGCATATATTAAAACAATTACTTCTGTAACAGTGGGAGATAAGACTTATGCAGCTTCAGGAAAAGGTGCAACAGTGATTGTCAAGGAAGATGGAACACTGGATACCTCTAAACTGGAATTGGCAGAAAGTACAAAATTTGTAGTAACATCCAGTTCATATGATAATCTCGAATTCTCTTACAGCCTTTACAGCTATGTGTACGCAGGACTCACCTGGGGCGAATACTGGAGCCAGGAAAATGTGACTGCAGCGGGAAACGTAAGCGGATCTGATGAAAAAGACTCTCATAATGAATCTGATACAGGCGCATTTGATGCAGTAACAAGAGCTACAACAAATCATGGCCTTCACAGAGGAAGCTATCAGTGCATGGCAACAATTTATACAACAGAAGGCAATGCATATCAGTTATCTTACTGGAAGAGCAGTACAGAACCGGTTCTTGCAGATGGAACAGTTGCAATCTGGACTCCGGCAGACAGAAAGACTGGTGCGCCGGCATCTATTCAGGTAAATGGCGGAGCGAAAGAAAGCCTTGATCATTATGCAGTAACAGGTATTAAATATGTCCCTGTACAGGTAAAAGCTGAAGATTATGCAGATTTTGCAGCAAAATATCCGATAGTAAAAAATGGTGAAACACTTGTCGGTGGTTTCTCAGAAAACAATCTGAAAGCATACAGCGAGACTGCAAATGTAACAGTAAACACAAATGGACTGAAAACAGCAACTGAGAATGAAGATGGAACCTTCTCTTTCAGTGCAAGAAAAACAGGAACAGAATCCGGTATTCAGGGAACTGATCTCAAAGTTGCAACTGGAATTAAGCCAGAGGTTAAAACAGCAAGTGGATCTTATGGAGAATTCCTTCGTGTGGATCTGAATGGTAATTATGGTGGTCTTGGTGCTGCAATGCAGGCAGTTAAATGGGATTACTATGGAAATGGTAATACAGTACTTGCAACATATGGCACGAAATTTGCTGCTGATAACTGGATGCATAAAATGATGGGAATTCAGCTTGGTCTGACACATTCTGTAAGATGCCAGCTTCCGGCAGGAACAGATGGAACAGGTCACTGGAAATTGACCGTTTATGCACTGGGATATCAGGACTATACATTTGAGTTTGATGCAACAGCTACCAATATTGTGACTCCAACAGATCCGTCCACAATTGATACAACAGCACTGAAAGCAGCACTTGAAAAAGTAAAAGCTCTCAATAAGGATGATTATACAGAGGAATCCTGGAAGAAAGTAGAAGATGAAGCTACTGAAACACAGGAAATGCTGAAAGAAATTGAGGCAGCAATTAAGAATAAGACAACAGTTGCATTCAGCCAGGCTGCAGTAGATGAGCAGGTTAATGAGCATCTGACAGCAGCAATCAATGGACTTGTGAGGAAAGAAAAACCTGTAGAGCCGGTAGTGACACCAGATGTTAAACCAACAGTAACACCAGGTAAAAATGAAACTAAGCCAACAGCAACTCCGACGCCAGTAGTTAAGCCTGGTATCACTGCAAAAGTCTCACAGGTTTATGTCGGAAAGAAAGCTACAATCAAAGTTACCAAAACTAAGGTAACAGGAAAAGTTACTTTCAAATCCAGCAATAAGAAAGTTGCAACAGTCAACAGTAAGGGTGTTATCACAGGTAAGAAAGCTGGAAAAGCTGTTATTACTGTAAAAGTTGGTAAATACACCAAGAAATTAACTGTTAAAGTTAAGAAACCTTCCTTCAAGCTTGTAAAATCTTCTGTAAAGCTGAAAAAAGGTAAGAAAACAACGATTAGAGTAAAAGCAGCACCGGTATCTAAAGTTACATACAAGACCAGCAACAAGAAAGTTGCAACAGTTAACAGCAAAGGTGTTGTAACAGCTAAGAAGAAAGGAACAGCAAAGATTACTGTTAAATGCAATGGAATTACAAGGACATTCAAAGTAACAGTAAAATAATTCCTTTATAAAATACACATACAAAAGAACGGGGGCCGTTTATAACTGCCCCTTCTTTTGTATGTTAAGGGGTAGATTATATGTACAAAAAGAATCTTATGAAACTTCTTCCGGCAGTTGCTGTAATTATTGCGATCGCAGCAGCTGGATTTCAGCAGGACAGTGAAGTGAAAAGTACAAAAACAGTTCAGGCAGCTGAGAATGAACTGATAAAATCAGATGAACTTACGAGTCTGCTGACAACTGCATATTTTAATGACGGAGGAATGAAGGATACGGATGAGGCAGACAGCAGCATTCTGAAAACAAAGAAAAGTAAATCCAAAATAAAAAAAGCGGGAATTACGACAGGAAAAACAAAAGCACTTCCGGAAAAGTCAGCAGCAGCTTCTGGGCAGGGGCAGGGAACGACCACGACACCTACAACTTCTGTTCCAAAGGGCGGATATAAAGATGGGATTTATCAGGGAAGTGGAACTGGATTTGGTGGAACGATCACTGTTCAGGTAACGATTTCCGGAGGAAAGATTGCTTCTATAGAAATACTGAGTGCTGCTGGTGAAACAGGCTCTTATTTTGCATCAGCCAAAGGCGTGATCAGCAAGATGATTTCCGGTCAGACTCCAAATGTCGATGCAGTAAGCGGCGCAACCTATTCCTCAAATGGAATCATCCAGGCAGTTCAGAATGCACTGTCAAAGGCCGGAAAAGGAAAAGCTGCAAAGACAACGAAAAAGACGACAAAGAAGAATACCAATACTTCAAATAAAACAACGACACCGGTTGAAATTACAAAACCGTCCGGAGAGGTAACTTATAAAGATGGAATGTATACTGCAGAAGCAGAAGGATTTGACGGTCCGATAAAAGTTACTGTTACGATTAAAGACGGAAAGATAACCGCAATCACAAATACGAACACTGATACAAAAGAATATTTTAATAAGGCATGGAATAGTATTCAGCCGAAGATTCTTGAGAAGCAGGCAGTGTATGGTGTGGACACCGTAAGCGGAGCAACGTTTTCTTCAAATGGTATTCTTAAGGCGGTACAGAAAGCCCTGGAACAGGCTGCGGTAAATGTGACACCGGCACCAGAAGTGACGGTAACTCCAACTCCGGCACCGACAACCGCTCCAGCACCGGTTATACCGGATACCCCGAAGGTTTTATATAATGACGGCACATATACGGGTATCGGAATTGGATATGGTGGAAAGATAAATATCTGTGTAACAATTAAAGATGGAATGATTACGGAAGTATCTCAGACCAATGAAGGAGAAACACCAAGATATTTCAGAAATGCATGGAATGTAATACAGCCGGCAATTCTTGCAAAACAGAGTACGGATGGTATTGACACTGTATCTGGAGCGACATATTCTTCCGAGGGAATTCTGTATGGAGCAAAATCGGCTTTAGAGCAGGCTTTAAAAACATCAGATACGACACCGACACCAACTGCAACTCCGAATCCGACAGAAACACCAGAACCAACAGCAGCACCGGAACCAACAGCAACACCGGAACCAACAGCAACACCGGAACCAACAGCAACACCGGAACCAACGGCAGCACCAGAGCCAACAACAGCACCCGGAGCTGGGTATAAAGATGGAAGTTATACGGGAACAGGAGAAGGATTCAATGGTCAGGTAACTGTTACGATTAATGTATCAGGGGGAAATATTGTGTCAGCCGGATATGATGGGGAAGATGATGAACCGGAATTTTCAAATGCATGGAATGGCATTTATAATCAGATCATGGGAAAACAGTCTGCCGATGGAATAGATACAGTGACAGATGCTACATATTCTTCAAATGGACTGATTCAGGCATTTCAGAGTGCTATCAGCCAGGCAAAATAATAAATGTTCGATAGTGAAAAAGAAAACTTGAAAATATAAGGAGTCTGAAAGGAAAACTTTAGATGAAATACCAGAATTTTATTATGAGAATTTTGTGTCTTCTGTTGATTCTTGCCGCTGTAGTAGGATATAATTCTATGCAGAAAAAAGATACGCAGGCACAGGAATCACAGGAGATTACGGCACTCACAAAGCGTGTGGAGAAGCTGGAAGAACAGAATACGGAGATACTCTCTGCTCTGGAAGAGGCTGCTAAGAATCAGGAAGCAGCGATCGCACAGGCACAGAGGGATGCAAAAGACAAAGATGATGCTGCAAAAGAGGATGCGGAGGAAGCTGACGCTGCAGATACAGAAGAGTCTGATGATTCGGAAAATGTATACAAAGATGGTACGTATACCGGTTCTGCACAGGGATTTGGAGGTGCGATCACTGTACAGGTCACACTTGCAAATGATGAGATCACAGATATTCAGGTGACAAGTGCACCGGGTGAGGATTCCGCTTATCTTTCGCAGGGAGAAGGTGTGATCAGTTCCATTATTTCCGCGCAGAGTACGGATGTGGATACGGTATCAGGTGCAACATTCAGCTCTACAGGTATTATCAATGCAGTTGTAGATGCTCTTGGAAAGGCGGAAAACGGATGAAAAAGAGGCAGAGAAAGGTTCGGTTGATCCGGGCTGCCATACAGCTTGTATTTTTTATCTTTTATCCGGCACTTTTTTCAACGGCATTTGCACCGCCGGCCGGGAAATTTTCCGGATTCTGCCGCCGGGTG
>OLRP01001894.1_pt1 | contig 15449 bp, 13 predicted proteins | sample 1672401 | NCBI WGS metagenome assembly OLRP01 (sample SAMEA3136682, study PRJEB25190) | human gut metagenome | reverse complement strand
AAGGCTTTATACCTATAACTTGAAAAACGACGCCTCTTCCTGCTTGATCGATCTCTCCAAAGAGATCTTGAGAGACGTCACTTTAGGAGAAGTGCAAGATTGGAATTTCGTTTCCGCCCAAGGGGATACGATTTACTGCCGGAGCCGCTCGGTGAGCTCCTCCAGATGCCGCGTGCGGTCCATGCAAAGGTCGAGGTTCACGGCGGAACTTTGGATGAGGTTCACCTTCACCATATACTCGTCGAGCAGGGCGAATATCTGTGCGAAGCGCTCCTCCAGAATGAAGGAGAAGTCGTTGGCCCGGACGGTCAGCAGCACCTGCGAGGGCTTGACGATGAGGATGGGTATCTCGCGGTTCTTCTGCACGCCGGCGCGGATGACGCTGCCCGGCAACGCAGGGTCGAGGAAACAGCGCACATGGAGAGGAATATTCCTGTTCTGGAGCGGTTTGATGGTCTTGGGATGGATTACCTGCGCCCCGCTGTAAGCGAGTTCGATGGCATCGAGGTAGTTCATCTCCGGAATATGGCGGACATCGTCGAACCGCTTCGGGTCGCCGTTCAGAATACCCTCCACATCCTTCCAGATAGTCACGCTCTCCGCACCGAGAATATATCCCGCCGCCGCGGCCGAATAGTCCGAACCCTCGCGCCCTATCGTGGTAGGCGCTCCGTCCTCAGTAGCCCCGATGAATCCCTGGCCGACATAGACGCGCGAATCGGCAGCCTCCACGAGTGGAACGAGCCGCTCGGCCGACCGTTCCAAATCCACATTCGCATCCTTGTGGCGCGCCGTCGTCACGAAACACTCCCGCATGTCCACCCACGTGTTGGCGATACCGACCGCAGCGAGGTATTCCGACACGATGGAAGTAGAGATGAGCTCCCCGTATCCCACGATACGGTCGTACCACACCTCGTATTCACGCACGGCAGGATTGGAAGAAGCCACCGTCTCCTCGAGTTCCATATAGAAACGGGCCACCCGGTCGGGCAGGAACGGCCTGCCCCAGAGCTCCGCGATTATCCGGTTGTGAAAATCGACTATATTCTGCAGGCGCTCCAACGCCAGGGCGGTCTTCCCGTCGTAAAACGTATCGAGCAACCCCTCGAGCGCGTTCGTCGTCTTTCCCATGGCGGAGACGATGACGAAGAGCCTCCCTTTTTCGGCACCCACTATCGAGGCGATGTTGCGTACTCCGGCAGCATCTTTTACCGACGCGCCGCCGAATTTATACACTTTCATATTGTCCATATTATTTTCTCTATGTAGGGTCTTTTCCCAAGTCGGACGAAAGGCACGTACGGCATACCGGCCGCACGCTTCCCCGCGCCCTAACGAAATCTAAGTCCCCCGCCGGGCGGAAGACTTAGAGATACGTTCGGATATATCGCCGCAGTCCTGCTGCGGAACGTCCGCCGCTATTCGGCTACCGGCCGATAGTCGGTGTCGGTATTCCAGAAGAAGAACGACAGGATATCGGCCGCCTCGGCGATGCGTTTGGCGGTCGGCTTCCCGGCACCGTGGCCGGCATTGGTGTCGATGCGGATAAGCACCGGCTTGTCGCACCCCTGCGCCTGCTGGAGCGTAGCCGCGAACTTGAACGAGTGGGCCGGTACCACACGGTCGTCGTGGTCACCGGTGGTTATCATCGTCGCCGGATAACATACCCCCTCCTTGATGTTGTGAAGCGGGGAGTATTTGTAAATGTACTCGAACTGTTCGGGGTCGTCGCTCGAACCGTATTCGACCACCCATCCCCAACCTACGGTGAAGAGGTGGTAACGGAGCATGTCGAGCACGCCCACCTGCGGGAAGGCCACGGCGAAGAGGTCGGGACGCTGCGTCATGCAGGCGCCCACAAGGAGTCCGCCGTTGGAGCCGCCCGATATGGCGAGTTTCCTGCTGGAGGTATATTTGTCCCTGACGAGATACTCGCCCGCCGCGATGAAGTCATCGAAGACGTTCTGCTTGTTGGCAAGCATGCCCGCCTTGTGCCACGCTTCGCCGTACTCCGAACCGCCGCGCAGATTGGCCACGCAGTAGATGCCGCCCTGCTCGACGAACATCATGGCCGAGGGCCTGAACGCGGGCGTCTGGTTGATCTGGAAGCCGCCGTAGGCATAGAGGTAGCACGGATTTTTGCCGTCGAGCTTCAGATCCTTGCGATGGGTGATGAACATCGGCACCTTCGTACCGTCCTTCGAGGTGTAGAACACCTGCTCGGTGGTGAACAGCGCGGGATCGAAATTCACTTCCGGGGCCTTGAACAGCGTCGATTCGCCCGATACGACATCGTACTTGTAAATCGTGGCGGGAGCCGTGTAGCCCGACACCGAATAATAGATTTCGGCAGCCTCGTCGTCGCCGTCGAAGCCCGAGGCGGTGCAGATGCCCGGCAGTGCGACATCGCGCACCGGCCGACCGTCGAAGCCGTACTGGACGACCTTGCTCTGTGCATCCTGCAAATAAGAGGCGAAGAAGTATCCCCCGGCGGCGGTCACATTCTCGAGCAGGCTCTTTTCATTTTCCGGAATGACTGCCGTTACGCTCGACGGCGCGTTCAGGTCGACCTTCATCAGCGCATAGTTCGACGCGTCCTTGTTCGTTATGTAATAGAGCTGGTCGTCACGGCACTCGACGAGCGCGTAATCGGCCTCGAAGCCCGGCAGCAGCGTGCGGAATTTCGGCTCGGAAACTTTCTTATAAAGTATCTCGGTTCCCGAGGTACCCTCCGAAGCGGAGATGAAGAGCCATTTGCCGTCCTTCGAGGGCCATGCCGAGAAGTAACGCAGCGGATGTTCGGCATCCTTATAAATCAGCTTGTCAGCCGACTGCGGCGTACCGAGGCGGTGGTAATAGACTTTCTGGAACTGGTTCTGCGACGAGAACACTCCTTTTTCAGGAGCGTCGTAAGCGCTGTAATAGAAACCTTTGGAATCGGGCGCCCACTCGGCGCCGGAGAACTTGACCCAGTTGATCTTATCGGTCGTGAACTTGCGGTCGGCGGTGTTCATCACACGAATCTCCACCCAGTCCGAGCCGGATTCGGCCACCGCGCAGGCGCAGTATTTCCCGTCCTTGGAAAAAGCCACCGACGAAAGCGCCACCGTCCCGTCGTCCGAGAGCGTATTGGGATCGAGGAACACCTCGCCCTCCGCACCGGGAGCCGTCGTACGGTAGAGCACCGACTGGTTCCGCAGCCCGTCGTTGTAGAAATAATACCACGCATCGCCGTGTTTGGCCGGGATGCCCTCCTTGGGGTAATTCCACAACTGGGTCAGCCGCCCGCGGATCGCGTCGCGGAACGGAATCTGCGACAGGTAATCCTGCGTCACGGCATTCTGGGCCTTGACCCATGCCGCCGTCGCCTCCGAATTGTCGTCTTCCAGCCAACGGTAGGGATCGGCGACCTTCGTCCCGAAATAGTCGTCCGCCACGTCGGTGCGCTGCGTCTCGGGGTAGGGCATGTGTTTTATCTGCTTCATGTGGTTGCAACTTGCCATCATCGCCGCCGCCCCCGCGAGGGCCACGGCCTTGCGTATCAATTTCATCATAGCATTCCGGAGTTTGGGTGAATATCGTGGCAAAGTTAGGAAAAAATAAGAAACCACACACATTTTTCCCCTTACCGGCCTGCAAAAGGGTTATTTTTCACCCTACAAGCCGGGAAACCGAAGTTTTTGCGTAACTTTGGCTTGCAAAAACAACCGAAAATCATGTACAGCGAACTCAAAAAGATAATCGAACAGGCCTGGGAAAACCGGGAACTGCTCAGCGAAGAACCCGTACGGCAGGCCGTGCGGCAGGTGGTGGAACTGGTGGACAAAGGACAGCTGCGCACGGCGGAGCCCGTCGACCCGGCCAAAAGCGAATGGAAAGTCAACGAGTGGGTCAAAAAGGCCGTCATCCTCTATTTCCCGATCCAGCCCATGCGCAAGATGCAGGCCGGGGAACTGGAGTGGTACGACAAGATGGAGGTCAAGCACGGCTACGAGGAGCTGGGCGTGCGCGTCGTACCGCACGCCGTGGCGCGCTACGGCGCCTACATCGCCCCGGGTGCGATCCTCATGCCGTCGTACGTCAACATCGGCGCCTATGTCGACACGGGCACGATGGTCGACACGTGGGCCACGGTAGGCTCCTGCGCCCAGATCGGCAGGCACGTCCACCTATCGGGCGGCGTGGGCATCGGCGGCGTACTGGAACCCGTGCAGGCCGCCCCGGTCATCATCGAGGACAACTGCTTCATCGGCTCGCGTTCGATCGTGGTCGAGGGGGCGCATGTCTGCCGCGAGGCGGTGCTCGGCTCGAACACCGTCATCACCGGCTCGACGCACATCATCGACGTCACGGGGCCGGAGCCCGTCACCTACAAGGGTTACGTGCCGCCGCGTTCGGTGGTCGTCCCGGGCAGCTACCGCAAACAGTTCCCCGCGGGCGAATACAGCATCACCTGCGCGCTGATCATCGGCCAGCGCAAGGAGTCCACCGACAAGAAAACCTCGCTCAACGACGCCCTGCGCGACTTCGGCGTATCGGTATAACCCCCGGTCTGCGAACCGCCCTCCCATGAAAAAGACACTGTTCCTACTGACTGCCTCGGCACTGCTGTCCGGATGCCGCCCGACAGGCTTCCGCTATACCCTTACGGGACATATCGAGGGGCTGAACGACTCGGTCGCACTGGTCGAATCCGTCACGAAAGACACGCTCGCCGTGCTTCCCGCTCCCGACGGCTCGTTCCGTTACAAGGGGCGCTACGACGAACCGACGGCAGCCGCCCTCGTGCGTAAAAACGGACAAACCGCCGCGGTGCTCTATATCGAGCCGGGCAATATCCGCATCGAGGGACGCCTGAATGCCGAGGAGTCCAGCAACCACGACAAAATCGAGTACTATCCCTCCGGCACCCCGGCCAACGACGCTTTCGGGGCGCACCTGCGATTCGTGAACCGGGCGCTGCATGCCTACAATTTCGAAGACCACGACCAGGCCTACCGCGCCGCACTGCTCGACAGCCTGATCGGCTCCTCGGCGCGCAACCTCGCTGCCAACACCGACAATATCTTCGGAGTGGCGATGGTCGACGGCGTTATCCATTACGACAAGGACATTTCGCGGGCCCGGGTCGATTCGATCGTCAGCCTCTTCCCGCCTCACCTGCGCACCTGCCGGCTGATGAAACGCCCCCTCGAACATATCGAGCGCGTGCTCCGGTCGCGGGAACTCGCCCGATACGTGGATTTCACGGCGAACGACGCCGGCGGCAACCCGGTCACGTTAAGCCAGGTCATGAAACGCAGCCGCTACCTCCTGCTCGACTTCTGGTTCGCCGACTGTGTGCCCTGCCGCAGCGAGATGCCGCATATCAGGACTGCCTACGAGGCCTATCACGACAAGGGATTCGAAGTCGTCGGGCTGTCGACGGACAAAGACGCCGGGGCATGGAAAAAAGCCATCGCCGAAGACGGGATGGCGTGGATTAACCTGACGGACGCCGACAGGCGTGTCTGCGACCTCTACTCCGTCACCAAATTCCCGACCAACTACCTGATCGACTGTTCGACGGGCGAAGTCGTCGCCCGCGAACTGCGGGGCAAGGTGCTCGCAGAAACCCTCGGAGAACTTTTCAAGCAATAACATGATTTACCGCATCGCAGAAACCACCTCGACCAACGACGATGCCAAGCGGCCGGAATACCGTCACGGCGACATCGTCTGGGCCGAACGGCAGACCGCCGGGCGCGGGCAGCGGGGGCATTCGTGGACGAGCCCCGAAGGCGAGAACCTCACCTTCACGCTGGTGCTCGAACCCGTGTTCCTGCCCGTCGGCGAACAGTTCCTGCTCTCCGAAGCCGTCACGCTGGCGCTTACGGACACCTTCGCCGCCTTCGGCATCGACGCCCGCATCAAATGGACGAACGACATCTATGTCGGCGACAAAAAACTGGTCGGCATCCTCATCGAGCACAGCTATTCGGGCCCGACCCTCGCGCGGACGATCGCGGGCATCGGCATCAACGTCAACCAGCGTGCGTTCAACCCCGCACTGCCCAACCCCGTGTCGATGGCGGTCGCCAGCGGCCGCACGTTCGACCGCCGCGAGGTGCTCGAATCCTTTTATGCCTGCTGCATGGGCCGCTACGACCAGCTCGTACGGGGCGAAAAGGCAGCCTTGCAGGAAGAGTACCGGAAACGCATGTACCGGCTAGGCAAAACCCACCCTTACCGCCGCCCCGACGGCACGCTCGTCGAGGCCGTCCTCGAAGGCGTACGCCCCTCGGGCGAGCTGATCCTGCGCCACGCCGACGGCACGCGGCACGCATACCTCTTCCGGGAGATCGAATTCGTGATCGCCGGGAAAAGCTGAATTGCCATAATCATTAGAATCGATCGCAAAACTCCCGGAGGGCCGTACGCTCGAACAGGCAACGTCAATTCCACGGAGCAGGTTTCAACTCTTCATCCCCGGGATTGCGGGGCCCTGTCGGCACCGTCAAGTCCGGAATTTCAGGTTCCGATGACGGATATTGAAGGCGTATCTTCGAAAAGTTGACAAAACTCATCCCATGCATAAACTGCAATTTCCGGCCGAAAAGATTAACGTCCCATTTCACATATCGCTTGAGATTCTTTTCCAGCAATGCGAATTTGGATGGCGGAATAGCCAACATACAAGGAACATAATCTATTGTAAACGAAACTTCTTCCGTAACACCCGCTGGTGAAATGACATAACCTATTGTAAGAACGGCTTCTGCATCTGTTCGCAACAGTTCATAGTCCTCCCGTGTAAAAGTCTCTGTAAAAGCCTTTTCCACACATCCGGGGATCGTATTCGCAACGGCGTATTCTTCGAATTCCGGTTCGATAGGGCTGCCATCCTTATAAACTTCCGGTGCATTTTCCCGGGTATTGGTTATATTGGCCAAAGATAGAATTACGCCCTGGTAGACAGAAGCCAAAAATGTAATCCCGTCTGCAGTAATACGATCCCGGCCCGTATAGTAATCCTGAGCGGAAACAGTTGATCCAAGCCCCAAAATAATAATGATGCTAAACACTCTTTTCATATGTTATTCAATTTTATATTCCGGACAATCCTCCATCATTTTCATTAAAACATCGACGTTCACAGCATCCTCGGAAAAAGGATATAGCGTAACATCCGCGTATGAACGGCTCATACTCCTTAGCAAAGACGCGGCATTCCGATATTCTTCCCGAAAATTATCACTTTTTATATTTCCGGACATAATATATTTACTCAAAGTTCCAAATATCCGTCGCCCCTCGCCTTCACTGATATATTTACTGACTCCGTTCATATTCCCGATTTTCAACCGATACATATACCAGCACAGTTTGGCCTCGATCTCGTTATTGAGCCGCATGCCTCTGTACTCTTCGGGGGTTTTGCCCGAACATTGGTGCGTATGGAAAAGCTCTTCGAGCAAAGTGATATCGTCGAGCCGAGACCCCATCCTGATCTCGAAATCGTCCCATACGGCACCGCCTTCGAAAGTATAGGCAGTCGGAATCATCACCGAACTTCCGAAAAAACCGGTGCGGATCGTTACATTCCCCCGGATTGAACCGATAATCTTCCCGGCCATGCAATCCTGGCGCAACGAATCCAGCAACGGTTCCAGTTTTTCCCTGCTGTCGGAAGCAAGCATTATATTTTCGTTTTCCCGATAACGGGTGTTGGCCGGACTTCCCGGATTAGAGGAGGCACCGCCACCGCCGCCACCGCTGCCCGAAGGGCCCCGATCCTCTTCGGTAGGCTTGACGGGATCCGTATCCAAACGCTCATATTTGATATGGTTTACAGGGCGCTTGGCAGAAACCACAACCGCCTCTATACCGCCGCCGTCAACCGGCTCGCTTTTCTCTGACTCCGCCTCCGCACGTGTCACCGCTGTTTCCCGGCTGCACACGACACTCAGGCCATCCAGCATTTCGCCCAGGCGGGCAGTATTTTCCGCCTGTGTCCGCGACTTATCGTAAAGGAACGCTTCAGCCTGGCATGCTCCTCCGGCATAACGAACCGCATGAACCGGAAATCCGTCGAGCGAGGTGTAAACCGCCAGCCCGGTGAAATCCCCCTTGGAGCCGCTGTTGAGCAGCCTGTCGTAGTCGTCGGCCGTGCGCCCCGCGGCATAGTCCGGATCGGGAACATAAAAACGCAGATAGCTGCTCATGACACCGCTGCGGGAATCCTTTACGACGACCAGTTTGTGGTAGATCGGGGTAAAACGCGGTTCGCCGTACTCGTCGATCCGATAACGAAAATAGCGGAACTCGCCCCGGACAGGCACATCGGTACTGGAAAGCACTTCCCCGGCCGAGACCGTCGCCAGCGACCAGTCGGGCATATAAGTCCCGAGCGTCAGCGTCCCCTCTTCACTCCCGGCTCTGGTCGGTGCCGCAACACGCTCGAAATAGCGGCGTGCCTCGGCCACGGACATAGTTTCCGGATTTCCGGCCTGCGCGGTATCATTCGCCGCATGATCGGAACAGGCCGAAAGGGCATACAGGACAACAGTACATCCTGCGGCAATCAAATAGGATCGTTTTTTCATAGGCTGTGGTTTCAGGGTTTCCGTCGTGACGTAAGTTGTTTTAAAATTAACAAATATTTACGACATCCCAAAAACTTCGGATACCCTTACGGTTATTGAGTTAAAAATATAACATAAATCCTTGCTGTTACGGAAATAACAGTTATATTTGCAATGAAAAAACCGCATTTGAATTTTAAACGATAACCACACCATGAACGTACCCGCAAATCTGAAATACTCGAACGACCACGAGTGGTGCCGCGTCGAGGGCGACACGGCCGTAATCGGCATCACCGACTTCGCACAGAGCCAATTGGGCGACATCGTCTTCGTAGACGTGCCGACCGTAGGCGAAACCCTCGCCGCGGGCGAAGTATTCGGCTCGATCGAAGCCGTGAAAACCGTGAGCGACGCATTCCTGCCCATCAGCGGCGAGATACTCGAATTCAACGACGCCGTGGATGCCGACCCCGCCATCGTCAACAAGGACGCATACGGCGAAGGCTGGCTCATCAAGGTCAGGATGACCGACCCGGCCGAGTACGACGCACTGCTGAGCGCCGCGGATTACGAAAAGCTGATAGGCTAAACACAAAAAATAAAAAGCTATGTCTAAAGTTACAGTAGTAGGTGCAGGTGCCGTAGGCGCAACCTGCGCAAATGTGATGGCTTGCCGCGAAGTTGCGAGCGAAGTCGTCCTGATCGACATCAAGGAAGGTCTTTCGGAAGGCAAGATGCTGGACATGTACCAGTGCTCGACGCTGATGGATTTCGACACCAAGCTCGTGGGCGTCACCAACGACTATAAGCAGACCGCCAATTCGGACGTGGTAGTCATCACCTCGGGTATTCCCCGCAAGCCGGGCATGACCCGCGAGGAGCTGATCGGCACCAACGCCAACATCATGAAGGGCGTGATCGAGAACGTGGTGAAATATTCGCCCCGCGCCATCATCATCGTGGTAGCCAACCCGATGGATACGCTGACCTATCTGGCGCTCAAGGCGTCGGGCCTTCCGAAGAACCGCATCATCGGCATGGGCGGCGCACTCGACTCGTCGCGTTTCAAGTGCTACCTGGCCAAGGCTACGGGCGCCAACATCAACAATGTCGACGGCATGGTCATCGGCGGCCACGGCGACACGACGATGATTCCGCTCGTCTCGAAGGCTACCGTAAACGGCGTTCCCGTATCGCAGTTCGCATCGAAGAAGAAGCTCGAAGAGGCCGTAGCCAACACGATGGTGGGCGGCGCGACGCTGACCAAACTCATCGGCACGTCGGCCTGGTATGCCCCGGGAGCCGCTTCGGCCATGATGGTCGAGGCGATCCTCAACGACCAGAAGAAAATGATCCCCTGCTCGTGCTACCTCGAAGGTGAGTACGGACAGTCGGACATCTGCATCGGCGTGCCCGCGATCATCGGCCGCAAGGGTATCGAGAAGATCGTGAAGATCGACCTTTCGAAAGAAGAGGCCGAGAAATTCGCAGCTTCGGCCGACGCCGTCCGCAAGACCAACAACGTGCTCCACGAGATCAAGGCGATTTAATTCCGCGCTGCGACAGATACGAAAAACGTCCCGGAATCCGGGACGTTTTTTTATCCGGGATCGGGAGCCGCGAAAAAAGCGCAAGCAGCATAGCTGCATGCGCTTTTTCTTATTCCCCTCGGGACGCCGGACGGCCTCCTTTGGGGCATCCCTCTTTGCGGATCAGAAACTGAACTTCGCGCCGACGAACCAGCTGCGGGGCAGCGACGGGCCGTAAATGTAACCCGAGTCGCGGTCTACACCCTTGTCGAAGTCCTTCTGGTAGGCGTTGAACAGGTTCTGCACGCCACCGTAAAGCTGCATGGTTATCTCCTTGTAGATACGCACGTCGTACGACAGGCGAATATTCATGTCGAAGAACGACGGGGTCGAGACGGCCACGTCCTGCGCGACGCCCGACCCGGCCATGTGCTGCACCAGCATCGACCCGGTGCAGGTTCCCGACAGGTCGGCCGTGAAATTCCGCACCGGTTTGAACGACGCGGTGAAATAGCCGTAGGCATCGGGCGTGCGGAACATCCGGCGCACGGGCGGCACCTCTGCGTCCTCGCTCCAGTATTCGGGCTCCCTGTAACGGCTCTGCTGAAGCGTCACGCCCGCCTGCAACTCGAACCAGCGGGTAAAGGCCGCGCGCCCCTCGACATTGAAGCCGCGCACCGTGGCCCCCGAACCGTTGTAGCGTTCCTTGACCTTGCCGCCGTCGGCCGCATCATCCATGTCGCGCAGGGCGAACACGTCGTCGAGGATCGTATAGAAACCCTCGACCAGCAGGTTGGTCTGCACCTTCCCGAACGTATGGTAAAGGTCGGCCGAGAGGCTCACGCTGTGCGAGCGCTCCTCCCTCAGGTCATCCGCCAGCCGGATGCGCACCCGCTTACCGCCCACGATGGCGATGTGCATGTCCTCGTCGAACGCCTGCGGGGCCCGGTAGCCCCCGGCGTAGCTCACGCGCAGGTTCACCGCTTCCGACGGGTTGAAACGCACGTTGACGCGCGGGCTGAAGATCACATGGTCTACGAGGTTGTGCTTGTCGAGGCGGCCGCCGACAAGCAGCGACCACTTCCTGGTCTTCCACTCGTTCTGCAGATAGGCACCCACGATATGCACCGTCTGATCGGTGTGGATATCATAGCCGATCGAACGGTCGCCCAGGTCGTCGTAACTGTACTCCGTACCGAAGGTCAGTTCCGAGGGCATGAATAGCAGCTTCCTGAACTCGTGGATATACTGCATCCCCGCCGCCACGGTCAGGTCGTGCGTCGTCCCGTAGGCATCGGGATCCTGTTTGCTGCCGTAGTAGCTCTTGCGCGCCGTATTCTGAAACGAGGCATAGGCATTGAAGCGGTTGCGGCGGTCGGGCGACGAGATGTCGAACGAAAGGCTGCCCCCGTCGATCGAATGGTCGATCTGCTCGGCGATCAGCGCCTCGTGGGGCGGCCGGTCGAGCATGTCGCCCCCGCGGCGGAATTCGTTGATATGGTGGTACTGCGCCGTGATGCGCGAATAGGCGCCCGTACGGAAGAACGTACGCATGCCCACCGACTGGCTGTTGATGACGGGCACTTCGGTGAAGCCGTCGCCGTCGTGGTCGTAGCCCGAACGGTGGCGGCTCTGGCCGAAGACGCAAAGCCCCGCCCGGCCGCTCTCGGTGACGAGCGAAGCATTGAGCATCGTATTGTTGTCATAGGAATTGCTGCCGCCGATCGAAGTGAGCGTATGCGACATCTGCGCCGAATTGCGCGAAGGCTCCTTCGTAATGACGTTGATCGTGCCGCCGATGGCCGACGACCCGAACAGCGCCGAGCCGCCGCCGCGCAGCACCTCGACCCGCTCGATCATGTTGGCCGGGATCTGTTCCAGGCCGTATACGCCCGTCAGGGCCGAGAATACCGGGTGCGAATCGACCAGGATCTGCGAATAATGGCCGTCGAGGCCGTTGATGCGCACCTGCGTGAAGCCGCAGTTCTGGCAGTCGTCCTCGACACGCACGCCGGGCTGGAACGACAGCCCCTGTGCCAGGCACGAGGCATTGGTCTTCTCGAACAACCCGGCGTCCAGCACGCTCACCAGCGCAGGCGCCTCCCGGCGCAGCCGGGCGGAACGGCTGGCCGATACGACCACCTCGTCCATCGAAATGCCGCTCTGCACCACCTCGAAATTCAGTTCGGCCGTCTGCCCGCGCCTGAGTGTCACCTGCTGCGTCTGCGAGGCATAACCCAACGCGCGGACTTCGAGCGTCAGCGCGCCCTCGGGCAGGTTTTTCAGGAAATAATGCCCCGAAGCGTCGGTCGTGGTGCCGAATGCCGTGCCCGTCACGGCGATGGTCGCATAGGGAATATGTTCATGCGTGTCGCGGTCGACCACATGGCCGAAGATATTGGCGTCGGTACTTTTCTTCGGCGCCTCGACACCAAGTACCAGTACACACCGGCACATGACGAGTGCCAGCAAAATATATTTTTTCATTGCTTGTCAGATAATAAATAGTATGGGCCGGGCTGCATGCACCCGGAATATGAATCAGGAAAATGGAGGGGATCGCCGGTTACGCGACAGGGGGCGCACGCAGCGAAATGCCCGACGCCTGCTCATAGAGTTTGCAGCGGGTTGCCTCGGGCAGCAGCACGGCCAGCATCTCTGCATAGAACGAGTGCACGGTCGGCGCGATGTCGAGGTAGGGGAAGAAATAGAAATCGTCGATGATACACCTGTCGACGATGATCGTATGGGCACCGTTGTCGGGCACCAGATCGCCGCAGTGCGCGGAGAAATGCGCATGGTCTTCGTTGTAGATATGCACCTTCTGCCCCGCGTAGGCCGCGAGCAGAACCAACAGCAGCAAAGCCGCATAGAGTCTTTTGGGTGCGTAGCGTATCATCTTTCCGAGCCAAAGATAGCAATAAAAAAGGGCCGTTCAAAACGGCCCTGCAAAAATACCCTAAAATGGGGATATATGTCGTGTCCACGTACCCGGATGCCGGGAGGCGGACGATGCGGCGCCGCCACCCTGCGGATCGGGCGCCTCAGATGCTGATGTCGAGGATCTCGAAATGGATCGTCCCGGCAGGCACCTCCACGTCGACGCGGTCGCCTTTCTTGTGCCCCAGCAATGCCTTGGCGATGGGCGTACCGATCGCCAGCTTGCCTTCGCGCAAGTTGGCCTCGTGCTCGGCGACGATCGTGTAGGCCACCTCTTTCTTGGTGTTGTGGTTCAGCAGCGACACTTTGCTCAGTATCTGCACCTTGCTCTTGTCGATCTTCGACTCGTCGATCACGCGGGCATTAGCGAGCGAATCCTCCAGCTTGGCGATACGCATCTCCAGCAGACCCTGCGCCTCACGGGCGGCGTCGTACTCCGCGTTCTCCGAAAGATCACCCTTGTCGCGCGCTTCGGCAATAGCCGCCGATATCGCCGGACGCTCGACGGAACGCATGTGGTCGAGCTCATCCTTGAGTTTTTTGTAACCCTCCGCTGTCAGATAAATAATCTCTTTTGCCATAATATTAAACGAGTCCGACGCACTTGAATTTCATAACGCTGCGAAAGATTCCGAACATGGGGCCCGTCGAACTCACATTAGGCATCCGCAGATGCCCGTCCCACATCCAAAATCCTCCTGTATTCCCCTTTGCGGCGGGGGAACCCTGTAAAACAAACAACGTAAAAAAATAAGAATCCTGACCGGTGAAGGCCAGAACCCTGTTTCCATTGTATACAGCAAAGATAAAAAGTTATTTTCTAATTTCCAAATCTTTTTTCGCGGCGCATGGCACGGAGTATGCGTCTCGCGCGGGATATGTATATCGTACTCCTGCTCCACTTAGCCTGGGCGCTCATGGCCGTCCCCGTCGTCACGCGCCAGCAACGCGTCCCCGCCTCGGCAGCGACCTGGCTGGCGCTGATCCTGCTGCTGCCCGTCGCCGGCACGCTGCTCTACATACTGGCCGGCTACCGCCGCAACGGCCCCACGGCGGATTGCCCCGCCTGCCGCGGCGACCGCCTCGAACAGATCATCGCCCACGGATGCGGCACACGCCCGACCCGGTACAACCGCGTCGGGCTGCTCCACAACGGCAACAACGCCTTCACGGCACTGATCGCCTCGCTGCAACGGGCCACGCGCTCGATCCACATGGAGTACTACATCATCCGAGACGACCGCATCGGGCGCACCATCGCCGAAATACTGATCCGCAAAGCCCGCGCGGGGCTCGAGGTGCGGGTGATCTACGATGCCGTCGGCTCGTGGCGCCTGAGCCGCAAGACACTGCGCCGCATGCACGACGCGGGGGTCGAGACTGCGGCTTTCGAACCGGTTCGCTTCCCGTGGTTCACCACGCGCGTCACGCACCGCAACCACCGCAAGATAGTGGTCACCGACGGCAAGGTCGCCTACCTGGGCGGCATAAACATCGCCAAATACTACCTCGACGGGGATTACATGGGCAAATGGCGCGACGAACACCTGCGCGTGGAGGGCGACGCCGTGGCCGACCTGCAACGGCTCTTCATCGCCGACTGGGCGCGCGTACGCGGTGAATACCTCGACAGCCGCCGCTACATCGCCCCGCACGGCATCCGGCGGCGGCTGCCGATCCAGCTGGCCTGGGCCGAGGAGGGGCCCTCGCGGCTGACCATCGCCGACGCCTTTGCCTCGGCCATCGTCCGGGCGCACCGCACCGTACGCATCTCCTCGCCCTATTTCCTGCCCCCTGCCATGTTGCTCGACGCGCTCCGGCTGGCAGCGCGCGGCGGGGTGCGGGTACAGGTGATGATCCCCTCGTGCAGCGACTCGCCGTTCACCGACCTGATTTCCGACTCCTACATCGGCGACCTGCTCGACGCCGGGGTCGAACTCTACCGCTACGACAACGGCTTCCTGCACGCCAAGCTGCTGATCGTCGACGAGGATACCGCCTCGGTCGGCACGGCGAACATGGATTACCGCAGCCTGCTGGACAACCTCGAAGTCACGGCTTTCATCCGCGACCGGAGCGTCGTGCGGGCGCTCTCGGCCACCTACGACGACGACCTGGCCTCGTGCCGCCGGATCGCGCGGGAAACATGGCGGCCCGCGGCGTGGCGGCGCACATTGGGTGACGCGCTGCGGCTGGTCTCGCCCCTGATGTAGCGCAAGCCGCGGATCGGCATTTCCGCACCGGGCCCGGCGCACCGTTCCCCTGATTTCCGTAATTTTCCCCTCTTCCCGCCTGCCTGTCCGCGCCGCCGGGGAGAGGCTCCCCTCCGCCCGCCATCGGCGCCGGAAGCGCCTTCGGCCACGGATTCGGATGCCGCCGTGCGGCATCCCGGGAGACCCGCGGGCCGCCC
>OLRP01001871.1_pt1 | contig 15543 bp, 10 predicted proteins | sample 1672401 | NCBI WGS metagenome assembly OLRP01 (sample SAMEA3136682, study PRJEB25190) | human gut metagenome | reverse complement strand
CTTGGAAAAGACAGTTTTCAGGAGATCGACATTGCGGGAATCACAATGCCGATCACAAAGCATAACTTTATTGTAAAGGATGTAACAAAACTTGCTGATACGATCAGACGTGCATTTAAGATCGCACAGACAGGACGTCCGGGACCGGTTTTAGTGGATATCCCAAAAGATATCACAGCGGCAAAGACGGAATACACTTCGGTGAAACCAAAACCGATCGCAAGGATTACAGATACAATCAGTGAGGAAGATGTTGATATCGCAGTTTCCATGATCAAAGCGGCAAAGAAACCATATATCTTTGTCGGCGGTGGTGCAGTGATCTCCGGCGCATCGGAAGAATTAAAGAAATTTGTAGAAAAAGTAAATGCTCCGGTCTGTGATACATTGATGGGAAAAGGAGCATTTGACGGAACAGATGATCTTTATACCGGAATGCTCGGCATGCATGGAACAAAGACATCCAACCTTGGTGTCAGTGAGTGTGATCTTCTGATCGCAGTTGGTGTCCGTTTCTCAGACCGTGTTCTTGGAAATGCTAAGAAATTTGCATCACAGGCAAAAATTTTACAGTTTGATGTGGATGCGGCAGAGATCAATAAAAATATCCAGGTGGATGCAAGCGTTATTGGAGATTTAAAAGAGATTCTGATCCGTGTCAATAAAAAATTAGATACACAGAGTCATCCGGAATGGATCGGAGAGATCATGGATCTGAAAAAAAAATATCCGCTCACTTATCCGAAAGAGGGACTCAGTGGTCCATATCTGATGGAGGAGATCTACCGTGCGACAAAGGGAGATGCAGTTATCGTGACAGAAGTCGGACAGCATCAGATGTGGGCAGCACAGTATTACAAATACAAAAACCCGCGTACCTTTTTATCATCCGGCGGACTCGGAACGATGGGTTATGGACTTGGAGCTGCGATCGGTGCACAGATCGGCAATCCGGATAAACAGGTGATAAACATTGCAGGTGACGGCTGTTTCAGGATGAACATGAATGAAATCGCAACTGCAGCACGCGAAAAGCTGCCGTTGATCGAAGTGATCGTCAACAATCATGTCCTTGGAATGGTACGCCAGTGGCAGGATCTGTTCTATGAAAAACGTTATTCCGCAACTGTTCTTGACGACGGTGTGGATTTTGTAAAATTAGCAGAGGCAATGGGGGCGAAAGGATATCGCGTGACCAGCCAGGAAGAGTTCAAAGAGGCTTTTAAGGAAGCACTTGAATCAGAAGTACCGGTTTTAATTGATTGTATCATCAACTGTGATGACAAGGTGTGGCCGATGGTTGCACCGGGAGAGGCAATCAGTTCTTCATTTACCGGTGAGGATTTAGCAAAAAAACAACAATCATAAATCAGAGGAGGAAGTTTAAGATGAGCAGAGTGTATAATTTTTCTGCAGGACCGGCTGTATTACCGGAGGAAGTATTAAAAGAGGCAGCAGATGAAATGTTGGATTACAAAGGAAGCGGAATGTCCGTTATGGAGATGAGCCACCGTTCCAAAGTATATGACAATATCATCAAAGAGGCAGAGCAGGATTTAAGAGACCTGATGAATATTCCGGATAATTACAAAGTCCTGTTTTTACAGGGTGGAGCATCCCAGCAGTTTGCCATGATCCCGATGAACCTGATGAAAAATAAAAAAGCAGGTTATATCGTAACAGGTCAGTGGGCAAAGAAAGCATATCAGGAAGCATCCATTTACGGTGAGGCAATCAAACTTGCATCTTCCGAGGATAAGACATTTTCTTACATACCGGACTGCTCCGATCTTGATATTCCGGATGATCTTGATTATGTATATATTTGTGAGAACAACACAATTTATGGAACCAAATACAAAAAACTCCCGAATACAAAAGGACATACATTAGTAGCTGATGTATCTTCCTGCTTCTTATCAGAGCCTGTAGATGTTACCAAATACGGTGTGATCTACGGCGGTGTCCAGAAAAATGTCGGACCGGCAGGCGTTGTCATCGTGATCATCCGTGAAGATCTGATCACAGAGGATACCTTACCTGGAACACCTACCATGTTAAAATACAAGACACATGCAGATGCAGATTCCCTTTACAATACACCGCCATGCTACGGCATTTATATCTGCGGAAAAGTATTCAAATGGTTAAAGAAGATGGGCGGACTTTCTGTCATGAAAGAGCGCAATGAAGAAAAAGCAAAGATCCTTTACGATTTCTTAGATCAGAGCAAATTATTCAAAGGAACTGTTGTACCGGAGGACCGCTCCCTGATGAATGTTCCATTCGTAACCGGAGATGCTGACCTGGATGCAAAATTCGTAAAAGAAGCAACCGAAGCCGGATTTGTAAATTTAAAAGGACATCGTACTGTTGGCGGTATGAGAGCATCTATCTACAATGCGATGCCAAAAGAGGGTGTTGAAAAATTAGTAGAGTTCATGAAGAAGTTTGAGGAGGAGAATGCATAATGTTTAAGTATAACTGCTTAAATCCGATCGCATCAGTCGGTCTGGATCTGTTTTCCGATCAGTATGAGAAAGTAGATGAATTAAAAGATGCACAGGCTGCTTTAGTCAGAAGTGCTGCAATGCATGATTTGGAACTGCCGGATACTTTAGAGGCAGTTGCAAGAGCAGGAGCCGGAGTTAACAATATTCCACTTGATAAATGTGCAGAAAAGGGTATCGTCGTATTCAATACACCTGGTGCAAATGCCAATGGTGTAAAAGAGCTTGTATTTGCAGGTATGCTTTACGCATCCCGTGATATCGTAGGCGGTATCAAATGGTGTTTAGAGAACCAGAACGATGAAAATATCGCAAAGACAGCTGAGAAGCAGAAAAAGAACTTTGCAGGAACCGAAATTTCCGGAAAGAAATTAGGTGTCATCGGTCTTGGTGCGATCGGTGTGTTAGTTGCCAATGCAGCAATCCATATGGGAATGGAAGTATATGGATATGATCCGTATATCTCTGTTGCAGCAGCATGGAACTTATCAAGAAGTGTTAAGCACATCAGCAACGTAGAAGATATCTACCGTGAGTGTGACTACATCACGATCCATGTGCCGCTTCTGGATTCTACGAAAAAAATGATCAGTGCAGACGCAATTGCTATGATGAAACCAACTGCGATCGTATTAAATTTTGCAAGAGATCTGCTTGTGGATGAAGAAGCAATGGTGGATGCACTTGCAGCAGGAAAAGTACACAAATATGTATCTGATTTCCCAAATACAACAACCGTTGGTGCAAAGGGCTGTATCGTAACTCCACATCTTGGAGCTTCCACAGCAGAGTCAGAGGATAACTGTGCGATCATGGCAGTGCGCGAGATCCGCGATTACTTAGAGAACGGTAACATCGTTCATTCCGTAAACTTCCCGGACTGCAGCATGGGGGCATGTACAACCGCAGGACGTATCGGAATCTTACACCGCAATGTCAAAGGTATGTTAAGTTTATATACAACGATCCTTGGCGATGCAGGAATCAACATTGATGGAATGGCTAACAAATCAAAAGGCGATTATGCATATGCGCTTTTGGATTTAGACACTTCTGTTCCGGAGAATGTACTTGAAAAATTAAAGAATACAGAGGGTGTCTTAAAAGTTCGCAAGATCTGCTAGAAATCTGACGGTGATTTGTGACAATAGAGTGTTTAAGAAAGGTACATTCTATTGTTTCCTAGATCGGCATAGGAAAGAACTTTAAGGAAAATGGTAACTTAATTCAGAAGAATAAGATGAGGTGCAGCAAAAATGGCAGATATCAGACCGTTTATGAGCATCAGACCAGAAAAAGGGAAGGCAGCTAAAATCGCTGCCCTCCCTTATGATGTTTATAACAGAAAAGAAGCAACTGTGGAAGTGGAGAAAAATCCGGAATCTTTTTTAAAGATTGATCGTGCGGAGACAGGCTATCCGCTTTCTGTGGATATGTATGATGAAAAGGTGTATCAGAGAGCACATGATCTGTTGTGGGGGATGGTAGAGGATGGTTCTTTTATCCGCGATCAGAAAAAATGTTACTATATTTATGAACTTACGATGAATGGACGCACACAGACAGGGATTACGGCGTGTGCATCGATCGATGATTATTTAAATGGCGTCATCAAAAAGCATGAGAACACCAGAGCAGAAAAGGAAGCAGACCGTATTCATCATGTGGATGCCTGTAATGCGCAGACCGGACCTATCTTTTTAGCATACCGCTCGAATCCGGTGATCAATGAGATCGTGGAGAAAGTCAAAGCAGGAGAGGCAGAGTATGACTTTACATCGGAGGATGGAATCAGACACCGTGTGTTTGAGATCAGTGACGATGATAAAATTGCAGCAATCTCACAGGCATTTGAAAACATGGCAGATATCTATATCGCAGATGGTCATCACCGTGTAGCCTCGGCTGTAAAGGTTGGTTTAAAACGAAGAGAAGAACATCCGGGTTACGATGGAACGGAAGAATTTAATTATTTCCTGTCTGTATTATTCCCGGATGACCAGCTTATGATCATGGATTATAACCGTGTAGTGAAAGATTTAAACGGATATTCTTTTCAGAGCTTTTACAAGGAAATAAAAAAACGTTTTGACGTGACAGAGATCACAGATCAGGAAGAAAAAAGACCACAGGAAAAAGGCAGCTTTACCATGTATATGGAAGGACACTGGTTCCTTTGTAAGTTCCGGGAGGACGATCTTGCCGCAGTGGCAGATGATCCGGTAAAAAGTTTAGATGTATCAATGTTACAAGACCTTCTGCTTCATCCGGTACTCGGCATCGGAGATCCGAAAACAGATGGAAGAATCGACTTTGTAGGAGGAATCCGCGGCATGGACGAACTGGTCAGACGCTGTGAGGAAGACTGTTCCGTTGCATTTGCCATGTATCCGACCTCGATCACAGAGCTCTTCTCCGTCGCAGATGCCGGAAAACTCATGCCTCCAAAATCTACCTGGTTTGAGCCGAAGCTCCGCAGCGGTCTGTTCATTCATTCTTTAGAATAAGGAAATTCCTTAGAGCAGGACAAAATGAGAAATGGAATTTTGAAAACTTATAAAGAACTGAGGAAGTTGTGAATCTGTGTCAGGTTCACAACATTCATAGCCTAAAGATGATTTTTTTAAAATTCAAATTCGAATAAAAACGAAGGGAGCCATATATGCTGGCAGAAAATGTAGAAGGAATCGCAAATGCAACTGAGACCGTCGAAATGTTAAACCAGGCGCAGGAAAACTTACAGGAGGTTGCGAAGAACCCTGGAATCGTAGGCACATGGCTGCAGGGTCTGATCCCGGATCTTTTGAATTTTGCATTTCAGGTTGTAGTTTCGATTATCATTTATATTGTCGGAAGCAAGATCATTAACCTGATCTTAAAAATGTTCCGCAAATCCATGGAACGCAGAGATGTCGATACCGGTGTCAGACAGTTTGTACTGCCATTGATCAAATACGCACTATATCTGGTACTGATCTTTATTATCATGGGACTGTTTGGAATTGCAACCACCTCGGCAGTGGCAGTGCTTGGTTCTGCTGGTGTGGCAGTCGGTCTGGCATTACAGGGCAGCCTTTCAAATTTTGCGGGTGGTGTGCTGATCTTATTGTTAAAACCTTTCCGTGTCGGAGATTACATTATAGAACATTCCGGCGGGAAAGAGGGTACGGTAACAGAGATCTCCATTTTCTATACGAAACTGCTCACCATTGACAACAAAGTGGTCATGGTACCAAACGGTACACTCTCTAACAGCAGCATCACGAATGTTTCCACCATGGAGAAACGCCGTGTGGATCTGGTAGTAGGCATTGCATATGAAGCAGATATCAGAACTGCAAAAGAAGTGTTGTATTCTGTTGCAGAAGCGGAGGAGGCAAGACTGCCGGAAGAAGAGATTCTTGTATTTGTGGATGAACTCGGAGATTCTTCCGTAAACATGGGTGTGCGTATCTGGGTAAAAACAGAGGACTACTGGTCTGCAAGGTGGCGCCTGACCGAGAATATCAAGTATGCGCTTGACAGTCACAATATTTCCATCCCATATCCTCAGATGGATGTGCAGATCAAACAGTAAATGACAGGGAGAAAAGAACGGTGCAATTATCATGGTGTTGGGGTCAGATAGTGCATTTAAACTTCTTGATTGACAAATTGCGCAAAGCCGTGTCTGTTTTGTTCCATTGTACGAAAATAAGAAAATCTAAGCCTGCCTGAGTCAGGTTTTCTCAGAATGACGTGAACGGCAACAACGAGTCCTCCATGACTCGATGCTGCCTTGTTCTGCCATCCGTGGCAGAACATCACTGTGTATTACCAGGCAGTCTAAGATTTACTAATTTTCTCCCAAAGTCACAAAAGCAGTCTCGGCTTTGTGCAATTTGTCAGTCGTTATGTTGTGAATGCACTGTTTGCCCCCAACATCATTATCATACGAAATGTGTATATGTACCGCTTTTTTTGTGTATAAAAAACCCGCAAATACAGTAAAACAGGAGCTTGACAAGTCTGAACGTGAGCAATTTTAACACTTCAAACGTGACGGATATGAGTGGTATGTTTACAGGCTGCGGAACCAGTAAAGTTACCATGAAACAGTCATAACGCTCTTATGTGCAAAATTAACAAAGATTTCTAAAAAATGTTGACAAAATAAGTGAGATATGCTAATTTTGATTTGTTAGGCAAAACAGATGACAAAGAGGATTCTGTTGAATGGTTATTTTATGTATTTAGGAGGTTTTTAAAGAGTTATGCAGTAGGGAACTGTAAAATGGTTTAATGCCAAAAAAGGTTATGGATTTATTTCGGACGAGCAGGGAAATGACGTATTCGTACATTTTTCCGCATTGAACATGGATGGATTTAAAGAGTTAAAAGACGGTGAACGTGTTGAGTTCGAGGTTACCGAAGGAGAAAAAGGTCCTCAGGCTGCCAATGTAAGCCGTATCGCATAACAGCAGATGATTCCATAAGTACCAAAAAGGGAGTGTAAATTTTACATTCCCTTTTTAAGTTGTATAAAATGTGATATAATAAGACTGCCGAGCGAAGCGAGTGTAGATCACGATCATGTGCTGCTTTTGCGCATGATATAATGAGCGCAAGTGAGTCAACATGCTTGCTTGATTGACGAACGGCGAATTGGATTATGTGCTTTTTTTGCACATAATATAACAGACATAAGACCATATTTTGGAGGAAAACGATGAAACTGACTGATTTGGATGCATATGAAGTTTTAGAGCAGTGCCCTTTGCGTGATTTGAAATCCGAAGGGCTCGTTTTACGTCATAAAAAGAGCGGCGCAAGAATTGCTGTAATCTCAAATGATGATGATAATAAGGTATTTTATATCGGATTCCGCACTCCGGCGGAGGATTCCACAGGTGTACCACATATTATAGAACACACAGTATTGTGCGGTTCGGATAAATACCCGGTCAAGGATCCGTTTGTGGAACTGGTCAAGGGATCCTTAAATACATTTTTAAATGCGATCACTTATCCGGAGAAAACGATTTATCCGGTGGCAAGCTGCAACGATACGGATTTTCAGAATCTGATGAGTGTTTATATGGATGCGGTATTCCATCCGAATATTTATAAACATCAGGAGATTTTTAAACAGGAAGGCTGGCATTATGAGCTTGAGAGCGAAGATGCGCCGATTACGATCAACGGTGTTGTATATAATGAAATGAAAGGTGCTTTTTCCTCAGCTGACGATGTGCTGCAGCGGGAAATTTTAAATTCCCTGTTTCCGGATAACACTTACAGTAACGAGTCCGGCGGAGATCCGGAACGTATCCCGGATCTGACCTATGAGGATTACCTTGATTTTCACCGCAGATATTACCATCCGTGCAATTCCTATATTTACCTGTATGGAAATATGGATGTGGCAGAAAAACTCCGCTGGATGGATGAGGAATATTTAAGCCATTATGAGGAAATTGAACTTGACTCTACAGTAAAGGCACAGAAGCCATTTGAAAAACCAGTGGAGATCACGAAGAAATACCCAATCTCTTCCGCAGAACCGGAGGAAGATAATACCTATCTTTCTTATAATCTGGTTGTGGGGGACATTTTAGATAGAAAACTTTATCTGGCATTTGATGTGCTTGACTATGCATTGCTCGGTGCACCGGGGGCTCCGTTAAAACAGGCACTGATCGACGCGGGCATCGGAAAAGATATCGTTGGCGGTTATGACAGCAGTACCATGCAGCCGGTATTTTCCATCATTGCAAAAAATGCGAACAGTGCAGATAAAGAAAAGTTTCTTGCGACGATACAGGATGTGTTAAACCGTCAGGTAAAAGACGGCGTGGATAAGAAAGCACTGCTTGCCGGGATCAGTGCGTCAGAGTTCCGCTATCGTGAAGCGGATTTCGGACAATTCCCGAAGGGACTATTATACGGCATCCAGTGTCTGGACAGCTGGCTTTACGATGACATGCAGCCATTTATGCATGTGGAGGCATTAGATACTTACCGTTTCCTGCGGGAGCAGGTTGAGACCGGATATTTTGAAACATTGATTGAAAAATATCTGCTTCACAATCCGCATGCGTCGGTGGTTGTGATTGAGCCGGAGAGAGGTCTTAATGCAAAAAGAGAAGAGACACTGGCAGAGAAACTTGCTGCATATAAAGACAGCCTGAGTAAAGAGGAGATCAAGCAGCTTATCGCAGACACGAAACATTTAAAACAGTATCAGGAAGAGCCTTCACCAAAGGAAGATTTGGCAAAAATTCCGATGTTAAAACGTGAGGATATGAAACGTGAGGCGGCACCGCTTTACAATACGATGAAAAAATACGGTGACACGACGGTCGTACACCATGAGATGTTTTCAAATGGTATTGATTATCTGCGCATCCTCTTTGATATCCGTGATATGGAGATCAAAGATCTGCCGTATGTTGGAATTTTAAAATATATCCTTGGCTATATGGATACAGAGCGGTACGGATTTTCAGAACTGGCAAATGAGATCAACATCCACACCGGTGGAATATCCGCAAGCTGTGGTGTTTATCCGCATGTGAAGAAGCCGGAGGATATGCAGTTTATGTTTGAACTGCGTGTAAAAACGCTTGCATCGGAGCTGCCCCAGGCGATGGATCTTTTGCGTGAGATCATAATGACGACAAAGATTTCTGATGAAAAGCGCCTGCGTGAGATCATTGCGCAGCTTCGTTCAAGGGTGGAGGCGGCATTTGACGGTTCCGGACATTCGGTAGCATCCATGCGTGCGCTGTCTTATTTCTCAAGAGCGGCATATTATCAGGAGGCAACCGCAGGCATTTCCTTCTATGAGCTGGTCGCTGATTTAGATGAACATTTTAATGAGAAAAAAGATGCACTGATCGCACAGCTTGAGAAAATGGTACAGACGATATTTGTACCGGAGCGCATGATCGTCAGTGTTGTCTGCGAAGAGGCAGATTATCAGGCGGTAGAAGCACAGATCGCTTTCCTGTTAAAAAATCTGTATCCGTCGAAGAAAATCGTGAAAGAGCGGAGTCTGCCAGAGCTTCATTTAGAAAAGAAAAATGAGGGATTTATGGATGCCTCCCAGGTGCAGTATGTGGCGAGAGCTGGTAACTATGTGCGCCACGGATTTTCGTATCACGGTGCATTGCGCATTTTAAAAGTCATTATGGGATATGATTATCTCTGGATCAATGTCCGTGTCAAGGGCGGAGCCTATGGATGTATGAACAGCTATATGCGGAATGGAGATACTTATTTTGTTTCCTACCGTGATCCGAACTTAAAGAAAACGGATGAGATCTATGACGGTATCCCGCAGTATCTTGCCGATTTTAAGGCGGACGAGCGTGAGATGACAAAATACATCATTGGTACGATCAGTGATATGGATACGCCGATGAATCCGAGTGCGAAGGGAGCACGTTCCATGACCGCATATTTACAGGGACTGGATTTTGCGGATATCCAGAAAGAGCGCGATCAGGTGATCGGTGCAACAGATGAGGATATCCGTGGCTTAAAGGATCTGATCGCATCCGTGCTGGAAGAAAAAAATCTCTGTGTCATCGGAAACGAAGATAACTTAAAGAGTCAGAGCGACATGTTTATGCAGCTGAAAAATTTATGTGAATAATTTGGGAATGGAGTACGAATGAAAGAAAATTTTAAATCGGGATTTGTCACAATTATCGGCAGACCAAACGTTGGAAAATCAACTTTAATGAATCATCTGATTGGTCAGAAGATTGCAATCACATCCAATAAACCGCAGACCACCAGAAACCGTATCCAGACTGTCTATACGGATATGGAACGCGGACAGATCGTATTTTTGGACACGCCGGGAATCCATAAGGCAAAAAACAAGCTGGGTGAATATATGGTCAACACTGCAGAACACACATTAAATGAAGTGGATGTGATCCTCTGGTTAGTAGAGCCGTCGAACTTTATCGGAGCAGGGGAACAGCATATCATCGAGCAGTTAAAAAAGACAAAAACACCTGTGATTCTTGTCATCAATAAGGTGGATACGGTCAGCCGTGACAAGATACTGGAATTTATCGATACTTACCGCAAAGTATATGATTTTGCCGAGATCGTTCCGGCGTCCGCCCTGCGCGCACAGAATCTCGATACCGTACTTGACATGATCTTTAAATATCTGCCGTACGGACCGCAGTTTTATGATGAGGACACAATCACAGACCAGCCGGAGCGCGCGATCGTTGCGGAGATCATCCGTGAAAAGGCACTTCATGCATTGGATGATGAGATCCCGCACGGAATCGCTGTCTGCATTGACCGCATGAAACAGCGGAAAGGACAGAACATCATGGACATTGAAGCGACAATCGTCTGCGAGAGGGATTCCCATAAGGGCATCGTGATTGGAAAAGGCGGGGCAATGTTAAAAAAGATCGGTTCAAACGCACGTTATGAGATCGAACGACTGTTAGAGGAACAGGTCAATTTAAAACTTTGGGTAAAAGTTAAAAAAGACTGGCGTGACAGCGATTCCATGATGAAGAATTTTGGTTATAACAAGGATGAGATCTAAACTTACCATTTTTTTGCTGGTATAAGCGAAGCTGTCTGCGGAAATCCTAACATTATCAAGTGATGGATGATGGGAGGATGAGACCATGGATGAAGCCTGGAACAATTTTATGATAACAGGAAGAGTAACTGATTATTTAAAATACAAAGAGTCGCACGAAGGCAGCTTTGATACCACAGGGAGAGGATGGGAGAACAGACCGGATGGGACAGAATATCGTAGTGACCGGGATGGTCTTAAAGGTAATGCCGATTGGCGATTATGACAGAAGAATCACGCTGCTGACAAAGGAACGGGGCAAGATCACCGCATTTGCAAAGGGTGCAAGAAGACCAAACAGTGCACTTGTTGCTGCGGCAACCCCGTTTTCCTTTGGAGAATTTGAAATGTTTGAGGGAAGAAGTTCCTACACCGTAGTCAGGGCATCCATTCAGAACTATTTCAGGGAAGTTCAGGAAGAACTTGAAGCTACATATTATGGGTGTTATTTTCTGGAATTTGCCGATTATTACTGTCAGGAAAACAATGATGAACGGGAAATGTTAAAGCTGCTTTATCAGTCACTCAGGGCATTGACGAGCGCTGCCTATGATAAGAGGCTGGTCCGCTTTATTTTTGAACTGAAGGCGATGGCTGTCAACGGCGAGGCGCCAAACGTTTTTTCCTGTGTCAGATGTGGGGAAAAAGAAAATTTGCGCTGGTTTGTGACAAGGCGTGGCGGATGTATCTGTGAAACGTGTGAAAAAAAGGATCCGTCACCGGAGGAATCCGGCAGGTTTTTACTGGAAGAGTCGACGCTTTACACAATGCAGTACATCATTTCGGCAAGGGTGGAAAAACTGTATACTTTTTCCGTCAGTGACAGTGTGTTAAGACAGCTGCTGGCGATCATGAAAAGTTACCGTGCAGTTTATCTGGATCATTCGTTTCAGACGCTGAAAATGTTGGAGGGACTATTTACTGGTTGAAATCGGGAATGGGAAATAGTATAATGTAAAACATTGGATATGTAAGACGAATGGAGAATTATAAAAATGAGAAAAGCATGTATGGCAGGTATCAGCGTACTGATTGGCATTTCGATGCTGGCTGGATGTGGAAAATCTCTGGATGCGGATACGGATACGGTGTATGTACAGAAAAACGGAACCGTGCTTTCGGTGGATGTTGAAACGTTAGACAAAGATTATTATGATGAAACGGAGTTAAAGGATTATGTGACGGATGCCGTTTCCGCATATACCGGGGAGCATGGAAAGAGTGCGGTCAAACTGGAAAATCTGTCTGTGAAGGACGGTACGGCAACACTTAAGATGAAGTATAAGACACCGGAAGATTACACAGGATTTAATGGCATTGAACTCTATGAGGGAAAAGTTGTTAAGGCACTCGCAGCAGGATATGATTTCAAGACAGATTTTGTCAGTGTGGAAGATGGAAAGGTGACAGGAACCGCCACAAAGGAGGAAATTTACTCCGGAGAAGATTTAAAAGTAGTTATCATCAAGGCAAACAGAGATGTGAAAGTAGACGGTACAATCTGCTATGTTTCAAGTGAGAATGTAAAACTGACCGGAACAGACAGTGTGTCCATCCGGGATGGTTACAGTTTAAACAGTGGCAGTACAGCAGATGAGAGTGATTCAGATGAAAATATCGCTGATGGAACAGAGAGTATTGGCGGGTCAACAGAGGTGTCTGACACAGACGTCAATGACGATACAACTTATGTAAAAGATGATGGGGCATTTGAAACAGATGTCTACACATACATTATTTATAAGTAAGCATACAAAAGAGGCAGTTTACTGCCATTTTATAGAAAGGTGAGGAATTATTTATGGAAAAATCAATGGACAAAATTGTAGCACTGGCAAAATCAAGAGGATTCGTTTATCCGGGATCTGAGATTTACGGCGGTCTTGCAAATACATGGGATTATGGTAATCTCGGCGTTGAGTTAAAGAACAATGTAAAAAGAGCATGGTGGCAGAAATTTATTCAGGAGAACCCATACAATGTTGGTGTGGACTGTGCGATCTTAATGAACCCGCAGACATGGGTTGCATCCGGACATCTTGGAGGATTTTCTGATCCTTTAATGGATTGTAAAGAATGTCACGAGCGTTTCCGTGCAGACAAGATCATCGAGGATTTTGCGGAAGAGAAAAAAATTGAGTTAAAGAGTTCCGTAGACGGCTGGACACAGGAAGAGATGCGTGATTTCATCGAAGAAAATCAGGTTCCATGTCCGACCTGCGGCAAACATAACTTTACAGATATCCGTCAGTTTAACCTGATGTTTAAGACATTCCAGGGTGTTACTGAAGATGCAAAAAATACCGTATACTTAAGACCGGAGACAGCACAGGGTATTTTCGTTAATTTTAAAAATGTACAGAGAACATCCCGCAAAAAGATCCCGTTCGGTATCGGACAGGTCGGAAAATCTTTCCGTAACGAGATCACACCGGGTAACTTTACATTCCGTACCAGAGAGTTTGAGCAGATGGAGCTTGAGTTTTTCTGTGAGCCTGGCACTGATTTAGAGTGGTTCCAGTACTGGAGAGGCTTCTGTCGTGACTGGCTGATCTCCCTTGGAATCAAAGAGGATGAGATGCGTCTGCGTGATCATGATCCGGCTGAACTTGCATTTTACAGCAAGGGAACAACCGATATCGAGTTCTTATTCCCGTTCGGATGGGGCGAGCTCTGGGGTATCGCTGACAGAACTGATTATGACCTTGGACGCCATCAGGAGACTTCCGGTCAGGATCTTACTTATTTTGATGATGAGAAGAATGAAAGATATCTTCCGTATGTCATCGAGCCTTCACTCGGTGCAGACCGTGTTGTTTTAGCATTCTTATGTGCTGCTTACGATGAGGAGAATATCGGAACCGAAGAAAAACCGGATATGAGAACAGTTCTTCATTTCCACCCGGCTTTAGCTCCGGTTAAGATCGGTGTGCTTCCATTATCCAAGAAGTTAAATGAAGGCGCAGAAAAGGTATTTGCACAGCTTTCACACAAATACAACTGTGAATTTGATGACAGAGGAAATATCGGAAAACGTTACAGAAGACAGGATGAGATCGGTACTCCGTTCTGCGTAACTTACGATTTCGAATCTGAAAATGACGGTGCGGTAACGGTTCGTGACCGTGATACCATGGAGCAGGAGCGTATTAAGATCGAGGATCTGGATGCTTATTTCGCAGAGAAGTTTAATTGGTAGGAGTGCTGAATGTCGCATAAGATAAACAAAATATGGAATAAAATCTCTTATGAAACAATCATTTTTGGTGTAATTATGATTCGTTTTTTATCCACCCGTGCATTGGATCTTAACACATGGGCAACTGCATGGGATGCAATGGATTATTCCATGGGAAACGGTTCAAGGCTTCTGATTGGAAGTATATACAGGTTGTTTTATGGGGAATATTTAGATATTACCGTGGCGTATAAATATGTAGGAATTGGCATCATGTTGACGATTCTGGTTTTGGCGGTTGTGTTAGGACAACTGATACGAAGATCACTCGCTGCAGATTACGCACATAAGGATGTTATATATGGAGTAGTAACAGCATATGTGATAGCCCCGTTTTCAATCGCATATGTGTGGAATGAAGATAATCTGGGAAGATTTGATGTTTACATGCTTTTGGTCGCATTGCTGACAGTACTGGCAGCCTTGTGTATAAAAAATTATGTGGCAAAAGCGATACTTATCACTGTTTTGGGGGTAACAGGTCTTGCAATTCATCAGGGATATGCTTTTTTATACTATCCCTTGACATTTACAGTACTTTGTTATGATGCATTTGCGGAGAATCGTTTACATAAGAAAAGATTTGTGGGTGTGGTAATTTCGGGTGCAATAGAAGTTGCGGCAGCGATTTACTTTCAGTTTTTTACTAAAATCAATTTTGACAGTGTAGAAGAGACAGTTTCATTTATTAAGTCCCGTACTAATTTGGAGGTATCGGATTTTGCGATTCAGCTTGAGTATTTTGGAAGTATGAAATATCAGCTTGACGAGGTGACATCCGTATTTTTTCACGGAAATGAAGATCCAATCCGCCATCTATTGCTGATATTGTTGTTGATGTCGCCATTGCTTATTTTATATCTGATGGTTTGGAAAGATGTATTTTTTGATTTGAGACAGAAAAAAGTAAAATTGATCCAGTCACCATATTTGTATGCTGCTCTGGTAAATATTTGTTTTATACCAATGTTCGTGATTCATGTGGACTGGGGAAGACATCTGGCACCATTGATGGCAATGCCAACATTTGTATTTTTATTTTTGCTTGCTCAAAAAGATAAATCAATAATTTATGCATTTGGAAAAATGCAGGAGCGTGTGAAGAGCCATCCATGGTACTTTGTTTTGACACTGGTGTGGATCGCAGGTTTTGATAGTTTTGGCGCGCGTAATTTTCAGTGGCAGACTGA
>OLRP01001868.1_pt1 | contig 15577 bp, 10 predicted proteins | sample 1672401 | NCBI WGS metagenome assembly OLRP01 (sample SAMEA3136682, study PRJEB25190) | human gut metagenome | reverse complement strand
TCAAAAAGGGGAATTGACCTGGGAAGAATATGGTTTGGATTATGTGCATCCGACACCACTTGGACATGAGATAATTACTTCTGAGCTGCTAAATTTATTTCAGGAGAAAGAACAAAAAGAAAATGTGATGGAAGATTATTATCCGGAAACCCCCGCATTTTTAGGAGCATTCCGAAATTCCTATATTATGGATTTGTCTGAAAAAATGGTTGATACCAAACCGGGTGATGTAATATTGGATACTGAAATTACCATGAAAATGATGCTTATGGAGTTTTGGCAGGACAGTATCAAAAATGAGGCGGGTTTGGTATTTATGCTGGACGGTCAGAAAGTGTGTGGAGCGGATGCTTATGCGAGTATGGCTTGGGGAAATCCCGTATGTCATTACGTAGGGGGAGATGGCAGCGAAGAAACGTATCATCTTGTTATTTATGCAGGAAAAGGAAAGCCGCCGGCAAATTGGGATTACTCACAATTTCACCTGCGGCTGATGATTGGATGTTAGTATTAGAATTTCCAAGTTCCCTGACCAATCAGTTGTTTCAGTAAGTCGATGTAGATTGGGGCTGTCTGTGTTAAAAAGTGTTTTTTACTATAGGCAACCACAATCTTTTTTTCCGTAATGCCAAAGCAGCCCTTTGGCTCTTTGATTTTGTAGTAAATCGGATGATTCTCAAAGTTTCCAAAACGAATCAGCGTATCCGGGATAATACCCATTCCTAAATTAGAATTTACCCAGTGAAACATCGTTTCGATGTTGTAGCATCGCAGGTTGATTTGTGGAATCTGTTTCATATGCTGGAACAAATCTACAGTAATATCCGGATCATTATTTTTTGTATCAAGAACAATGAAAGATTCATTCAAACAGTCGCTTAATGAAATTTCTTTATTGTTATACAAAGCAGAAGAATCCGAAACAATATCGGATGTTTTAAGTTGTTGTTCTTTATGTGTCTCATTAAACGGATTTTCTTTGCTTACTGCTAAATAATAATGTTCGGTTGCAAGGTCTTCCGTGTAAAATAATTCAGTATCAAAGTCTGTTGCCTCAATGCAGACATCAATTTCTCCGGACAGGAGAAGATTCTGAAGTTCTTTCACATTATCTGTGATGACATTTAATTCTACATCCGGGAATTTCTTCGAAAAAGCGGCAAAACTTTTTGGAAGCCGGGCAAAACGCCGTGCAAAAACTGGTAGCCCTGTTCACTGTGGCTGCCGCGCTGCCCACCGGCACGGTACACCGCTTTGCCGGTGTCGTGCAGCAGCCCGCCATAGGTGGACTGCAGGGTGAGAACGTTCAAAATACCATCTCCTTTACGGATTGTGGAACAATTGCACAATAAACGGAAAGCGTATTTGTTAATTTTGTAAGAGATGCTTGGAATTGACTTTATTATAGCACATTTTTGTCGCCATGCAAAAGCCGCAGCAGAGAAAATATCACAGCAGCTGCAATCGTTCCGTTCATAGAGGGACAGCCCACGGAAAACAAGAAGTTAAGGTTTGCAAAAGAAAAACTCCGCATCTTTTGGTGCGGAGTTTTTTGTCCCCTTACGGGGATGGTACAGCAGACCTAAGCGAAGTGACCGGCGCGACCATGTTTTCGCCCCCTTACGGGGATGGTACCAACAGCAACCGTGTCGAGTTCCGTATCAGTGTTTTCGCCCCCTTACGGGGATGGTACCCACACCTCAACGAACCACGAGCCGAGCGTTTAGTTTTCGCCCCCTTACGGGGATGGTACCAGAAATAATGAGCAACACTTTAACCAGATACCGTTTTCGCCCCCTTACGGGGATGGTACCGGGTATAGTTCAACGACCGCGCGGCATTACAAGTTTTCGCCCCCTTACGGGGATGGTACTCTGGATGCCGAGAAAGCAAGATTGTCCACCGTCGTTTTCGCCCCCTTACGGGGATAGTACGCTAAATATATCACAGAATATCGTAAAATGGAAGAGCTGAATGCCTGAAAATATTAACTTTATTGAAATAAAGTAAATCCGCGCGATAAGGACAACGATAAATCCTGAATCATTATTGTGCCGTGGAGGATAGAAAGAAAACCCTCTTTCAGGGTGAGCCATAGCGGCGGAAGCCGGCAAAGGCGAAGATGCTGCGCTTCAGGGTGCTGCCGTCCGGGTAGGTGGTCTCCTGACTCTTGCGGCGGGAGCAGGCGGCCAGCGTGGGGATGCCCGCGGCTTCCAGACGCTGAACCACCCGGTACACAAAGGTGCACTCGCCCTGACAGAGCACGGCATCCGGGCTAAGGTGCAGGATGTGGTCGGCATATACCGCGGCAAGGGAGTCCAGCACGGCCTCGTTGGTGGCGGGGTCAATGGCAGGAAAGGCAAGGTCGATCACCTTGCCGTAGACCTGCGCCGCAGCTTTTTGCTCGGCACTCCACTGAGTGGACGGATGATTGGTAAAGTTGATGAACATAGGGCATTCCTCCTTGACATTGCCAAGAGAAAAAGCCCATGGAATGCGGATAGTTAAGCAAGAAACTTGAAATTACTTTTCTTGATTTGGTTTGCCCCCTTACGGGGATTGTACAAAGAAATGAAGAACCTTGCTAGGTCCACAAAGGCTTTCGCCCCCTTACGGGGATTGTACTTACAGCACAGCAGGTTCCAGCGGCGATTACAGGTTTTCGCCCCCTTGCGGGGATCGTACGACGAGCTGAACCCTGACTTATGTCCTGATGTAGTTTTCGCCCCCTTGCGGGGATGGTATAGCGTACACCCATCTGGACAGCGGCCTGCTGACGTTTTCGCCCCCCTTGCGGGGATGGTATTCTAATTAACAACGAGTTTGTCAAATCAGCCGAGTTTTCGCCCCCTTACGGGGATCGTACAAACATTGTAGTGTATTTCCATAACCTTAAATTGTTTTCGCCCCCTTACGGGGATTGTATCATGAACAACAGCAAGAAAAGGCATGACGGCGGGTTTTCGCCCCCTTGCGGGGATTGCACTAAGATTGTAAATGCGATTGAGAAGGCGATGACGCTTTCGCCCCCTTACGGGGATTGTACTGCTTATTAAGTTCAAGGCGCTGGAAAAGTATTGTTTTCGCCCCCTTACGGGGATTGTACATGATGGTGCACGGCAAATTGAGAACGGCTGAAGTTTTCGTCCCCTTGTGGGGATTGTACCCTAAATATATCACAAAACACCGCAAAACTGAAGAGTCGGATGGCTGGAAAATATTCACTTTATTACAATAATGTGCTTTTGTGCTGAAAAGAACAGGCACAAATTCGTTTGGCCTGCCTTGTGCGCGGGGCGGTTTCATGGTATGATGCAGATAGTGGATCTTATAAAAAGGAGTGTTGCCCTGTGCTGAAGACGTATATCACCACCGTGCCTTTGCAGGGAAAGCTGGACCCCATGCTGTACCAGCGGGATCATGCAGCCCCGCCTACGGCTACCTGTTTTCCCATCGTGCAGGTGATGCGGGACACCCTTGAACCCGGGGACACGGTGCAGCTGTTGGCCATCCGGCAGGAAAATGCCGATACCGCCCGCAATTATCAGCGCCTGCTGGAAGAACTGACGCAGCTGGGCATTGCGGAACATCAGGTGCGGCAGATCCACCTGCCGGAGGATCAGCGCCCGGAAACACTGATCGGCCTGTGCCGGGATCTGGTGGATGCCCTGCCGCAGGTCACCCGGGTGTATGCCTGCATCACTTACGGATCCAAGAGCATCCCGGTGGTCACGCTGACGGCATTGACCTGCGCCGAAGCCACCCACACCGAGCTGGAAGTAGGCGGTGTGTATTATGGTGAGGTCAAGCGGGAAAACGGGCGGGTGCTCAGCGCGCGGCTTTACGATATGGCGGCACTGTATCAGCTTTCCGGGCTGGTGGGCACCATGCGCGACAGCAGGACCGCCGAACAAGTGTTCCATCAGCTGATCTGGATGAACGAGCGCCGGGAGGACTGAGCAGCGATGAATGATGTGAAAACATGGGCGGACATTGATGCTTCGCCGCTGCTGCAGCTGCCGCCGGAACAGCGCAAAAAGCTGCACGATGCCAATGATGAACGGTTCCGCAGGTTCTGGGCGGAATGCTTTCTGACCACACAGGCTTCCGGAAGGGGAGAGGAGGCATGGAACAGCGCGGATTTCTGCAAGGCGTTTCTGGATGCGTTTGATCTTTGGGAACCGAAACCCGGGCAGACCTTCAGTATGTATCTGCGCACCGCTGTCCGTCATGCACAGTCACACGACCAGCAGCAGGAAGAAATGGCTGTGATGGGTTTCGGACGCGAGACGAACCGCAAGATCAAAAAAGCGCTGGAGTACATGGAAAAGAACGGAATTACAGAGAGTATGCTCTGTCGTGACCCGGAAAAAGAACAGGTGATCGCCGATATTGTCGGGGTGGGTGTAAAGACCCTGCGGGAAGCACTGCGCAATAAGCAGTCGGTGCTCAGTCTGGACGACACTGGCGGAGAGGATTCGGCGCTGGGCGACCGGGTGGCCTCCCAAGAAAAAAGCGTGGAAGAGCAGGTGGAGCAGAGCCGGGAAATGCTGGCATGGCTGCACCGCGGCATAGGGCTGATGAACCTGCAGCAGAAGGAAAAATACGGTAAGACAGCTGGCCCGTTGTGGAGCAGCGTGCTGATGGGCTTTCTGCGCAACAACGACGCGCTGGACCCGGCAGAGGATGCGCCCGCGCGGCTGGCAAACTGCGATGATCTGCGTCCGCTGGAACAGGACAACTGCCTGTGGGACATCCTGCTGCTGCACCGGTATGTGGAGTTTACAGTTCAGCCGCCCTATGCACCCAAGGCGCTGGAATGCGCCGCCGTCCATGCGCTGCTGGAGCCGGGGCGCAACCCGGCGCAGGATAAGACCGTGGCGGAGTTTCTCGGTGTGAGCAAAGCGGCTGTATCGCAGCGGCGCAAAACATGGCAGCAGAGGCTGATGCAGATGCAGGCAGAACAGGAGAAGGTATAAGATGAAACGCAGTGTATTGCTTTTATATATGAGCCCCTTCGGCAAAAATCCGAACATTCATACCCAGACCAACGAAGCGGCGGTTTTGGAGCTGAAAAAGCACAAGGAAGGGCCGGACTGCATTCTGGCGCTGTGCAGTGAGCTGGTGCGTACCAGCCCTACCGTGCATCTGCCGGACGGGAAAACCTGCACCACCGTGGAGTATTTCCGGGATGTATTCCTGCCTTCGGCGGGCATTCCGACAGAGCGGCTTGTGGTGATCCCGGTACCGGACAGCATGGACGACAAGGCACAGTTCCGGGCGATCTCTCTGTTACTGGGAAAAATTGAAGCGGAAGATACCCTCTCCATTGATCTTTCCGGCGGCATGCGGGACACGGCGATGCTTCTGGTAACGGCAGCTCGCTGTATGCGCGACCTGCGCAGTGTGGAGACCCGCAGGGTGATCTACTCCGAACTGCTTCCGGATGGCACTTCCCGCATCCATGACAGCAGTCAGCTGTACAGCCTGTTCGACCTCATCACGGCCATGGACGAGTTCTTTTCCACCGGTACTGCACAGAAGCTGAAAGGCTACCTGTGGAGCGAGGGCGAGAGCGACCCTGCTCTGCACACTTTGCTGGCCCGGATCAACCAGTTCTCGGATGATCTGGCGCTGTGCCGGGTGCAGGCGCTGAATGAAGACCTGAGCCAGATCGCGCAGGCACTGCAGGCACCGCCCAAAGAGAGCAAAAATCTGACCAGCCTGTTCTTCCACCTGCTGAATGACCGCTTCCGCACAGAATTTGAAGGTCTGCTGGCTTCCCCCAAAAACAATCTTCCTGCGCTGGTAAGCTGGTGTGCAGAACACGGTATGTACCAGCAGGCACTGACATTGCTGTGCGAGCAGATGCCGGCCTATGTCTGCCGTCATCTTTTTGTGCAGCCCACAGAAACTGGCTGGGCATATCTGGCAGCACAGAATCAGAATAAGGGCAAGGCATGGGTATATCCGCTGTTCCACTTCCATTTCTGCCGCCTGACTTTGATGCAAAAGGAGTATCCCTATACAACGGATCTGCGCCTGACCCACAGCAAAGATGATGCAGACGGCAATATGTTGTTTGGCGTGGCAAATTCGAAAGAAATGCACGCCTATATGGATACGATCCTCGCTTCCGGTCAGCTGGTGATCGACCCGGAGGTCCGGTGGCAGATCGAGGATGCGGCACTGTTCTACCAGCGCGTGATGCAGTACCGTAACCAGATCAACCATGCCAGTGATACGGCTTTTGGTCTGCAGAGCGACCGTATTCTTCCGTTGGACACAGCCCACATTGAGCAGACCCTGCAGGACGTGGCCGATTATCTGCAGGAGATCCGCCCCATGAAGCCGGATGCTCCGCAAGGTGTCAAGGCGCTGCCTGTTACAAAGACGATTCCGGCAGGCGCAGCTTTCAACCTGTAAAATAGAATATAAGAAAAAGCAAAGCACCTCCGCTGCTGGCAAACGCCAGTGGCAGAGGTGCTTTTTTGTCCCCTTGCGGGGATAAATTGCAATTCAATCAACCTGAGCCAGAAGCCTATGCGCGGCGGGTTTCCGTCCCCTTGCGGGGATAAGTTACAATGGGAACAAGCTGGATGTGGCAGTGGATACGCACGAGTTTCCGTCCCCTTGCGGGGATAAATTGTAATGTCATGGAGCAGGCTTCTGGGCGGATTGACCGGCTGTTTCCGTCCCCTCGCAGGGATAAATTGCAATATTAAGCCGAAGCAAGCCAAAGACAGCGAAACACAGGTTTCCGTCCCCTTGCGGGGAAAACCCTCTCAGTCACGGCTTACGCCGTGCCAGCTCCCCCGAAAGGGGGAGCTTAACATCGGGGTAAACGGCAGCTGGAAAAGCTCTCCCTTCGGGAGAGCTGGCGCGCAGCGCCTGAGAGGGTTTTGCGGGGATAAATTGCAAGATGGGCATCGACTATAAGTTCAACGACTTCATTCAATTTCCACCCCCTCGCGGGGATAAGTTGCAGTCTACTAATGGAGTGTATCCAACTTTCGCTATTTGGTTTCCGTCCCCTTGCGGGGATAAATTGCAATTTGTTCCATTATGTAAACCCTACGCAAATCACATGGTTTCCGTCCCCTTGCGGGGATAAGTTGAAATCCGTCACTACTTCAGCATTTGTCGGGCTGATTTGTTTTCGTCCCCTTATGGAGGATAACTTTACTATACCACACATTGAGCCAAAAGAAAAGAACCATCCACAGGAGAAGCACGGATGGAGTAGAAAAGATAAGCCATAAAGATCACCTCGATTCGGCAGAAGCGGTGGATGCGGCGTCAAAGCCCTGAATGGGCAGGCCGAGGAAGTATTCCTCGATGCGGTCCCAGAGCTGCTCGCTGGAAAAGCCGCTGGTGAACAGCCAGCTCATCAGCCGCACAGCATCGGTGTGGCGCTGGGCAATGCGCTCCAGTAGGTGGTTGCGGTAAAAGCCGCGGTCAGCCAGTTCCAGGGTCTGGGTCTGGTTGATATAGAGGTACAGGCGGCTGTTGGAGCCGCCCAGCAGGGCAAAGTGGAGCAGGTCCAGCTCTTCCAGCACACCCAGAGCCGGGGTCAGACGCTCGCTGCTCTGCACAGAATCGTTCACCGGCAGATAGCGGCAGGTCTCGCCGCTGTGCAGAACAGCAAAGCTCTGCTCCAGCCAGTGGAAAAACTCGCTGATGAACGGGTCCACGATGCTGTACTCTGCGCCTTCCTGCGTGGTGCCGCGGCGCAGCACACGGGTGCGCTGCAGGCGGGGCGAATGCTGCTGCCAGGACTGCACGGCCGCCAGCACCACGCGCACCGCACTGGTGGCACGGGTGCTGCTCAGACCCGTGGCCTGCGCCAGCCGGGCAGCGGCATCCCGGTCGTAGAGATACTGGCCGCTGCGGGCAGCCTCGAAGAAGATCTCCTTCAGGGCGCGCAGCAGTACGGAAAAACGGGCATCCGCATTGGCGTGCCACTCCAACGTCAGCTGCATGGCGGGGGTCAGGTGCAGCTGGGCATTCAGCGGCAGCTTGTCGCTGTGGGTGTACAGCAGATACTTGAACTGCGGGAAGGAAAAATCGTTCTGCCAGCGGCTGCTCCACAGGCGGGCAAGGTCTACGTCGTAGACCCCGGCAGCCTCATCCTGCAGGGTGGCAGCACCGGTACAGATGCAGTTGACTGCGGCGGCATCGGCGCTGCTGAGCAGAAAATACCCGTGGATGAACAGAGGAGAGGGCCGCATGATGAAGGGCGCATAGCCGCGTGCTTCGCTGTCCTTCTGGATCAGCAGCATGGCGGTCTTGACCTTGGCCAGCGGGTCCTGCTGGTGCTCGCCGTTAGGGCTGGCAAAGATGTAGGCGAAGCTCTCGGCATCCACCAGAAGCTCGTTGCGGTGCTTGGTGGCAGTGGCCGGCTGGCTGGCGCGGTGCTGGCGGTACAGCTGCAGCACCTTGCGCATCACCTGCACCAGCTGCCAGGGCTGAATGCTGGAAAGGCCGTGCAGGCGGTTGATGTGCTTGAAGTCGTTGGCCATGTGCTCGTACACGGCACGGCCATGGATCTCCGGGTCACGGGCGGCGCGACCGATCTCCTGCGTGTAATCACACAGGTTACCGGTGGGGGCAAAGTGCAGCACAAGGGCAATGTCCGGGATGTCGATGCCCATGCCAAAGGCTTTGGTGGCCAGCATGATCCGGCGCTTGCCGCTGCGGAAATCCTCCAGATCCTCCGCTTTGGCCTCGCCGGAAAGCTGCGCGTGGTAACGGGTCACAGCATTGCCCAGACGCTGTGCAAGGCAATGGGTGTAGAAGCGCTCCAGCAGACTGACGGTGGGAAAGTAGACCAGGGTCTTCTGCCCCTGCTCCAGTGCGGCGGTGATCTGCCCGGTCAGAGCCTGGAACTTGTCCAGCTCGTACTCCCGGCGGCCGGTCACGCGTGGCACCTCCCGGATGCACAGCTCGATGTTGCGGCGGCGCACGCAGCCCAGATAAACGATGGGGTCCGGCGACATGTGCAGGCTGCGCAGGGTCTCGCGGTACATGTCCTCCTCGCCGCCATAGGTGGCCGTGGCCGTAAAGGTGGCGGTGACAAAGGCATGCTGGTGCGGGCCGTTCAGCTGCTGTTTGCGCAGCTTGTTCACGTAGTCACCCAGAAACCAGTAGTCCGGGCGGAACTGCTTGCCCCAAGTGGTCACAATATGGGCCTCGTCCACGATCAGCAGGCCGATGGCACGGTCACCGATCAGATCGGAGATATCGCTGCGGCTCAGCAGGGACTCCGGCGAAAGATACAGGATGTCGCAGCGGCCTTCCTGCACCTCCTGCGCAATGGTCTTTTTGACCATGGGCGGGATGTCGGAGTTGATGGTGCGGGCCTTGGCGTAGCGGTGCTTCTCCATGCCCTGCACCTGATCGTTCATCAGGCCGATCAGCGGCGAGATCACCAGCGTGACCATCCCGTACTTCTCGGCAAGGTCGATCGCCGGGATCTGGAACATCACGCTCTTGCCCGCACCGGTGGAGGCAATCACGAACAGGTCGCGGTAAGTCTGCCCCGCGCGGCAAAGCTCTGCCTGCTGGATGAGGTCATCGATGATGTCCTCTTGGGTGATGGTGCGCAGCTTCTTCTCGCCGCGATGCAGAGCGTCCAGGTCGTAGACATCCAGCGGGAGAAAGTCCGGGTAACCCCAGTGCTGCTGCAGAAGGGTGCGCGCCTCCGGGCAGACGGGGCGCTCCGGCTGCATCGTCTGCGCATGCGCTCTGGAAAGCTGACCCGGAAAAGCGCCAGCCAGCGCCGCAAGGCTGTCGGCAAGATCAGCCTCATCGCCGATGAAGCTGTCGGCTGAAACGCAGAGCGTTTTGCCGCGGCACAGCTGCTGCACGAGACAGAAATAATCGGCTTCCCCGGTAAGCGCAAAGGCAGAGCTGCTGGCGGCGGTTTCGGGAACCGTATGCGGTGCTGCACCAAACGATACGCGCTCGACCTGCGGGTACTGACGCAGAAGAGCGTCCAAAGGAATGCAGCAGGCGATGCCTTCCTCCGTATGCAGCAGGTTGGAGTAGACCCGCAGGCAGGGCTCAATGCCGGGCAGCGGAGCATCCTGCGGCGTTTCCGGGTCAAAGTGGCTCAGAAGGCCGGACTGCATCTCCGGCGTAAGCGTCACAGACACAGGGAGCAGCGTGCGGTAGCAGGTGTTCTGCACCAGAATGATGTGCGGGAACTCCTGCGCAAGGGTATCGGCATGCAGGGCAAACTCCTCTGCGGTGATCACACAGGGGTTCTGCTGCAGCAGACTGCTCAGGTAGCGGGACAGGCGCTGCTGCAGCAAAGCATCCAGAGAAGGACGCGGAAGACCGGCGTCCTCCGAAGAAAAACCCCACAAGACAAACAGAGTATCCTCAGCAGCATGGGCGGAAAGATAAGAACAAAGCAATGTATTCATGGCAAAATCCTCCATCAGGTCAAAAAATCAGGCAGCAAAAAGGGTGGATGAGGAGCGGCGCTTCAGCATCTCCCGCAGGTGGCGCTCGGCACGCACCTGAATCTGGCGGATACGTTCCCGCGTGACGCCCAGCTGCGCACCGATCTCGTCCAGTGTACGGCAGCGGTCATCCGGGATACCGTAGCGCAGCCGGAGAACAGTGGACTCGCGTTCGGGAAGCTGAGAAAGAAGCAACCGGACTTCCTGAACGGTCTCGTTCTCGCTCACAGTGTCCACAGGATCGGGGCTGACGTCATCCGCCAGAAGCTCCGCAAGCTCGGTGTCGTGGCTCTCGCCGACCATAAGGTTCAGGCTGGTAACGTTGAGGTAAACGAGCATGTCGCTCAGGTAGCGGCGCGCCTGCTCCACTGTGCAGGAGTGACCGCTGCTGGCTTCAGCCTCGGCAATGGCATGCCAGAGATCCGGACCATCTAGCTGCATACAGGTAGTGCAGACGACACGCACCCGGCAGAGCGTGTCAAAATAGTGTACCGGGATGCGTACCGTAAGGCCGGTGTTAATGGCTTCGCGCAGGATGGACTGGCGGATCCAGTAAGCGGCGTAGGTCAGGAAGCTGTAGCCCTGCAGCGCATCGAACCGCTGGACCGCAGTAAACAGTCCCAGAATGCCGTTCTGGAAGTTGTCCTCCTCGGTCAGGCAGCTATGGGCGAGCAGTTGCGGAACTCTGCGGGCCATCAGGTGGACAAAACCGGCGGTCTTGCGCACGAGGATCTCCTTGGCGCTCTCATCACCCTGCTGTGCCAATACGCAGAGCTGCTCGTTGGTCATAGACCAAAGCTGCTTGGAGGTAAAGTCGCTGCGGCAGAAAGAAGTGGCCTTTCTGCTGCTGGGTATAGCGGCGCTGGTATCCACTAGGATGCCGAGCCCCGCCAGCTCGGCCAGCAGATGCTCCTGTTCCTGCTGAGAACAGGAACCAAACAGCGCATCAAAGCCTTGCGCAGACAGGTGATTGCCGTTCGTCAGCATCGGGCGTACACGATTCAAAACTGCATTATAATCCATGGTAAAACCCCGCTTTCACTTCCAACTGTAAGTGTCTTCGCTTAGTAGAAGCCCATGGATGCAGTAGAGTTAAGTCTTTTGAGAAAAAATTTATGGTTATTTTTTGGAAACGTCAGTCAAATAAAAAATCAATGAGTTCTCTTATAAAGGTATAGAATTAAGAAACAAGGTCAGAAAACCTTGCCAAAGAAACAAACTATACAGAGCTTTTTGCGTATGATATAATAAAATTATAAATCTTAATTGGGAATATCGTTTTAGGAGGCCATCATGGAGCTATCAAAAGCAACCAGTGTCAATAGCCGTGCAGAGGAGCTGTTTGTACAGCTTTTCTGTGAGGCTTTTGGGCCTGAGAAAACCGAAAATTTGCAGGTCCAGTACCCCTGCGTGGACATCTATGGTCGGCACCGCTATATCGATTTTGCGCTGGAATCGCCTGAATCCAAAATTGCAATCGAGATTGACGGTGAGACCTACCACAACCCTAGCAAGGTGTCCGAAAATAAATACGCTGATGACCTCCTGAAACAGAACAGCCTGATCTATGACAACTGGAAGGTCTACCGTTGGATCTACAGCCAGTTGGAAAAGCAACCGGAAAAGGTCAAGGACGAGCTGATTACTTTCTTGGGCACCAGCCCCATGTTCAAGGCATTTGAAGCAGACCTGCCGGTGCAGATGGGACAGACGATAGAGTTGCGAGATTACCAGCAGGAAGCCATCGACAATCTGAAGAAGATGCGTGAGGATGGTAAAACTATCGCGCTGCTGTACCATGCAACCGGTGTCGGAAAAACAATCACAGCCGCCACAGATGCAAAAGCTGTGGGCGGACGAACGCTGTTTCTGGTCAACGCCCTGAAGCTGGCATCTCAGGCAAAAGAGACTTTCGCCAAGGTTTGGCCGGAAGCGACCTTGGGAGAGTACACCGGAAGCCAGAAGGATATGACCCAAACGGTCATTTTTGCAACGGTACAGAGCATTTCCAAAGATCTGGAAAAGTTCTCGCCTACGGATTTTGACTACCTGATCGTGGATGAATGCCACCATGCTGCGGCCAATACCTACCAGAAGATCTTCACCTACTTCCATCCGAAGTTTATTTTGGGGCTGACCGCTACCCCGGAACGCAGCGATGGCGAAGATATGCTGGAACTGTTCCAGAATGTCGCCCACAAAATGGATCTTAAAATTGCCGTAGAGCGTGGCGTACTGGTGCCGATTCGCTGCATCCGGGTCAAGACCAACATCGACCTGACCGATGTGCGGATCAACGGCATCAAATACAATTCGCAGGATCTGGAAAGCAAGCTGTTCATCCCGGAACGCAATCAGTTGATCGTTGACACCTATCTAAAGTACGTCAACGGCAAAAAGACAGTAATCTTCTGTGCCAGCGTAGACCATGCGGCCGAAATTGCAAAGTTGCTGCGGGACAACGGTGTGAAGGCGGAAGCAGTTTCCGGGCGGGATCGTGTTGAGGTTCGGGAAAAAATCCTGAAGGACTATGAAACCGGCTCGACCAATGTTCTTTGCGCCTGTGACCTTCTGAACGAAGGCTGGGACAGCCCGCATACAACGGTGCTGTTCATGGCACGCCCGACCATGTCCAAAACGATCTATTTGCAGCAACTTGGCCGTGGCACACGCCGCTGCCCGGGCAAAGAGGATCTGCTGGTGATTGACTTTGTGGACAACGCCAATATGTTCAATATGCCCTACAGTCTGCATCGGGTGCTGGATATTTCAAAATATCAGCCCATGGCGTATGTGCTGGCACCGAAGAACAAGCGCAAGCTAGATCAGGATATGCTGTTTCAGGGCGAAAAGCCGGAGGCATGGCTGGATGTGCCAATTGATGTGTCCGACTATGAGATCATCGACCTTTTCAACTGGCAGAACAGCGTCAAGGATATGATCTCGCAGATTGAGTTCGTCCGGATGGTGGATGTGCAGTCCGAGACGGTGGAGCGCTACATTAAGGACGGAAAAGTCAAACCGGACCTTTCGATTCCCTTTGGTGATAAGCGGATGTTCCACTATTTCCGGGAGGGAAGTATCCACAATATTGCGAAACAATATGGCTGGGATCTCATCACGCCGCAGAATATGGCGGACAAGTTTATGAAGTTTATTGAAACGATGGACATGAGCTATTCCTACAAGCCGGTGCTGCTCAAAGCAATCTATGAGTACATGGACAGCAGCGGCAGAGTTGCCCTGCCGGATGTGGTGGACTACTTTATTGACTTTTATGAGGACCGCAAGGCACATGGGATGATCGCAGAGAAATCCACCAGCATTTATCAGAAGGGCGGCTATACCCGGAAAGATGTGGAGAAGAACATCCTCTCCAACCCCTTCAAGCGCTTTGAGGATATGCGATTCCTGATGCGCTGCAAAGACGTGGAGACTATCGAGGTGAACCCGATCATCTTCCGCAAGCTCACACGGGAAGATTGGTTGCATATTGTGGATGTCTGCGATAAGAGCCTTGAAAAATATTATTTGCGGCTCAAAAAATGATATGAACGCCGATGATTGACTGCGGGTGACGTGCATGATGAAAATAGTGAGAAATATGATCCGGTGTAAAAAGTGCAGGGATGTTATTGAAAGCTGCACTGTACATGATTTCAAATTTTGTTCTTGCGGATCGTGTGCAGTCGATGGCGGGCATGAGTATCTCCGTAGGTGTGGAAACTCGGAAGACTGGGAAGAATTATCTGAAACGCAAAGTGTAGATGATTGAAAATTAAGCTGAACATGATCTTTGAAGCAGAAGTTCAGCGGCAAGCAAAAAGCTCTTGGCCTCTATATTAAAGGTCAAGAGCTTTTTGCAAAGATGATGCTGTAAAGAAGTAAAACAGTGAAAGCGATAAGAACAGGTGGTCAATTACTTTGCATTTTTTGCATGCGTTGCGCTAACCAGTGATTGAGAAGGCGTTAATGGAGCAAGCCATACTTTGCCAGTTCCCTTATAAACATTTACCAGACCCTCACCGGATGCGGCAGAACCAAGCAAGGTTTTTCCGGAACGTTCAACCGTAAAGCTGAGACTGCCGGACCAGCAAATCGCAAAGCTGCCATCAATTTTTAAAACGTCGTCTTGAAGGTCGATTTCTACGATTTCCGAACGGGGAACATTACTTTCCAGTACACATACACCATTGCCAGCAAGCCGTAGATTGAAGAGTCCTTCATTTCCGAGTGCTGCAGAAGAAAGCGAGGAGCGTGCCTGAACCTCGTGCTTGACAGTGGATTCACAAGCCAGGAACATGCCGTCTTCCATTACAAGACCGCCTGTCCAGTCACCGACATTTTCGGTCAGAAGATATTTATAGGTGGGTTCGGTCACGAGCACACCCGTTCCGACGTACTCCGGCTTGATTGCGCTTTCTTTTGTGACGGAACTTTTTACCATTTTGCCTAAGAAGTCGCCAACACCCTTCAATCCGGTGGTTGCTTGCACGTTGCCAACAATGTACTGCATTGCGCCCGCTTGGAGAACAAGCCCAACTTTTCCGTTGAGATTGGCAATGGCCTGTTTCCGTTTGACATTCATCTGGCTCATATAGTATTCTTCCATTGCATTGCAAGGCGCTACGGAGAAATCGACATTGTGCTCAACAATGGAGAAGATACCCTTCTGTTCGGTGACGATGTGACTTGTCTGATTTGCCAGATTGTTGATTTTAAACATAAGCAAAATACCCCATTTCAAAGCAGATCTCGCATTTTTGTATGCAAGATTTGGTATCCGTAAAAATGCTTAGATAAGTAGTCACAGTACAACTGAATAACTCCTTAAAATTCAGTGTATCATACGTCAACTGAAAATACTATCATCAAACCACACAAAGCATTTGAGACTTTTTTGGCGAGGGGAGAGTATAGGAGTTGAAAGTTTGGCCAGTGAGAATATAAAAAACAGGTTACTGATGCAAGTCGAAAAACTACCGTTTGTAGCAGATCTGTAGCAAATTGAGCCTATTTAACGAATCATCGTTCTAAAAACCGAAAAGTCATCATGCATCACACGCAGGGGGTCTGGGGTTCGAGTCCCTAATTCTCCACCATACAGT
>OLRP01001862.1_pt1 | contig 15628 bp, 18 predicted proteins | sample 1672401 | NCBI WGS metagenome assembly OLRP01 (sample SAMEA3136682, study PRJEB25190) | human gut metagenome | reverse complement strand
TGACATACTTCTACTGCGCACCTCTGCAATCCTGCCGGAGGCTATATCAGCTGGGAGTCATCTCCCAGCTGATATATAAGTGCAAAGTTGTCTGTAAAATGCAAGTGTCAGAGAATTCAGAAGGAATGCAGGAGCAGGTTGACTTCTTTGACAAAAAACGTCTATAATGAAAAGCAAGTAAAGGATGAAGGAGCAGTGCGAATGAGTGATGTATATGCAACAATTAACTATGTCCTGGTGAATCTGATCAATGAGATCTGGGAGGTAGAAGGTAAGGCAATTATTACGGATGAATTTAAAGATATTACCAACAATGATATGCACGTCATAGAGGCAATCGGACTTGGAGAGGGCAATAATATGTCTACCATTGCAAAGAAGCTGAATATTACAGTAGGATCACTTACAACTGCTGTAAATAGTCTTGTGAAAAAGGGTTATGTTGACCGGTTCCGCAGCAAAGAGGATCGACGGGTCGTATATGTGCGTCTTCTGGAAAAAGGGGAAAATGCATATCATCATCACGAAGATTATCATAAGCAGATGACACAGGCCATTGTGGACAAGTTAGATAAGAGCGAGATCCCGGTACTGTTAAAGACGCTGGACGCACTGACTGGATTCTTTACCGATTATACAAGAGAAAGCAAAGAAAAATCGTCAGACAGCATGGATAAAGAATAGACAAAAAATGACTGATGATGAGAGAACGTATAGAAGAGTGAGGCGTACAATATGATCCGAGGCGTGATATTTGACATGGATGGCACTTTGTTTGATACAGAGAGGCTGTATACGATTGCGTGGAAGCAAGTCGGAGAAGAAATGGGGTATTCCATTACGACAGAACTTCTGAATCAGTGCAGGGGAAAGACGGCAGCGATTATCAGGGGAATCTTTGAAGATACATTTGGCAAAGAATTTCGTTATGAAGAAGCAAGACAGCGAAAAGATGAGATTTTTATGGAGATGCTTGCGCGGGACGGAGTTCCTAAAAAGAAGGGGCTTATGGAGCTCCTTTCCTATTTGGAAGAAAAGAAGATTCCGGCAGCAGTTGCAACTTCTACAAGACAATCGCGTGGAGAAAAAGTTCTTCAAATGTCAGGAATAGCGGAATATTTTGCAGCATTTATCTATGGAGACACGCAAAAAGCAAGTAAACCCAAACCGGATATTTTCTGGAATGCAGCAAAAGCGATCGGATGTGATCCGAAGGAGTGTCTGGTAGTTGAAGACAGTACACCGGGAGTCATGGCAGGAATCGCAGCCGGTGGAGAAACGATTTATATTCATGATATGGTAGATGTGCCGGAAGAGGTACTGGAACATGCATCAGCCAGGCTGGAGGATCTGGGTCAGATCATTGAGTGGATGGAAAATGTAAAATAGGGAGATGATTTTGTGAATAAAGAAATCGAAAAGTTGCAGGAAATCATTGATGACAGTGAAAATATTGTCTTTTTCGGAGGAGCAGGAGTATCTACAGAGAGCAATATTCCGGATTTTCGAAGTGCGGACGGCCTGTATCAGCAGAAATATAAGTATTCACCGGAACAGATCGTCAGTCATACCTTCTTTATGCGCAATACAGAAGGATTTTATGAATTTTACAAAGAAAAGATGATGTTTTTAGATGCGAAGCCGAATGCCGCGCACAAAAAGCTGGCAGAACTTGAGCAGGCAGGAAAACTTAAAGCAATCATTACGCAGAATATTGACGGACTTCATCAGGCAGCAGGAAGTAAGAATGTATATGAGATCCATGGAAGCATTCATCGCAATTACTGTCAAAAATGCGGAAAATTCTACGATGCAGCATATGTAAAGAACAGCAAAGGAGTTCCACATTGTGAGTGTGGAGGAGTGATCAAGCCGGATGTCGTACTTTATGAGGAAAGTCTGGATGAAAATATGATTGACAAGAGTATCCGTGCGATCAGCCAGGCAGACACACTGATCATAGGGGGAACATCTCTGGTCGTTTATCCGGCAGCTGGATTTGTAGATTATTTTAGAGGAAAACATCTTGTCGTGATCAATAAGAGCGATACGGCAAAATCAGTTCGTGCAGAACTTACGATTGCCGCACCGATCGGGGAGGTATTGAGTCAGATTACAGTATGAGTACATTAAAAAAAGAAATCGTGATTCGTGTTGCAGCATTAGATGATGCAGAAGAATTGTTGGAGATTTATGCACCATATGTCAGGGAAACTGCAATTACATTTGAATATGAAGTTCCCTCCCCAGAGGAATTTCGTGAAAGAATTGCACATACACTTGAAAAATATCCATATCTGGTGGCAGAACATGATGGAAAAATCGTGGGGTATGCATATGTCAGTCCATTTAAGGAGCGCGCAGCTTATGCCTGGGCGGTGGAAACCTCCATATATGTAGATCAGAATTGTAAACGTATGGGAATAGGAAAAAAACTTCATAGTGCATTGGAACATTGTCTGAAAGAAATGGGAATTTTAAATATGGAAGCATGTATTGGATATCCCGAGGAAGACGATGAGTATCTGACAAAGAACAGTGCACAGTTTCATGAACATCTTGGCTATCGTATGATAGGAGAATTTGAAAAATGTGGATACAAGTTCCATCGCTGGTACAATATGATATGGATGGAGAAGATCATTGGAATTCATGAAGAAATTCAAACGTTTCCAAAGAAATTTGATGCGGACATGTTGAAGGACTAGAATACAGCAGACTTGGATGTTAAGGTGAAATATATGGAAAATGAGAAAAAGCAGTTAAGACTTTGGCAGGGATTACTGGTAATCATCCTGGCAGGTCTGGAAGTATTTGTGTTCAGTGACTTTCTGCCACAATGGTTAGGAATGGGACGGTCTTTGATCGGAGAATTGATTTTACTGGGCACAGCAGTTGGAGCAGTGGCAGTGTTTGGCGGAAAATTCCGGTCGGTGTTTCCGATTCATAAGCCAAAGCTTACAGAGGTCATAGGGACGATACTGATTTACCTTGGTGCGAGTCAGGCAATTTCTGTTGTGACCATGATTGAAATGTATATTGCCCCGGAGATGGTTACTGAAACATCAATCGGATTAAGCAGTATGTTCACAAGTTCCTCCATGATAGTAGCAATTATAGTTGTTGGAATTGCACCGGCAATCTGTGAAGAAGCAGTGTTTCGTGGTGTATTTTTTAATTCTATTTGGAATCAGACACACGGAAAATGGATTCCAATTATAGTTACAGCGGCAGTGTTTGGTCTGTTTCATGGAAGTATCATACGATTTTTTCCAACATTTCTCCTTGGAATTGTACTCGGATATCTTGTCTATGAGACGAACAACATGTTTTATAATGTGATGTTTCATGCAATCAATAATATCATTCCGGTACTGGTGCTTTATGGGATGCAGTTTTTGATGCAGCTGATGGCAAGAGCACTTGGAATGAATGGAAGTGGAATGTGGAACTTTGTAATGGATACAGCAACCAGCCAGGTTTCTCAGCTTTCACCGGCATTTATGGGAATTTATATGATAGATGGCGGCGTGGGACTGGCAATTTTGTATCTGGGCAATCACGTGTTACATCTTGGGCGGGAAGGTTATCCAAAAGAATTATTTCCAAAAGAAAAACGCAAACAACAGTTCATCTGGCTGGCACTTGCCCTGGCCCTGGCTGTAACCGGAGGAATGATGATCGTAGCAGGTACGATACAAGGTCTGCATTTTTAAGAAAGATAAAGCGGCATTCTTGAATGGGGGGCTTTTCCCTCCAACATCATATAGTGTCAGTAATTAAAGTATAAGGAGGAAAGAAAGATGGTGGCAAATTTATTAGACAGATTCGAATTTCGATCTGTCAGGGCAAATGAAGCAGAGGAAATAGCAGAGATTGAGAAGATCTGTTTTCCTCCACACGAGGCATGTTCTAAAAAAGATATGTTTGAAAGGGTGGAACATGCACCGGAACTTTTTCTTGTTGCAGTAGACAAAGAGACTGGAACGATCGCAGGCTTTTTAAATGGACTGGCAACAGATGAAGAAGCATTTCGTGATGAGTTTTTCACAGATATTACCGTACATAATCCGGAAGGAAAGAATATTTTCCTTCTTGGGCTGGATGTCCGGCCAGAATACCGCAGGCAGGGTCTTGCAAGAGAAATCATGAACCAGTACGTAAAGCGTGAGCAGGCAAAAGGGCGTAAGATGCTGAAACTGACATGCCTTGAACAGAAAGTGGAAATGTATAAAAAAATGGGCTACAAAGACGAAGGTATCTCTGCTTCTGTATGGGGCGATGAAGAGTGGCATGAGATGAGTTATGCTTTTTAAGGAGACACATATGAAAACATATCAGCTTCAACTGATAAATTGCAATAACCATAATATTGAAATATCAAGATATCTGCAGATTCTTACAAGAATTGAAAAAGAGGATGCAGACAGGATAGTATCGAATGTCCCGGTGGTACTTTATGATAATCTGGACGAGGAATGTGCGGGATATTTTGAAGAAGCACTGGATTATTATCAGGCTGAATATGAAATCCAGCCGATGCCGGAAGAATGCGACATTCCAAAGTTCCCATCAAGACAGATAATCGTACTGGGACGAGTGATGGAATATTTTGGACAGCGCAGTGACTTTGTACAGCTTGCAAAAAAATACGATTTTAGCAGAAAAATCCAATTATCCCAGACACCATTTGCGGCAAAAGATGGTCTTAACAAAGAGCAGGCGGTAAAACTTTGCCAGGAGTTTACCAACATAGGTATGCGGGCGCAGATTGTACGCAGTAAGAAGAAACCTGTGCCAATAGAAGAGAAGAAAAAGAGTTTTTGGAATATTATTTAATTTAGTCGTTGCGCAGCGTCATTGGCGTTATGCAATGCACTTAGCGTAAGAATGTGCCCTGGCACATTCTTTTTTCTAAGGAAAATCTAGAACACCGAGGCATTCTTGAATTTGCATATTTTTCTTGACTTGGAGTTCACTCCAGATGCTATAGTATGTCATGTAGAAGGCAGGTGTTTTGCGTATGACAATTAAAGAAGTCAGTGAGAAATTTAAGATTTCTCAAGATACGCTCAGATATTATGAGCGTATTGGTTTAATCCCGCCAGTTTCGAGAACGGCAAGTGGGATTCGTAACTATCAGGAATCGGATCTTGGCTGGGTAGAGCATGCTGTCTGTATGCGAAGTGCAGGAGTTCCAATTGAAGCATTGATTGAATATGTAAAATTATTCCAGATAGGAGACTCTACATTTGAGGCGAGAAGACAGCTTCTAAAGGAACAGTATGACATTTTAGAGGAACAGAAACAGCAGATTGAGGCAACGATGGAACGCTTGAAATATAAAGTGTCCAGGTATGAAGAGGCTGTGAAGACAGGGGTTTTAACCTGGGAAGAAAAGGAGTGTAAGTAAAGATGTATATTGAAAAGATAAATGGACCAGAGGATGTGAAGAAGATAGAAGTAGCAGAACTTCCAAAGCTTGCAGAGGAAATGCGCCATGCACTTTTGATTCGTGCAAGTAAACATGGCGGACATTTCGGACCGAATTTCGGTATGGTGGAGGCAACGATCGCGCTTCATTATGTGTTTGATTCACCGAAAGATAAAATTGTATTTGATGTGTCTCATCAGAGCTATCCACATAAGATGCTGACCGGAAGAAAGGACGCATATCTCTATGAAGAGCACTATGATGATGTGTCCGGTTACACAAATCCGCATGAAAGTGAGCATGATTTCTTTACTGTCGGACATACATCTACATCTGTGAGCCTGGCGTGCGGTCTTGCAAAAGCCCGTGATCTCAATGGGGAAGATGGCAATGTAATCGCGGTGATCGGAGATGGTTCTTTAAGTGGCGGTGAGGCATTAGAAGGACTGGATTACGCAGCAGAGCTTGGCGGCAATCTGATTATTGTAGTCAATGACAATGATATGTCGATTGCTGAGAACCACGGAGGTATCTATCAGAATCTGAAGCTGCTTCGTGAGACGAATGGACAGGCCGAGTGTAATCTGTTCTGTGCCATGGGCTTAGATTATATCTATGTGGACCATGGAAATGATGTGGCTGAGCTGATTCAGGCATTTGAGAGTGTGAAGGACAGTAAAAAAGCAGTCGTTGTGCATATCAATACATTAAAAGGAAAAGGTTATGCGCCGGCAGAACAACACAAAGAGCAGTGGCATTTCAACGGACCATTTCATATCGAGACTGGAAAGCCTCTGTATGAGATGGAAGAAGAAGATTACTCAGATGTGACGTGCAATTATCTCATGAAGAAGATGAAAGAAGATCCGGCAGTTGTTGCCATTACTTCCGGAACTCCGACAGTTCTGGGATTTACAGAGGATAAGCGAAAAGAAGCAGGACAGCAGTTTGTTGATGTTGGAATTGCAGAGGAGACAGCGGTTGCACTGGCAGCAGGAATCGCAGCAAATGGCGGAAAGCCGGTCTATGGTGTGTATAGCACATTTGTACAGAGAACCTTTGATCAGATTGCACAGGATGTATGTATCGATAATAGCCCGGCAACGATTGTTACGTTCAGTGGTTCTGTCTATGGAATGAGCGATGTGACACATCTTGGACTGCAGGATATCCCGATGATGGCAAATATTCCGAATCTTGTCTATCTTGCGCCCACAACAAAAGAAGAATATCTGGCAATGCTGGACTGGAGCATAGAGCAGAAAGAACATCCAGTTGCAATCAAGCTTCCAGGCGGAGAGGTGATTTCAGACGGAAAAGAAGTCACAAAAGATTTCAGTATTCTAAACAAGTATGAGATGACGAGAAAAGGAAGTAAGGTTGCAATTGTCGGACTTGGAACATTTTACGGATTAGGAAATGATGTGGCGGATCTGATGAAAGAGAAAGCAGGAATAGACGCAACCGTTATCAATCCGTATTACATTACAGGTCTGGATGAAGAAATGCTTGAAGATCTTAAGAAAGACCATAGTGTTGTAATTACATTGGAAGACGGAATTCTGGACGGTGGTTTTGGTGAGAAGATTGCCAGATTCTACGGTGACAGTCATATGAAAGTTTTAAATTTCGGACTGAAAAAAGAGTTCCTGGATCGATACGATGTGACAGAAGTATTAAAAAACAATCATCTTACAAAAGAGCAGATTGTGGAAGATGTTGCAAGGATTCTTGCATAAGAGTTGTCTGAACTAAGTTTCTAGGCCAGGGCAGGATTTTGGAATTCCAGGAAATACGTAGGAAAACATCAGATATAAGTTGAGACTAAAAATTCTCCATGGTAAAATATTAATAAAAATTAATATTTTACCATGGAGGAATAGAATATGAAAAATGAAGAGATTATCTGTTACTGCTCAAATGTTACAAAAGATCAGATTATAAAGGCAATGGAGCAAGGGGCAAGGACGTTAAATGATATCAGGAAAATGACTGGAGCTTGTACTTTACACAGATGCAAAGAATTAAGCCCAAAAGGGACATGATGTTCTTCCGATATTCGAGAAGTGATGGTCGAATATATGTTAGAGGAAAAGAAGAAAGAGAATAATGATTGAGAATAAAACATGGAACATAGAAAACGTGTAAAAATGGTGCTATAATACTCTAATAAATATCAGACAGAGGTAAAGGGCCATGACGACATCTATGGTAAAGGGAAGTCCGCTGAAGCTGATGCTGCAGTTTGCAGTGCCGCTTCTGATCGGAAATCTTCTTCAACAGACTTATAACATTATTGACGCAGCAATTGTAGGACATTCCTTGGCACAGAAGCTGTTGGAGCGCTTGATGCTTCTGCAAAATATTTGAGTTGTATGGGAATTTTTTATTGGAGCCTTGGAATCCTGACGGTTACAAGAATGGTGACACAAGGTCTTGGATATTCTGGAAGAACCGTTTTTTCAGGTGCTGCGGAGATGGTCGCAAGAGCAGTTGTCAGCCTTGGATTTGTAGGAACATTTGGCTACACAGCAATCTGTTTTGCGGATCAGGCAGCATGGATCGCAGCATGCTGTTACAGTGTTCCGACCTGCCTGTGGTGCGTGAAGAAGTCAATTGCAAAACTGAAACAGACTAAGCAGTAGAAACGTGAAAATGGGGATTCATTTTCTATATAAAGATAAAGAGAAAGAAGAGTTTTTATGGATATTCGGGACTTGAAGGTTTTCCAGATGATTGCTTTTGAAAAGAGCGTTTCAAAAGCAGCAAAAAAGCTGTACATGACACCGCAGGGAGTCAGTAAGATATTGAAAAATCTGGAGACAGAGATGGGGAGCCAGTTATTTGTAAGAGATAAAAATGGCATGCATCTGACAGAGAGTGGGGAATGTTTCCTGGTTTACGCAAATCAGGATATCGAAGATTATTATGAAATAAAACGGAAAATCCTGCATATCGAACAGCGTCAGCGGAAAGTAGTAGATCTTTTGTCGGCATATGGGATTCTTCGTCTTGTGACACCGGACTGCATTAATGCGTTTGAGCGGGAACATCCGGATATTGAGTTCCAGTATCGGGAATACCCGGATCTTCCGGTGGAACAGTTATTTGAAGAAAAAGAAGGAAATGTTGCATTTTCTATCGGAGATTTTGATGAAGAAAAATACCATGTTGTACCACTTGAAACATTTCCAATAAAAATGCTTGTAAATGAAAGACATCCATTTGCGTCAAGGGAGAGTGTGACCATTGAGGATCTGAAAGACGAGCCGTTGTATATTGAGAGCAGTCAGTTCCAGATCTATCATCTGGTGATGGATAAATGCCGGGAAGCAGGATTTAAGCCGAATATAGCATTTCAGACGAGTGGATTTAGTCTGTGCCACAAGATGGTAAAAGCAAATAAGGGAATATCTGTGACAGTAGATTTTGTTTTTGATGATATGCGGGAGTCCGGTATGAAGCTGATTCCATTTTCAGATGGCGTGTACGAGTGGAAAGCATGCATGATCACGCGTCGAGACGAAGAGGAAAATGAGGCGGTACAGTGCTTCAGACAGCATATCCAGGACTGGATCGGCAAGATCAGACGGGGCGAGATCACACGATAAAAGAATAGTTGATATAGTGTAACAAAGAGTTGAACATCAGTCATTTTTTCTACAGAATCGACAAATTGTCGAAGTGGGAAGAATGGCTTTTTTGTGTAAAAAAACAAGATTATAGAAGTTGTCAATGTACTGTGTCTGGAGATAGAAAAAATGAGGGTTCACAAAAGCATTTTTCCACGTTAGAATATGGAAAGATTCTTGGTAGGGTCAATAATTTATAAGATTTTTTAGGAGGTTTTAGTATGAACATTGGAGTAACAGAGGTAAGCCCAAGAGCAATCCAGAGAGAGGCAGAGAAGAACTTTAAGAAAGGTTATTATTGCTGTGAGGCTTTGATGGCAACAATTCGCAATGAGTTTAAATTAGATGTACCAGAGGAAGTTATCGCGATGTCTTCCGGTATGGCTGTAGGAGCCGGAAAATCAGGTTGTATATGTGGGGCACTTAACGGAGGGATTCTTGCACTGGGTATGTTCTTTGGACGTACAGAACAGGATGGACCTACAAATCCAAAGAGTGTAAAATGTATGGAGCTTGTGCATGAGCTTCATGACTGGTTCAAAGAAGCAAATGGAAAGAAAGCAATCTGCTGCAGAGTTTTAACAAAAGAGTTTAATATGGGACAGGGTGAGCACAAAGAGCAGTGTATCTATTTTACCGGACTTTGTGCATGGAAGGTTGCCCAGATTGTCTGTCGTGAGCTTGGAATCAAGAATCTGGATGAGATTGATGAGCCATGCGAGAGACGTGCAATCGGAGATATCGAAATCTAAGACAGATGAAAAGACTGACGATGAAAACTAGAGAAATGAGAGGATTGATAGCTTATGAAAGACATTATTAAAAAAGTACCGATCCCGCTTTGCGGAGTTATGCTTGGAACAGCAGCACTTGGAAATCTTCTTCAGAGTTACGGAGAAGGAATCCGTAACGTCTGTGGAATCTTTGCTGCATTTCTTCTGATTCTTGTTCTTTTGAAACTGATTATGTTTCCGGGAATGATAAAAGAAGATATGGGTAATCCAATTATGGCAAGTGTATCCGGTACATTTACAATGGCACTGATGATTTTAAGTACATATGTAAAGCCATATATTGGACAGGCAGCATACATAATCTGGCTACTTGCAATTATTCTTCATATTGTACTGATTGTATATTTTACAGCAAAGTTTGTAGTGAAACTTCAGATGCCAAAAGTATTTGCAAGCTATTATATTGTTTATGTCGGAATTGTAGTTGCAGCAGTGACAGCACCGGCTTATGAGCAACTTGGAATTGGAGCAGCAACATTCTGGTTCGGATTTGTGACACTGATTCTGCTTCTTGTACTTGTTACATATCGTTATGTAAAGTTCAAAGAAGTACCGAATCCGGCAAAACCGCTGATCTGTATTTATGCTGCACCGACCAGTCTGTGTATTGCAGGTTATGTACAGTCTGTAACGCTGAAGTCTTACGGCTTCTTAATGGGAATGTTCGTAGTTGCAACAGTAATCTACATCTTTGCACTTGTAAAGGCTGTAGGATATCTGAAACTGCCATTTTTCCCAAGTTATGCGGCATTTACCTTCCCATTTGTAATCAGTGCAATTGCATCCAAACAGACAATGGCATGCGCAGCAAATATGGGACATCCGATGCCGTTCCTTCAGTATGTGGTTCTGATTGAGACAATCATCGCAGTCGTACTCGTGGTATATACATATATCCGGTTTATGGGCGCGATTTTTGGAGGAAAGAAATAAATTTTAAAAGGGGACTATCGGTTAATAACGTTTTTAGTTTCCTAATCTTAACAAATAATAATCTCATGTAGAAATTGATGTTTTCTACGTGGGATTATTATTTTCTATGAATATTTTTAAGGTACACCTCTCAAGTTCATTTTGAAAAAGCTTTTTTCTTTTCGTTATTTTGTAGTTATCGTTACTGTTGTAAAAAGTTAATGCTTGTGGGAAAAATTTTTCAGAATTAAATGTATCTCCTGATCTACTTGTAATCTGATCTGTGCAAGAATTTCAAAAAGAAACACCGTATGCGTTTAGGTAAAATGTCGTATATTTGTAATGAGTGTTCGAAAAGATAAATCGTTGTACAATTGCTTATAGATGCCATATATATACTATATATATATATATATAAACAATTGGAAAATAATTATGGGAAGGTGTAAAATTTACAATAAGTAATTATAAGTTTAGTAATTGCAAACTAAAAAGAGGTATATAGATGTATAACATTGATATAAATAATCTTTCTTTTTCGTATAATCAAGAAAATAATTTGATTTTGAAAGATATTAATTTAAAAGTAAATGAGGGGGAATTTATATGTATTCTTGGTCAGTCAGGTTGTGGCAAAAGTACATTATTACGTTTGTTGGCAGGGTTGGAAAAACCCACTAGTGGAAATATAAGATTAGGAGATAAATACTTAGAGGGTGCAAGTTTAGAACGTAGTGTGGTTTTTCAAGATTATGGACTGTTTCCATGGATGACTGCAGGAGAAAATATTCTTCTCGCCTTAACGCAAAAATACCCCAAAGAGAAAAAAAGAAATTTAAAAAATATTGTTTATAAAGCGCTTAATGATGTTGGATTGGATAAGGAAGTGTACAATAAATTTCCTAAAGATTTATCTGGGGGTATGAAACAAAGATGTGCAATAGCCAGGGCTTTCAGTATAGATTCACCAATTCTTTTAATGGATGAACCATTTGGAGCATTGGATGCAGTGACAAGAGCTAGATTGCAAGACATGGTATTACAATTGTGGGCAAAAGATAAAAAGAAAAAAACAGTTTTTTTTGTGACACATGATGTTGATGAAGCACTATTGCTTGGAAGTAAAATTTGTGTATTAGGACAATCCCCTAGTCAAATTATTTTTGAAGGGGAAAATGTAAATTCTCAACATTTAAATAGAGAATGTCTATATGAAAATCAGGAATTGATAGATATGAGAAATCTTTTAATCAAATATATACATCAGGATGTGACCAACAAATATACATAAAAATTCGTTGGTTATATATAAAATTACAAAGGAGAAAGAGTATGAAAAAAAGATTGTTAAGTATGTTACTGTGTGTAGCACTGGGATGTTCGTTATTTGTAGGGTGTGGTTCAAAAAATAATGATGCAGATGCTACAAAGAAAGAAAATGTGAGTGAAAGTAAGAAAGAGGAAGAGTCAAAAGAAAAGCCGTTAATTCGTGTTGCTTGTACTCCTTATAGTGGACAGATTTTGGACGCAATTGCAAGTGCTAAAGGATTTTATGATGATGAAGGTATTCAAGTAGAACTTTATTTTACTCATGTTCCTTCTGATGCACAGGCTGCTCTTTTGGCAGGACATTGTGATGTGCTTTCTACATATGGAACACCAGCTCCATTAAAAGCAATTTCAGCAGGTAATGATTTTACTATTTTTGCTGGTTACATGTTAGAAGGAGATAATCCATATATTGGACGTCCAGGAACAGAAGTTAAAAGTATTGAGGATTTAGTTGGAAAGAAGATTATTGGAAGTTTAGCATCTGATTATATTATTGCAAACAAATTGTTAGATGCAGGCTATGATCCAAACACAGATGTGACATGGGTTGCTAGAGGAGACGCCGCTGCAAACTCAGAAGCAGTTCGTAAGGGTGAGGCTGATTATGTAAGTACAACGACGGGATATGAAACTACTGCAAAAGAAATGGGCTTAATTGATGCATTCTATCCAGATGATTTTGAACCAGAATATTCATGTTGTCGCGTTTATACTTCAACAGAATGGTTAAACAATAACCAGGAATCAGTGGTATCATTATTAACAGCTTGGATGCGAGCACAGGAAATACTTGAAAAAGATCCAGATTACGCAGTAAAACAGGTTGTTGAACAGACAGAGTTGACAGAAGATTATGTTAAACAGTTTATTTACAGTGATCACTTTATGATTCGTTTGGATCCTCATTGGAAAGCTGTTTCAACAGCATGGGAACAGATTAATCGTGTTGGTGGATTCCAGGGAGAAACGGACATTGAATATATGAAGCAGCATTTTAATTGCGAGTTATACAAAAAAGCATTGGATAGATGTGTAGAGAAATATTATGATGAAGATCCAGAATATTATGATTTTTACCAAAAATATTATCAGGACGTAAATGCAGATTTCTTAAAATAGGTGAAAAGTTATGAAAAAAAGAAAAATTTTGATAAAAAAATATAGTGGTACAATTTTTCTTTTTATTATCATTTTTTTTGCGTATTATACTGCGACTGAAAATCAATACCTTGATCCTTATTTATTTCCAAAGATTAGTAAATTAAGAGAGTCTTTGGCAGAATATAAGTGGGAAATGTTTGCAAATTTAGCATATTCTTTCAAAATCTTAATTCCTGGTGTAATGGGAGGTATTTCGATTGCACTCGCATTAGGAATACCAATGGGAATGAATAAAACCATAAGAGAAATGGTTCATCCTGTTATATACGCAGTCAGTATGCTACCAGTGATTTTGCTGTCACCATTTGCTATACATATGGCGCCATCACTGAAAGCAGCATCAATTTTTTTGATCGTTTGGGGAACTGTTTGGAGTATGCTTTTTGCTACAATTAATGGAATAATGACAATTGACAAGCGTTATTTGGATAATGCAATGACATTGGAATTGAAAGGAATAAAACGGTTTACAAAGATTATTCTCCCAGCTGCCATGCCTTCAATGGCAGGAGGATTTATTAACTCACTTAGAGCCGCTTTTTTGAGCCTGATTTTTGCAGAAATGTACGGGACAAAAATTGGTATGGGTGCATTCATAAAGATTAATTCGGATTTGGGACGATTTCAGCATGTTTGGACAGGATTTCTTTTCCTTGCGTTTGTCATGGTGTTAGTAATGCAAATTGTTGAGCGAACAAAAGATTATTTGCTTCGATGGACGATTGATTAAGAAAATGCTCTTGTAGTTAATAACCAAGTTATTAATTACTTGAGCATTTTTTGTAAAAGAATGGAGAAGATTTGAAATGACAAAAGAGGAGCTGTATCAAGAAATTAAAAAATTACCAAATGAAATGCCAAGTGATAAGAGGTTAGCTGCATATTTCAAAGGTGAAATTGTGGATCATCAACCATGTATGATGAATGCAGGACAAGGAGTATATGCAAAAATGGTTGGTCTTGCTAACGAGAATGTAAATGACTTGGAAGTTCAATGTGAAATCATTCGTAGAAAGGAACTCTTGTATGGAATGCGTGGAACAAGAGCTAGTATGAATTTGCGAACAGTAGGTGAGGCGTTGGGTTCTGTTGTATATTATCCAAAGCAAAGTACGGAATATATTACAGATCATTTTATGAAAAGATATTCGCAATTGTCGGATATGGAAAATCTTGATGTAAAGAATAATGCTATACTTAAGGGCATTGTAGAAAAAGGTAAATTATTAAAAAAACGGTTTCCTGATATGAAAATTGGAACGGGTTGTCCAGGACCAATGTCAGCTGCAGCATCGGTGCGTGCTGTGGATTTGTTATTGCGAGATGTAAGAAAGAATCCAGAAAATCTTCATAAGCTATTAGAACTGTGTGTTTCGAAATGCTTAGACTGGCTTGTATATGCACATGAAGAAGTAGGATTTGATTCTAGTCTTTTATTTGATCCAGTAACTAGCACGGACGTATTAGGAAGAAAATATTTTAAAGAAATATCAAAACCACATTTTAAGCGACTTTTTGATGGAATGACAGAAATAATTGGTAAAAAACCTACAATACATATATGTGGACATACTAGACAAATTTGGGATGATTTACGGGAGATTGGCGTAAGTGCATTTAGTGTAGATGATCGAGAAAGTATAGAGGAATCGAAGAAGAAAATGGGTAATCAGATAATGATTATAGGAAATGTTGCGCCAGTTGATATTATTAGAAATGGAAGCATAGACGAGATTATTGCCGAAGTAAAAAGACAATTACAAGTTGCGGCAGATAGCCCTAGAGGTTATATGATTGGACCAGGATGTGAAATACCATTAGCTACACCGAAGGAAAATATAGATGCTTTTTTATATGCAATTCGAAAATATGGAGCAGGAGCACAAATAGGACATTTACCTAAGGGACTTGAATCAGAATTATAAGAATTATTTGAAAGGAAAACTAAAAAAATGATTAGAAAAAGAGTCATTTTAAACTGAAGTCGAGTGGATGTGCTAAAAATACACACAAAAATAGAAGCTTCCGTTGAAAATCAGGTATAGAAAACGCTGATTTTTACGGAAGCTTTTATTTTAAGAATAGGAAGCTAAAAATGGTTTTAACCGACAACCTATTTTATGATATTTCTATAATTTTTATAACTGTGGTCCAGCGGATACGAGTGCTTTTCCAGCTTCGTTTCCTTCGTATTTTGCGAAGTTCTTGATGAATCTTCCGGCAAGATCTTTTGCTTTCTCTTCCCACTCGGAAGCATCAGCGTAAGTATCACGAGGATCAAGGATTCCTGTGTCAACACCTGTAAGCTCTGTAGGAACCTCAAAGTTGAAGTAAGGAATCTTCTTTGTTGGAACGTTCTTGAT
>OLRP01001847.1_pt1 | contig 15709 bp, 10 predicted proteins | sample 1672401 | NCBI WGS metagenome assembly OLRP01 (sample SAMEA3136682, study PRJEB25190) | human gut metagenome | reverse complement strand
ATACCGCCTTAGTGGAAGCTTCAAAGGCCGGTAAAATCATTATCAAGGATGTCATAGCCGATGCTTTCTTGCAAAACACTCTATTAATTCCGGAAGAATATTCCGTGATCGCTACCTTGAACCTGAACGGCGATTATATCTCCGATCAATTAGCGGCGATGGTAGGTGGCATTGGCATTGCTCCCGGTGCTAATATCAACTATAACAGTGGTCATGCGATCTTCGAGGCAACACATGGAACCGCTCCGAATATTGCGGGAAAGAATCTCGTAAACCCCTCTTCCTTATTATTATCATCCGTGATGATGCTGGAATATATGGGATGGAGTGATGCGGCTAACCTGATTACATCCGCTATGGAGCAAGCTTTCTCCGCTGGAGAGGCCACTCATGACTTGGCTCGTTTTATGCCGAACGGCAAATCTCTCGGCACCAAAGAATTTGGTGATCGTATCATCTCTATTATCGAAACAATTAAATTAGTATAGTCATGTTGAAGAAAGAATATTTAATTTACAAATTGTCCGAGGCTGCCAGAGAGGCTTGCAAGATCGACAACGAACTTTTCCCGATGTATAATGTGAAACGTGGCCTTCGTAACGAGGATGGTAGTGGCGTGTTAGTAGGATTGACCCAAGTCGGTAATGTAGTAGGATACGAACGCTTGCCAGAGGGCGGTCTTAAAGCGATCCCCGGTAAGTTATTCTATAGAGGTTACGACGTAGAGGATTTAGCGCGTGATTTCATCAAGGAAAAACGGTTCGGTTTTGAGGAAGTGGCTTATTTATTACTTTCTGGTAAACTCCCCGATAAAGAGGAATTATCAGCCTTTAAAGAACTGTTGAACGATAATATGCCCTTGGAGCAAAAGACCAAGATGAATATTCTGGATCTGGAAGGACAGAACATCATGAATATATTGGCTCGTAGCGTATTGGAGATGTATACCTTCGACGCAAACCCGGACGACACCTCCCGAGATAACTTAATGCGCCAATCTATTGAATTGATCCAGGCTGCGGAGCAACTGGGGACGTTGCGGCCGCAGGTCGTCATTTGCAGTGCGGTGACGCTCGATCCGGCCATGACCGGTGTGATCCGGCATATCCGCAGGAGCAGGCACATGGCACAGGTGCCGGTCATCCTGCTGACGTCGGCCTCGCGTTCCGGGATGAAGATCGAGGGACTGGAGTCGGAGGTGGACATCTGCCTGGCCTTCCCCTTCGACATCGCGCACCTGAGAAACGTCGTGGGGCAGTTGCTGCGCCGTTATGAATCGCTGAAGGATTACGGCCGTTCGGCATACAGCGCGTTCGACCTGGCGCAGGGGCACCTGCTCCACAAGGAAGACAAGGTTTTCCTGGACAGGATGCTCGAGATCATCCACGGCAATATCCTCGATACGTCGCTTTCCACGCAGTTCATCGCAGACCGGATGGGGATGAGCCTGCCCAACTTCTATCGCAGGCTGGGGGGCGTGACCGATCGAACCCCGGCCTGCATCATCCGGGAATACCGGCTCGGTCTGGCCGAACAGCTGCTGGTGACCACCCGGCTGTCGATTGACGAGATCATTTACAAATCGGGTTTCTCGAATCGTAGTACTTTCTTCCGGGGGTTCGTGCTCCGTTTCGGATGTACGCCGAAGGTGTACCGCGAACAGAAAGTCAGTGAGGCGATGGAAACGGATGCAGGGCCGGGCACAGAGGCGGGAGTGGAAGCCGAGACAACCTGAGGTGGCTGTTCATCGCGCCGGCCGCGCGTTTCGCGGCGGGGCGGGGCCGCGCTTTTTTGTTATTAGGCCCGAAATCGCTATATTTGCCTCCGGAGTTTCCGTGTACGGTTCGTCCGAGCGGGAACGATGGTCATTTTTTAACGATATCAACATGAAAATTGCGATTGTGGGCGCCAGCGGGGCTGTGGGCCAGGAATTTTTGAAAATTTTGGAGGAACGCGACCTGGGGATCGACTCCCTGTTGCTGTTCGGTTCGGAACGCAGTGCGGGACGGACGTACAAATTCCGCGGAGAAGATATTACCGTCAAGCTGTTGCAGCACAACGACGATTTCAAGGGGGTGGATTTCGCCCTGACGTCGGCCGGTGCCGGGACATCGCGCGAGTTTGCAGAGACGATCACCCGGCATGGAGCCATTATGATCGACAATTCGAGCGCCTTCCGCATGGATGCCGATGTGCCCCTGGTGGTGCCCGAGGTCAATCCCGGCGATGCGAAGGACGCTCCGCGCCGCATTATCGCCAACCCCAACTGCACGACGATCCAGATGGTCGTGGCGCTGAAGGCGATCGAGGATCTCTCGCACATCCGCCGCGTACACGTTTCGACCTACCAGTCGGCCAGCGGGGCAGGCGCCGCGGCGATGGACGAACTGGTCGCGCAGTATGCCGAGCTGGGCGCCGGCAGGCAGCCTACGGTCAGCAAGTTCGCATTCCAGCTGGCCTACAACGTAATTCCCCATATCGACGTGTTCACCGATAACGACTACACGAAGGAGGAGATGAAGATGTTTCACGAGACGCGCAAGATCATGCATTCGGACATCGCCGTGTCGGCGACGTGCGTGCGCGTGCCGGTGATGCGTGCCCACTCGGAGAGCATATGGCTCGAGACGGAACGTCCCGTGTCAGTTGCCGAAGCCCGCGAGGCTTTCTCCAGGGCACAGGGCGTGGTGCTGATGGACGACCCGGCGGGCAAAGTTTACCCGATGCCGCTGTTTATCGCCGGCAAGGAGCCGGTATACGTGGGGCGTATCCGCAAAGACCTGACTTGCGAGAATGGCCTGACGTTCTGGTGCGTCAGCGATCAGATCAAAAAAGGGGCGGCGCTCAATGCCGTGCAGATATTGGAGACACTGGTCTGATGGCCGGAAATTTAAAAAACAGGAAAAGGGGAGACTGCGGGTCTCCCTTTTTTTCATACCTTTGTTCCCGGCGTAAAGTTCGTGCCCTATGGAATCCAAGTTTTCAGCCCGTATCGCTGAGTTGCCCGGCCCGGTGTGGGTGTTCGGGGCTTATGTCGTTTCCCGGCTGGGGGAGTGGGCGTTCGGGCTGCTCATGCAGTTCGTTTCGGGCTCGTGGCGGCTGGGCGGCGGCACGGCTTTGATGTTCCTGATCCCTGCGGCCGGCGTGGCGCTGCCCGTCTGCGTGCTGTGGGGCTTGGTCGGCCGGAGCCCCTACGGGTTGTCGCTGGCGCGCTGGTATGCCGGGCTGCGTGTGGTGTTGCATTTCGCTGCGCTGCTCATGCTGCTCTTTTCCGGATACGATCCGCATCTGTACGGAGGTACCGAAATGTTTATCCGGGGCATTGCCCGGAATGTCGTATATGGTGCCTTGTGGTTCCTCTTCCTGCTCTATCTGGAGCGCTCCCGTGCGCTGGATGCCGCGATGTCCGGGGAGCGCTGCGACCTGCCTCTGTGGTGCGTTGCCCTGATGGTCGTGGTGTTGGCGCTGGCGATGTAGGGCGTGCTGCCGGAGCCCTTGGCACGGGCGTGTGCGTTTTATTCTGCCGGCGATCGGAGAAGGCTCGTTTCCGGGTCTTCGTATGGCACATTTTGGGCCTGAAGTTAGCGAATTAGAATTTTTTATTGTAATTTAGGGTCGCGACAGTCCCGAAAAAGAGGTGCCGAAGTTGTATTTTTCGAATATATTCACTATATTTGTAATACATACTGACTAACACGGAAAGTGTAAGTTTATTCTCGAGTGGTAAATCTTGCAAATTAATACTGAGAAGAGAATAAGCCGGCATTTCTCCGCGTCTTATCCGTTTACGGATATAGGCGTGGGACTGTTGCTTATTTTATTCTCGAGGTTTTGCAAGAACCTTCCCACTCTGAAATATAGCTACAGCACCACGCTTTCCTTTTTTTTTAATTTTACATTTATTGCTTAGTTCCCAGGTGCGGGGGACTGCAGGAGCTATGTCCCATCATAAAGCATGCGATTCCTAACCCTTTTAATCTCAGCTATATTTATGAAAAACTGTTTCAAAACCGTTTGGGCCGCTGTGGCCGTGCTTGTTTGGCTGGGCGCCTCTGCCCAGGACGATCCTTCGAAGGAGACTGTCATCATCAATCCTTTTACGCACACCTCCGCTGTCAGCCAGGCAGCCTGTGACAACATCCGGGCGGCCGTCCTGTCGGGTTTTGCCGACCGCGGCCGTTTCCACATCGTCGACGCACTGACCGACGGTACGCTGTCGAAACTCTATGCCGACCGCAACGTCGAGGACGTGGTGAACGATGCCAACTGGAAGAGCGAAAGCGAAGCCGCCTACAAGGCGTTGGGTGCCAGGAAGGTCGTCATCGGACAGGCCAACAACGTTTCGTTCTCGCAGTTCAAGTCGGATATCGACGGCAAGATGTACAACAAGGCCGAGGTGACCTATTCGCTGAAGGTATATAACATTGCCGACGGCGCCATGATCGGTTCGGAAGACCTTTCGGTTTCGGGTATCGACGCCGATTCGAAGGACGGCGCGTTCAACGACGCGATGAAAGACCTCCGCAAGGGCATGGTCGGGTTCGTGGACAAGCATTTCAAGTTCGAGACCTATATCCTCGAGCTGGGCGAGGCCGACAAGAAAGGCCGTGTCAAGGAGCTTTATATCTCGGGCGGTACGGAGATGGGCGTTGCCAAAAAGACCCGTTTCAAGGTGTTCCTGGAGCGTAAGATCGGCCCGAAGGTAACCAAGTCGGAGATCGGCACCATCGTGGCTGTCGAGGTGATGGACGGCGTTACCAAATGCCAGGTCGCTTCGGGCGAGGATGCCATCAAGGAGAAATTCAACAACGGCGACAAGCTGGTCGTCATCCTCGACAAGCAGGGGACGGCGGCGGGCGGTTTCTTCAAAGGGCTCGTCGGTGCATAAATTTACCGCATATAATTCTTCTGGAAACGATCTCCGGGGTGTCGCCGACGGTACCCCGGGGATTTTATCCGTTCAAACTTAAAATAATTATCAGATGTTTAGGAAGTCCGTATTGTCAGTCATCGTCGTGCTCCTGTCGGCGCTTTTCCCCGCCTCGGCACAGAATTATACGACCGATGCCATCCTGAAACGCACGACCGGAAAGATCGCTACGCTGGAATGTTCGGGGATCGCCCGTACGAAGAAGGAGGCGATCGAGATGGCTAAGAAATCGGTGATCTACACTTATTTATATAACGGTATAGACGGCCTGAACGACAACAAACCCCTGTTGGGCAGCAAACCCTCGGCCGGGGCGGCCCAGTATGTCGGACAGTTGCTCGGGACGACCCGTTATGCCAACTACATCCGCAGCTGCACCATCGCCGATAAGACCAACAAGACCGCAGCCAAGGACATCCAGGTCTTTGCGACGATCGACCTCTACACCGAATCGCTCGAGCGCGACCTGGTCAACAACGGTATCATCGGGCGCAATGCCGCCGATATAGCGCTCTCCGAAACCCAGGAGATGATCGCCATGCCGACGGTGATGGTCGTGCCCTTCCGCAAGAGCGGCCAGTCCTACGAAGAGGCCATCCGCGACAATTCGGACATGCGCATGGCTATCTCGAAGGTCAACGAAGGTTTCATCAAACAGGGCGTGGAGACCAAAGACCTGCTCACGTCGCTCAATAACGCCAACACCTACCAGGTGCGCATGGGCGACGGCATGTCGCTCGACGATGCGATCCTCATCAACTCGGGTGCCGACGTCTCGGTGAGCGTCGATATCAACCAGGATGTGAACGACGGCGGGGTGCGCGTGTCGCTGACCCTGCAGGCGATCGAGATCGCCACGGGCAATACGCTGGCCACCAAATCCGAAATTTCGGGGCGCAAACGCACGACGGCCGACGTGCTGTGCGGCGTGATGGCGCAGGCGATGGTCGGCGACTTCATGAAGCAGATATCCACACGCATGGCGACCAAGATTTCGACCGGGCAGAGCGTGGCCGTGCGCTTTACGATCGACCCCGGATCGGCCATCAACATGGATACCGAGATCAACAACATCATGCCGTTGTCGGACATCCTCGTTTCGTGGGTGAAGCGCCATGCCAAGAACGGCAAGTACCATACGCAGGGCCGCACGAGCACGCTGCTGGCCTTCAGCGATATTTTTGTGGACAACTCCATGGAGGACGGTATGCAGTCGGACGTCAATGATTTCGCGCTGGCGCTCTACCAGTACCTCAAGGGGCTGAACCTCTCCGTGTCGCGTACGATCACGGGAAATTCCATCGACGTAATCATCTACTAAACAACAGACCATGAATCTGCTTCGTAAACTATCGTTCTCGCTGGTGTTCGTGCTGGCCGCGCTGTCGCTCCGGGCCCAGGCCGTAATCGACCTCTCGGCCTATATCGACGACGAGACGGCCGCGCAGCTCGGTGACAACAACGCCGCGGCCCTCAAAAACAAGATCAGCAAGATCATCACCCGCAACGGCATGGCCGATGCCGCGGGGCTTTTCGTCGTCACGCCGACGCTTACGATCACCGACGACGGGGCGGTCGATACGGGGATGACCACGCTGCACGTGCTGCGTGCCGACCTGACCCTGTCGGTCAAAAACCTTTTCGAAGATACTGTTTTCGGAAGCCAGACCATATCGCTCCAGGCCAACGGCAAAAGCATCGAAGCCTGTATGCGGTCGCTGATCAACAAGGTGAACGTCAACGACGCGCGTTTCGCCAAGCTGATAGGTGACGTGCAGCAGGGCATCGCCGACTATTATACGCGCCAGATGCCGAAGATACTCGCCAAGGTCAACTCACTCGTCGCCCGTGAGGAGTACGAGGATGCGATGGCGGCGCTGGCCGTGATTCCCGAGAGTGTCGACGAATACGAGGCGGTCGAGGATCTCAAGGTGCAGGTCTACGACAAACTGCTCGCCGGCGAGGTGACCCGTGCCGTTGCCCAGGCCGATATTCTGGTGCGCCAGGGCGATATCGACGGGGCGCTGGAGTTGTGCCGTGCGTGCAACCCCGTGAGCCCGAACTACGGTGAGGTGATCCGGTTCCTCAACCGCCTCGATGCGCAGGCTGCGGCGGCCGAAGCCGCGGCGATGGAGCAGGAGTTGCGGAAAATGGATGCCGAGGCAATGCGCGCGCGGACGCAGCAGGAGGCTGCCGTCGAGGCGCAGAGCCTCAAGGCCGAGCGTGCCGAGTCCTCTGCCAAGAAGGGCAAGTCGCTGGGCGAATGGCTCTTCGGACTCTGACCGAACGATTGTCTGATTAATCTGGAAGTACGATGAAAACCTGTCCTGTTTGCGGAAATAGAATGGAGGATTCGCAGCACCTATGCCCGGATTGCGGCGCCGACTACGTCGAGGCCGTCGTCAACGATATTGCCTCCGGTGCGGGGGCGGATTCCCGGCTGATGCTCGCGAGCCTCGAAGAGGGGCTTGCCGGGCTGGATGCCGTGCCGCTGCCCGCCCTGGGCGATACGGCCCGTAAGATGCTCCCTGCGCTGTGCGCTGCGGCGCTGGTATTTTGCCTGCTCGCCGGGGTCGCTACGGGCGCCAATATCTTCTACCTGCTGGTCGCCGTCGCGCTGGTGCCGCTGGCCGTGTCGCTGCTTGCCCGTATGCAGGGGAAACTGCGGTTGAGTGCCGGCGAAGTGGTCGTAAGGGCCGCAGCGCGGGTCTTTGCCGAGGATGCCGCTTCCGTGCGGGAGCGGTTTGCCGGAGATGCCGAGGTGCTGGCCCGGCTCGATGCCATGCAGCTGCGGCTGGATGACGCCCTTGCACGGCAGGCGTCGGCGCATGCGCAAAACCGCCGCAAGGTGACGGTCATTGCGGCCGTCGTGCTGATTTGCTGCTCTGCGGGTGCAGGGGCGTTGGCCGTGCGAAACCATGCGGCCCGCAAGGCCCAGGCCGCCTATGCGGCGCAGCCCGAGTGGGTCAGGTTGCGCGACAGCTACGCCGACGCGGCCGGGGACGACGAATATGCGGGCAAAGACCTGCGGATCGCCGTCGTGCGTGCCATGCTCGCCGACGGGCAGAGCGCTGCGGCCGAGGATTTTTTCTTCGCCCATTGCCAGGGCAAGGTCGGGGATGCCGATTGCGCCATGTTGATCGCCGGCCATTACAAAGCGAAGAAGGATGCCGTTGCGCTCGACGCCTTTGTCGGCAAGGTGTCGCTGCGCTACGATTCCGATACGCAAAAGGTTAAATCCCTAACGAAGTGACCCGATGAAGCGTTTATTACCTATTTCGCTGCTTTTGGCGGCACTCTGCATCTCGACGGCGGCTTTTGCCCAGAAGGACAAGGTCGTCGAGGCGAGCAGCAAACGGAAGCCGGCATGGATCGGCAGTTCCGACCGGTCGCATTTTGCGGTGACGGAAGTGGGGGAGACCCTTGCCGCCGCCTCGGGGAAATGCATGGCCTCGATCCGGCAGTATATCGTCAATGCCGTGGCCGTGAATGTCTCGTCCGCCGAGAAGATGGCGACGCGCCAGATCACGCGCGACCAGCTGGTCACGGCGATGAGCGACTATTCGTCGGCGCTGATGACCGAGGCCGGACAGCTGCCCTACCTGAACGACATCACCCTCTCGAACGCCGAGGCGGTCTACTGGGAGCGGATATACAGCAAGAAGACCAAGACCTACCGCTATGAATATTCGGTGCTGTACCCCTTTCCGGAGCAGACGCGGCGGCAGCTGATCGAGGCTTTCGTGGCCATCGACGACGCCAAGCAGGCCGAGTATGAACGGCTGCGGCGCGAACTGGGCACGATTACGGACATAGACCGTATCCGGCTGGCGGTAAACGAGCTGGACGGGTTGTACGACTATTTCTTCGATGCCACCCGCAAGGGCGATGTCGAGACCCTGCGGCGCAATTACCGGGCACTGTACAATGCCGTGTCGATCGAGGTGGAGTCCGAGGCGCCGGGCGAGTGCGTCTATTCCCTGCGGCTCGACGGCCGTCCGGCCACGACCGCCGTGCAGCCGCGCCTGAAAAGCGAATCGGTGCTGGAGATGGCCGTCAAGCCCTATGGCGACGGCCGCTACCTGCTCTCCTATGACCCGCAGTACGCTTCGCCGACCGATATCAACAAGATCGAAGTGCTCTACCTGTTCGGCGGTGCGCGCGTGTCGCAGACGATCTTTTTCAATCCGGCCGGGGACGCCGTTTCAGTCCGGCCCAAGGGCACGCTCAGGATCGAACAGTCCGGCGGGGTGATCCGCGGGACGATGCAGCTGCGCGTAAGCGGGACGGCGGCCGAGGTGCGGCGGATCGTGCTGTTCAACCCGGCCGACGGGGCCCGGATCGTGGCTGAAAGGATCGAACCCCCGCAGCTCGCCGGGGGCGATTGCAGCGTAACGTTCGAGGCGCAAGGCTCGATAAGCCCCGCAACCGACGGGGTGGACGTACTCAGGGGAAGCATCGGATTCGGGAATTCCGCCGACGGGAAGGCCTCCGAAGCCGATTTTACATTGCACTATAAACTTACAACCAAATAATCCGAAAGATGAAAAGAACCCTTATTGGAGCTATCGCTCTCCTGCTCGCTGCCGGCGCCGTGTCGTGCAGTTCGTCGAAAAAGGCCTCCGGGCCCGCTGCCCCTGCGGGCATGGTCGAAGAGGCTATTCCGCTCAGCGGCGCACAGTACCGCAGCAATGCCGAATATTACCGTGCCGTGCAGAACGGCGTGAGCACCGAGCGCAGCACGGCGCAGAAGATCGCCATGCAGAATTGCCGCCAGGATCTTGCCGCGGCCATCCAGGCCGATGTGAAGCTCGTCATCGAGAACTATGTGAAGAACCAGGATACGGGCGTTGCTGCCGAGCACAAGTCGCAGTATCAGGAACTGGCTTACACGGCCGTCGGCCAGCAGTTGCGCGACGTGCAGGTCGTCGAGGAGAAGATGTTCCGCCAGGACAACGGCTCGTTCCGTTACTATGTCTGCATGCAGCTTCCCAAGGCTGCCCTGGAGGCAGCCATCGAGGATGCGATCGCCAAGGATGCCAAACTCAACCTGGAATTCGACCGCGCCCAGTTCAAAAAGATCTTCGAGGAGCAGATGGCTGCTTTCTCGCAGCAGTAGCCCTGTTGGCCGGCACCATGTCCAATCGAGAGACGGCGCTCCCCTCGGCCGAGGGAAGCCGCCGTCTTTTACCCGTAACCGCTCCGCCTATGAAACGCTATCTGACCCTGTTGCTGTCGCTGCTTTTCGTGCTTCCCCTGCCGGCGCAGTCCCGCCGGGAGGCGTTGCTGGAATACCAGGCGCGCCGCAGGCAGGCCTATACCGAATTCCGGGACAACTACCGCAAGGCGTGCGCCGACTTCATGCGCAAGCGCTGGGAGGCTTTCCGCGCCGAGGCTCCGGTACCCGTGCCCGAACGCCGGGAACCCGATGTCCCCGTTATGAAACACCCGGATGTGCCCTCCGCGCCGACGCAGGACAGGATGCCTTACGACAAGGTGTTCGGCCTGCCCGGGCCGGCTCCGGAGAAGCCCGATGCGCCCGGGATTGCGGAAACACCTGTGCAGCGCGGCAAACCCGCTGCGGAAAAGGGGGCCGGGGATAACGGTGCGCAGCAGGGGCGGAAGCCCGCCGCGGGGACGGACGACGCGGCTCCGGCAGTGGACGTTTCGCATCCCTTCAAGTTCACATTCTACGGCACGGGCTGTTCCGTATCGCTGGCTGCGAAACACCGCTTCAACCTCGCCTCGGTGCAGGAGAACAGCGTGGCCAATGCCTGGGAGGGTGTTTCGGGAGGTGCATACGATGCCGTGGCGGCGGAGTGCGTGGCGCTGAAAAAGGCGCTGGGGCTCAACGACTGGGGCTATTACGACCTTGTGCGGACACTCGCCGACGGATTCTGCGGCCCCAAAACGAACGAATCGGTCGTCCTGCAATCGTTCCTGATGGCCGAGGCGGGCTATAAAGTGCGCATGGCGCGCGGCGGCGGCCGGCTGTTCCTGTTGCTGGCCACCGACGGGCAGGTCTATGCCCGTCCCTATTTCAATATCGACGGCCAGGTATTTTATATCCTGGACGATGTCCCGCGGGCCGCGTCGTACAATATCTGCAATTTCACGATCCCCGGGGAGCGGCCTTTGTCGCTGGCGATGCCCGCGCCGCCCCTCTTCGCGCAGAACCCCGCGGCGCCCGCCGTCCGCAATTTCGACGGCGTGGTTTCGACGACGGTGACGGTAAACCGCAACCTGATGGATTTCTATACGAATTATCCGCCCTGTCACTGGAGCGTCTATGCGGCCACGGCGCTTACTGCCCCGGTGTGCGGGCAACTCTATCCCCCGCTGCGCGCCGCAGTGGCCGGGAAGGGCGAGCGCGAGGCGGCGGAACTGCTGCTGCACTACCTGCACAGGGCTTTCCCCTACAAGACCGACGAAGCACAGTTCGGCATCGAGCGGACACTCTTCGCCGAGGAGATGTACTACTATCCGTACAGCGACTGCGAAGACCGTTCGATCCTCTTTGCGCGGCTGGTCAAGGATCTGCTGGGGCTGGATGTCGTGCTGCTCTATTATCCGGCGCATATCGCCACGGCGGTATGCTTCAAAGGTGAGGTGAAGGGCGACTACATGCAGCTCGGCAACAAACGCTATGTAATCTGCGATGCGACCTATATCGGTGCCGGCGTGGGCGAGGCGATGCCCGACCTGAAGCGTACGCCGGCCCAAGTCGTCCGGATTGATTAACCCTTTAAAACCGATTCGCGATGTTTTGTCCCAATTGTGGAAAGAAATGCGGTGATAACGACCTTTTCTGCGGGGGATGCGGCACCAGGCTCCCCGCCCGTCCGGTGACGGCATCCCCGGCGGCAGATGCGGCACCCGTTGCCCCGGCTGTCCGGGCTGCGGGCGATACCCCGGCGGCTTTGGCCACGCATGGCGCCGGAATCCCCTCGGGATGCGGGGTGGCATCCGCCGCAAGCGCCCGGGCAGACGCCCGGGCCGGAAGCTGCGCAGCCGCGGGCTCGAAGGAGCCGGCGGGGCCTATGGCCGAGGGTGTCATCTTCACCAACCTGCAGGCTCTGGCCCGCAAATTCGGAACCGATGCCGCGGCGGTGCGCAAGTTGCTCGCCGCCTATGCCGAAGCATCGGCGGCACACGGCATCCGTTACCGCATCGTCGATGCCGGCGACTATGTTTTCCTCAACCCCGAGGCCGGGCGCAACCGCGCCGTGGCGCTTTCACCGGCCGATTCGTGGGTCGAACACGGTTACCTGCTGGCGGACTATTACCGTTTCGGGCGCAGCACGGCCGACGATGAAACCAACTACCTGTTCATCGTCGGAGGCGCCGATGTCATTCCCATGCCCGTCCTGCCGCAGTATATCTCCGATCCCGATTACAGCGATACGGACATCGACTCCGATATCCCTTATGCCTACCTGCTGGGCGAGCGGACTTACCCCATGCTGGGGACGGCCGAAATTTTCCAGTACGAACAATATTTCCATACGGGACGCCTGCCGCTGGCGCATGACGCGTCGCTGGACGACCTGGCCGGATACCTGCGCCGCGCGGCCAAAGCCCCCGGTTCGATGGCCGTGGGCAGGGCTTACGGGCAGACCGACCTCACGTGGCTTTCGGCCTCGGCTTCGGTCAGCGAGCCTTTCCGCCGCAATCGACTCTTCCGGGGCGACGTGCGGCTCGATGAGCGTATCTATACGCAGAACCTTTTTGTCAGCCCCTGCGTCGAGCGTTCGATCGTCGACAAGGTTTTCGACCGGGGTGCGGACTTTTACTATTTCAACCTGCACGGCAGCGATGCCCCGACCGCATGCAGTTTCTATGCTTCCTACCAGCAGCAATGTTACGAGGCAGTCACGCCCCGGCAGCTGGCGTCCGCCGAGAAACCGAACGTGGTGGTGACCGAGGCGTGCTATGGCGGAAAATTCCAGGATTACGGCCGCGGCGAGACGATGCTGCTCGCGGCGATGGGCGACATGACGCTGCTCTACCTGGGGTCGTCGCGCATCGCGTGGGGTGCTTCGAAGAGCAGTTCAGCAGCCGACCTGGACAATGCCGACCGCCTGACGAACGTCTATATGGCCAAATTGCTCGAGGGGTATACGGCCGGCGAGGCATTCTACATGGCACGGCAGAGCTTCTTCGATTATAACGACGGTTACTTTACGCCCCACCAGGCACTTACGATCGTCGAGTTCAACCTTTTCGGCGATCCGTTCCTGCATGTGGGCGTGCGCCGGGAGGGGGCGAAGGCGCATCCCCGGGCGGTCAAGGCGCTGGCGAAAGGCGCAGTCAACGCGGTCGTCGAACGCAAGTGCGTCTATGAAGCCGCTCCGGCCTCGTTGCTCGACCGGGTGCGCAGCGCCGTCGACCGCAACCTGTCGCTGATCCGCGCCGCTGTCGACCGGCAATTGTACGAACAGCTGGGGGTCGAACCGCGCAGCCTGTCGACCGTCACCCGCATGAAATACGGCAACGGAGACGAGTTTTATGCCTTCAATTACCTGCAGACGGACGGTACCATAAAGAGCTGCCATACGGCGACCGCCGACCTGAACGGAAACGTGAAATCAATCATATCAACCAAATAGAACGACTACTATGAAATGCCAGAATTGTAATTCCGAACTCCTGGAGGATGCGAAGTTCTGCACGACGTGCGGTACGCCCGTCGCCGCTGCGCCCGCAGGCCCCGTGTGCCCGAAATGCAATGCCCCGCTGCTGGAGGATGCAAAATTCTGCACGACGTGCGGCGCCGCGGTCGAATCCGCCGCTGCAGAGGCGCCCCAGGCGCCGGACGGGCAGGCTGCCGGAGGCGGCGAGCTCGCCACGGTGAAACAGAAGATTTTCTGGAATATCCAGAAAGGCGAAGTCGCCTGCCGGGTCAATGAATCGGAGTTTATCCGCTACGATTCGGCGCAGGGGCTGATCGTAAACGACGGCACGACGGCCTATATCAAGGCCAACGGCAAGGTGCTGGCCGAAATCCACGGGGGCATCTACGATTTCGTAGACCCCGACGAGCTCAAGCGCGTACTCGAAAGCCGTACGGGCGGGGCTGCGGGGCTGATGGCCGGCAGCGGCCGTTTCCTGATAAACGCCCTGCTGGGACGCCGCGTGAAGGACAAGTTCGACGACAAGGACGCTCCCGAACGGCAGCGCTCGCTCGATGCCGTGATCGAGAGCATGAAACGGCACGAGGCTTTCTCGCTGCTGCTCAAGCTCGACAAGAGTTTCTCGCTGGTATTCGGTTCGGGAACGGCCGAGGATATGGCCGAGTTCAGGCCGATGTCCGTGCGCACGAAACTGCTGGACTTGCAGGTCGGTCTGCGCGTGATTTTCCGTATCGCAGATTTCAATCGTTTCGCCGAATATTTCCTGACGGACGAGCCCGTCGCCACGACCCGCAGGATTGCGGAGAAGTTGCAGCCCGTAATGCAGAATGCCGTGCAGGCCGTGATGCAGGATCGCCAGGTCGAAGGCACGTCGATCCCGGCGGAGGTCGCCGAGGCGATCACGGCCAGGATTGCCGCTTCCGGCGACCAGTTCTACGGCCTTGCGCTGGAGCGCGTGGCCGAAGTGGTGGCTTCGAACGAAGACCTGGAACGCCTGCGCAGCCTGAGCCGCGAACTTTACCTTTCGGAGCAGGAACTCGACTACCTGCGCCGCACCAACGATTTCCGCAACCGCCTGGCTGCGGAGACCAATTCGCAGGCTATTGCCGATGCACGCAGTGACATGCAGCTCTATGAGGGGTTGCAGCAGGTCAATAAAGACCGCCTGCTGGCCGACGACGAGCTGGATAAGTTCTACACCGTGCTTTCGCGCGAGAAACGGATCCGCGATGCCCGCAGCGAGGACGAGGTGGAGGCTGCACTGGCCGACATCGAAAAGACCGGGCTGCTGCGCGAAGAGGACGTCGACAACCTGCGCATCGACGTCGCCGAACGCCGTTACCGCCGGGGCGAGGCGATCAAGCTCATGCAGTTGCGCGACCGGATCGAGTTCGAGAAAGTCCGCACGGCGGGCGAAGGGCAGGTCGCCGTGGAGCAGATGCGCCAGGGGCTGGAGTTGCAGGAGCTGACGCTCGCGCATCGCAAGCGCGAGGACGAGTATTCCGACGAACGCCGCGCCCGGGAGCGCGAGTTGCAGCGGGCAGACCGCCAGTCGGAGATAGAACTGGACAATGCCGAGATGGATGCCCAGATCGAACGCCTGCGCAAGGTCAAGGAGCTCAACCGCGAGGACAAGAAGATGGATTTGGATCACGAGCGCGAGATGGAGCGCCTGAAGCAGGAAGCCCTCGACAAGAAGGCGCGGATGACGGCCGAGCAGCTGATGGCCGTGGCTGCGGGCGAGAACCTCGATTCGCAGGCCGCGGTGAAGTTCGCCGAGTCGTTCTCGGCGGGAAAGAACGCCGAACAGGTGCAGCAGGCCGCCGATGCCCGTATCGCCGATTCGCAGCGCCACGAAGACCGTATGCTGGAGATGATGCGCGAGATGAAGGATATGGCCACGACCATGACCGGGCACATCGTCCAGAACAAGGATGCCGAACGCGACCGTTACCGCGAACGGATGGAACGCCAGGAAGACCGGGTGGACAAGACGCAGGACAGTGCCCTCGAATATGCGACGCGCAACAACCAGCAGGCGGCCGCGAAGCCCCAGGCGCAGGCTCCCCAGTCCGTCGGGCGGGTATGTCCCGACTGCGGTACGGTAGCCGTGCAGGGCGTGCGTTTCTGCGCCAACTGCGGGCGG